>VFQN01006038.1_pt1 | contig 14247 bp, 21 predicted proteins | sample 3512371 | NCBI WGS metagenome assembly VFQN01 (sample SAMN10412370, study PRJNA504923) | tailings metagenome | isolation source: Replicate 2 from Balatoc abandoned mine | place: Philippines: Itogon, Benguet | collected 2017-08-28
CTGGGTGGGGACAGGGGCCGGCAGGAGGCGTGGCTGGGTGGGCGGCTGGCGGAGGGTCCGGGGGCTGGGGGCGAGATATACGGCGGTGAGGCCAAGGGGTGGTAGACGCGGAAACGGCAGCCGCGGAAGCAACAGGGTGAGGAGGGATCATAGGAGCCGAAGGGGGCTGAGGATCAGCAGGCTGTTCAGGGGCCATGAAGGGAGGTGCGCGGAGGGCAGCCGGAGGTGCAGCGGCGAGGGAGGCCGCAGAGAGTGTCGGGGTTTGTTTATGCTGAGGGGTCGCGGCAGGCGGAGGAATGGAGGTTGGCAGCAAAGCACTTTCATGTTGCCAGTAATACCATAAGCAGTGGGGCGGTGCGTAAGCAGTAGCGGTTGAGAGGCGGATAGGCCCGTACTGTACTGGTAGCGTGTAACTGGGTGCTTGCCGACGTATGACAGGCTCAGCCGCCGCTAGCCCAGGGACCAGGGACCAGGCGAAGCGATCCTATGGTGGTGTGACGTGCTGCTCCTTGCCGTACGTGACAGGCTCAGTGGCCGCTGGACCTGGACGCTGGCAGCTGCCGCGCGATCCGGTGGTGGTGAGATGTGCTGCTCCTTGCAAGGCGTGTTTAAATCGGTGTGCTTGCCGCTGACTTGCATATGCTCTCCTGGTGCCGGGAAGGCATTACTGCTACTGGCCTTCTGCGCCCTCCGTAAGCCACGTGGTGTTTGGCGGCACAGATTGTTTGGGCGCTGGGTCAAAGGTGTAAGGGGCGCCAGAATCAGCTGAAAGGTCGGTTTGTGGTGCATAGATGTAAGGCGGGGTCGTGACATTACTGCATACGCCGTTTCCGCTTGCACCGGACGCAGCAGTTGGATGCTTGGATCTGCCGTACCTAGCAGTTATGCCCTACATGGCAGTCATGCATGCCAATGTCAATGGGACACATGGTCGAGCGCAGCGGTGCGAGCGGTAGTCTGCTCTTGTCCAGTGCATTGTGCGCCTGTGCCCATTTTTGGCCAGTGTAGTAGGACACACTGTCCACACTCATCCTACTCCAGGAAGGAGCGTTCCTGGCAACTTGGGTTAACCTATTGCGTCTCCTACTACCGTACTAAAGCCAGAGCAAACAGCAATGCGAGGCCGTGCCATAAGCGACTCTGATACCGCCGCTCGGATGCAGCTTGAAGCAGCAAGATGCAGCAGTTGCAAGCGCGCGCAAAGCAACTGGCATGCCCTTAGCCCCTAACCTCATTACTGGCATACCGTACCCCAACGGCAGCACACGGTACACGGCACACGGCACACGGCAGCACGCCATGCCCTGACCTCACACCGCCTGCCTCGCACCAGCCGCACAGCGCTATTCCAAGCACCCAACACGGTTTGTTACCATACATGCTGAAGAGCATCCACGCACACCCTTAGACCCTTCCCTCAAAGTCCGGTCTAGTACTCTACCCTTTACCACGTGCCCAGTGTCGAGTGCAGAAGACCAGCAGTACAGCAAGACACAGTGACAAGGTAGGCAAGTCCTTTGCATGGCACCTGGTCGCACGCCCCTCAGCCAGTCACCCTCTTTTGCGCGAAGCACAGCGCCTTTGCAAGCAAGCAGCAGCAACACGTCACACAACAATCGGGTCTGACGCGTTCGCCTCCTTACCCCCCGCCCGCCTCAGCCCCCTACCGCTGCTGCCCCTGTGTCCCTTGCCCATCCTGCTGCGCCCCGCACACCTCTGTGGCCCTCCCCCGCTGTCTCCTCCACATACAGCCCCCGCAGCTGCCTCGGGCCGCTACTCCCCGCGCCCCCGTCCACCAGCCCCTCCATCTCCGCTTGCACCTGGCCACCTGCCACAGCTGCCACAGCTGCTCCTGATTGCCCACATCCAGCCGCCCCTGCTCCCAGCTCCCCACCACCTCCCGCAGCAGCTGCCCCACCGCCCCGCAGTGCGAACGCAGTGCCTCCGGCCCCCTCACCGCCACCGCCCACACCGCGTCGGTCATGTCAGGTCACGCACCTCCACGCCCCCACCTCCCGCCACCAGCTGCACCAGCCGACCCAGCAGCCCCTCCACCAGCCCGCCATCGTAGCAGCGCAGCTCGGCCAGGGACAGCAGCAGCGTGCTGCAGTCCTCAGCCGTCGCACTTCCGTACTGCTGCCGCTTAGTCATCGCCGCTGCCGTACACCGTACGAGCGCGTCGTCCGGGCGGTGCCTGACCAGGGCCAGGGCGTGCCACAGCTGCGCCCAGTCGGCCGGGGTGGCGGCTGAGCGGAAGCTCCCCCGTGCAGCCGCCGCCGCTGTCGCACACCGTACGGGCACATCGTCTGGGCGGTGCGGGTACCAAGGCTAGGGCGTGCCACATAAGCACCCAGTCGGCCGGGGTGGCAGCTGAGCGGAAGCTGCCCCGTGCAGACGCCGCCGCTGCCCCCAGAGCCCGGTAGCTGTCATGCGTGCCGTGACGGTGCGCGCCAGGGCCAACGCCGCCCCTGAGAGCTCCCGCGGCGTCAGCTTCCCAAGGCCCCCGTTGGGGACATCGATTGCCGCGAGCTCCACCGCTGTGGCGGCGTGCACTGCGGTGAACTGCGCCTCTTTGAGAGAAGAATGCTGAATCACTTCCAGCGCTGGTAGCGCAAAGTAGCTCAGCGAGCCACGCTTGTGCTGCTTGCCGGTGCTCAGGCCGGCCCCACTCTCATGCGCCAGAAGCAGCTTACCCAGTGCCGCCACCGTTTCGCACAGCTCCCGGTTGTCCAGGGAACCAGCGCGCTGTCCGGACGCCGCAATCCACACAACAAGGGACTTGCGCAGGTTCAGCAAGGGCTGCAGCTGTGTCACGGCCAGCGGCGTGCGGTATGGCCACGTTCCCCGATGGAGTCGGCCTTGTCTTGGGGTTTGATGCATTGCTGCGCTGGCGTCCAGGAGGGGCTGGCACGATGACTGTGTGGAAGGCGGCGGGGCAACTCGCCACCCACTCCCACAGCCGGGCATGCTTGTCACCGCCTATAGAGCCGTCTGACGGTTTTGTGGCCTTGCGCATTGGGGTAGTGGTGCCAGCGAGCATATATATCTGCTGCAAGATGACCTCTGCCTCGGGCCCCTGCCCTTGCCCTCGCCTTTGCCCTCGCCACCGCCGCCTGCGCCAACACTGCCCATGCTGCCACAGCCGTGGCCCCTTGTAGCACAGGGTGACAGGGTGGCCATGAGGGGGTCCAGATCCTCCACCCGGGGCATGGCCTCCGTTGCCCCGGCTATGTATCAGCCTGCGCTACCTCTCGCCCCTACCATGCAACCGCCAGCCCATCTTGCTAGTGTTAGTATTAACGCAAACGTGCAAGGTTTGCGGCTCAACGAAAAGCACTAACCGTATCAGGTAAAGCGCAAAATGGATGTTATTACTTCACGTCATCATTATGTATCCAGCGCAGTTAGCGGGACTGTTACATCTATATTGCAGTTGCGTACGATGTGGTCAGATCTCGACAAGAGCAGCATTGCACGCTGGCGCTTCCGATGGGACTCCCCTGCTGCGGTCCCAGCCAGGTGCTCCACCTGGCATGGGCTTCCGGCCCCACCACGCATGCACCTGGATGCAGACTGCCCTGGAACCACGGACAGACATATATCTACGTCTAACACATTGATCAGGGGGGTTGGAGCCACGAGGGGCAGCCAGGGGCCGCCTGGCGGTGGCCCGCTAACCCACTGCCCAGGGGGTCCCAGCCAGGTGCTCCACCTGGCATGGGCTTCCGGCCCCACCACGCATGCACCTGGATGCAGACTGCCCTGGAACTATGGCCAGACATGTATCTACGTGTGCCACATTGGTCAGGGGGGTTGGAGCCACGAGGGGCAGCCAGGGGGCTGAGAGTTACCCCATCTCGGGGACGTGAGAGCATCCAGACGAGGGGGCGGGAGCTCCCTGCAGCTCAGGCTAGTCTCGCAAACAGCTCGCAATTCACTAGCAATATGGTGTCGTTTCAGCATATCTCAGTGCGTGACAATCTGCTTGCATTCAAGCTCCGAACGGAGCGCATTGGCGCGAAGGCTGATAGGCCTTCACTGGGCGCTGCAAGGCCGCATTGGCAACGGCGACAATGCAGGAAAGGCGCAAAGGATGCAATCGTTCATGTTTATACTATTGCGCAACTTCAGGCGTGTTGTAGTCTGCCAGGTTTCCACGAGAGCTTGTGGAGGGTGCATCCTCACCTGCCGTGGAAGGAAATCGACCCCGCTAGGTGGCTGCGCGGCATGAGCGGAACTCAATCCCGTCGACCTGTCCGGTCAATCCGTAAAACTTCCACGTATTTGTGTATGCAAACAATATACTGCTTAAGCGTTCCAGGTGCTCGCATGCGTTCCAGGTGCTCGCATGCGAACATTAGGTTTGCTTTTATTAGGAGAACAAGGCGACGGGTACATCAAAGCCCAGCCAACGCGCTGCAGCACACTGGTACTACGGCACCTATGGCTTGGGGACTCCTTAATGCCTGGCCAGCGTACAGCGGGACGCGCTATGCCTCCGTGCATCCACAGCATGCGAAACGTATCGTGGCGCCTTGTCGCCTTTCGTCAGCAACGGGTGCTGCAGGACCATCAAGGCATGCACAGTCGAGGAGCTGTGGCATTGCGTTGCTCAGCCGTGCCACGCCATGCAGCTGCAGAGGTGCCGTGCACGGCCTCGTGCTAACTGCTGCGTACACGGGCTCAGCGCAGTCCCAGGCTCTAAGAGCAGAGCGTTCCGACCAAGGACAACGGATGGACGTTCCGACGGAGGCGGCATCTAGTGCTACACTTCCCCCGCAATCAGCAGGCAGCATGCCGGTGTCTGTCTTGCTGGCTGCCTGCAAGGGCAGTGGTGGCCCCACCGAGACACTTGACCAACTGTTGGAGCTGGATGAGGCCCTGGGGAAAGGCCACACTCAATCCTGGGATTCGAAGGAGCAGCCCGTTGAGTATTTGCTGGCGTTTCGCACTCTAGCGGAGGTGGGTTACGTGGAAGGGTGTAAGCACCGTGCAACCGTACGCGTGTGTGTTGGGTTCATGCCGTACCGCCACAGGGTCTGGACCGTTTACAGTACTAGGGGCGAGGTCGGGCGTTACATGGACACTGAGCGCCGGGGAAGCAGGAAAGCTGTGACAGCAGCAGCCATATAACGGCAACCCATGTGCCGGTGTGTGGTCAAACCTGGCAACTGTGGAAGCTCAGTTGTTGGGCTGCTCCCTCCAACAAGAGCTTGGGCAGGAGTTGGGGGCGCTCACTTTCGGGACGCAGCGCGTTTCAGTGATGATTAGCAAACTGGTCTCCTGCAATGCCAGCTGCGGGTGGGGCTCGCTGTTCCTTACGGCAACTTCGCACTTACCAAGCGGGCAAGTGATCATGCACGTGCACGCACAATGACCACTTCCGCTTTGGAAAACCACACCCTCGTGCCTTGCTCCACACGGCTGCGTTGACATCTGCTGTGTGCCCCGCTACCCTGCCTCCACCACAGTTTGAGCCCCACGACACAAGATACACCCCCGAGCTAAGGCACACCGCAGATGCAGCCCGGCGCAGCCTGATGCATGGAGTCGCAACGGCATTCGTGCCATACGCCCCGAACGCGCCGCTGCCTGTCTATCTGGCAGCTGCCCTGCTGGCCTGCGCCAAGGTGGGCTACGGCTGGGGCAGCGGTGGCGATGTAACAGCAGAAGCAGAAGCAGAAGCAGAGGTGCCGCTGGCGGTGGTTGCGCTGAAGCGACTTGGGGAGCTCGCTGACGCACCAGGCGGCCTGCGAAACCTCGAGTACAGATCGTTTGTTTCCAGCATCGGCGACCACGTCGTGCCGTACAGCAAGTGGGACGTGCACTCGTGCCTGTGGGAGGCCATGGCAGCTGCCCCGCCTGCCGTGGCGGCGGCGCACGCACGGCTGCTGGACGCAAGCGCCCACACAGTCGTGAGCAAGCGGATGCAAAGGCCTGTCACACCCCCAATGCTCAAGGCCCTCGCCCAACTGCACCCCTTGATGCGGGAAGCTGGGCCACTTGGCGGGATCCTGATTGACTCCGTGCCCCTGTACGACGCTGATCTCCCGGATCAGGAGCTGTGTGAGGCCGTGGAAGCTGTAGGAGAGCTGCTTTTGAACGCCCCAGCCGTCCGCCGTGCGCTCATGGCCATAGACGGGGAAATGTCTGGCATCCTTAGGATGCTGGTGACTGAGGCGAAGAGGCGGTTGAAGAAGTCGGTCAGGAGAAGCACCGATGCAGACGCTGCGGCACAGCGGAGCATGGTGGCCTGGTGGCCAGCACGGCCCGTGTCCACCATGGAGGCACAGGATTTGCTGCGGCTGCTACGCGGGCTTACGATGATCAGCGAGGCGTGCAGCGTCGAGGCGGCCAGCAACCCCGGCAGCAGCATCAGCACAAGCAGCAGTGGCGGCGGCTGGGGTGATGACGACAGCGAGTGTGAGTACTACGAGGAGTACGACACCGACTACGAAGATGAGCTGTACGATGACGATCCACCACAAGATATTGCATCGCAGGCAGCGGCGGCTGCGCAGTACGTTGCCTCCGCGCTGGAGGGAGGGGCTTTCTGGAGCCTCTCACCTGAGCACCTGTCAGACCTGGCTGTATGGCTTGCGCGCGCGGGTTACGGCACGAGTGACTGCTATCGCACCCTGGTGAGTGCCGCCACAGCACGCGCGACAGCCGCCACGCCGGCCGACTGGGCGCAGCTGTGGCACGCCCTGGCCCTGGTCAGGCACCGCCCGGACGACGCGCTCGTACGGTGTACGGCAGCGGCGATGACTAAGCGGCAGCAGTACGGAAGTGCGACGGCTGAGGACTGCAGCACGCTGCTGCTGTCCCTGGCCGAGCTGCGCTGCTACGATGGCGGGCTGGTGGAGGGGCTGCTGGGTCGGCTGGTGCAGCTGGTGGCGGGAGGTGGGGGCGTGGAGGTGCGTGACCTGACCAACGCGGTGTGGGCGGTGGCGGTGATGGGGCCGGAGGCGCTGCGGTCGCACTGCGGGGCGGTGGGGCAGCTGCTGCGGGAGGTGGTGGCGGTGTGGGAGCAGGGGCGGGTGGATGTGGGCAGTCAGCAGGAGCTAAGGCAGCTGTGGCAGGTGCAGCTGGAGCTGGAGGGGCTGGTGGACGGGGGTGCGGAGAGTAGCGGGGGCGGCAGCAGCAACAGCAGCAGCCCGGGGCAGCTGCGGGGCGTCCTGCCTCCTGACCTTCTGGGGGCTGCGGAGGAGCGGAGGCAGCAGGGGGGGGCCCCGGAGGTGAGCAAACCACTCCGAGACGGCTGCAGCGCCTGCGGGATGAGGTGTGCTCTGTGCTGCAGGGCATGGTGCAGCAGGGCGGGGAGCAGCACGAGGGGCAGGGGGCACAGGAGCAGCGGCGGGTGGGTGACAAGAAGGCGGCGGCGTCAGGTGCAGGCAGCCACACGGCGGCCGAGAATGACGGTGCTGCAGCAGATGTGGCAGCTGGCCCTGTGCCCTCCTGCACCATCCTGTCAGTGACACCCGAGGCCGCTGTGCCTGAGCTGCGTTGCACGGCGGATGTGGTGGTGGAGCTGGGAGGCGGGCGGAGGGTGGCGGTGGAGGTGGAGGGCCCGGGGCGGTTGCTGACCAACCACCCGCACACGGAGACACGGACCGGGCCTGCGGAGCTGCTGCGGCGGCAGCTGGAGCGGGTGCTGGGGTCGGGCAACGTGGTGGGTGTGTCTTACTGGGCGTGGGAGGAGCTGGGTGGGGACAGGGGCCGGCAGGAGGCGTGGCTGGGTGGGCGGCTGCTGGAACGGCTAGGGGCTGGGGGCGAGGGCGGCGGCGAGGGCAAGAGTCGGTAAACACGGAAGCGGGGCCCCGGAAGAATAAGGGTGGGGGGGAGCGGGTGGGGGCTGAGGAGCAGCAGGATGCGCAGGAACCAGGAACGGAGGTGGGTGGGGAGCAGCAGGTTGCGAAGCGGAGAGGGACGCCGCAGAAAGTGGTGGGTTGACCTGGGTTCTGATGGGAAGCAGCAGGCGGAGGAGGAAGGCAGGAGGCGGTGAAGGAGTGTTGGGTGACGCGATATTCATGTCGGAGCAAGGCTGGTACGCTGTTGGCGCGTGTGCAGTAGCAGTTTGAGGGCGGACGGGCATGTACGGTACCAGCAGTGTGCATGGGGATGCCTGCCGTACGGGACAGGCTACGCAGCCGCTTGCATAGGATGCTGGTGGGCCAAGAGCGGGCCAAGCGACCCGGCAGTGGTTTGCTGTGCTGCTGTTTGCAAGGCATCGTGTGGCGTGCGTTAGGGCTTAGGAGTTGCCGCTGACTAGGCTATGCCCTTCCTATGCACGGCTGGACTGCCTGCCTCCTGCGTGAAGAACGTGTTGTTGTGGGGGGCGGCGCGAACGTATGACGTTGGGTACAGGGTGTGAGGTACTGTTGCAGTATCAGAATTGCCGCAATGTCATGTGGCTGTGATTGTTGCAGATGCATTGACGATGCGGCGCTACCTCTATGGACCGTTTGAGCCTGAGCAACATGGACATCTGCAAGCGTGCCCCAAGCGGCTGGCCTGCCCTAACCTCACACCGCCTGCCTCGCACCACACCGCCCTAACCTCGTGCGCAATCAGCCACACGCAGGGGAGTTATGGCCCTGCATCCGATGGTGCATCTGCAGGATTCAAATAGCAGCTACTGCCGCGTCCAGCACACTGCGCCGCCTGCCACCATACGCACAGCACAGCCTCACGTAGTGAAAGCGTAGCTAGGCGACCCCTGTGCATCTCACCTGATGCACGTTACTCAGCCAGCCACCCACTAAGACACAACGGACGGCGCCTTTGCAAGCAGCAGCCCGTCACAATAGGTCTCACCGCTGTCGGGTCGCGTGGCACATCAGCATCCTAGGCGAGCGGCCGCTAAGAGCCTGCATCGTACGGCAGGCGCTTGCACGTTGCCCACATTGCGCCGTACAGGCCCCTCAAACGATAAACGCTAACGGTACCATTACCGTACAGGTCCATTCGCCCCTTAGACCGCTACTGCTCACACGCCATCCCGGCTAGCATTGTACCGATCCCACAAGCGTTGCATAATCCAGCATCTTTGCCTGCCTTCCGTCCTCCTCGCCCGCACCGCACCCTCAGACTCCAAGTCAAGTCGCCGCTTTCCGGGCCTCCCTCAACGTTTTGTGGGGGACACGCGGGCATGAGCTTACATCTGCCGTCGACCAATAGCATTCTTCGAAGCCCGACAGGTTTTAGCAAGAGGCAGCACGCCTCCTAAGCCCTGGCCCGCTGCAGCGCCACAACCCCAGCCGCCCCTGAGGATGCCCCTCCCCCCCAGGCCAGCCCCTGCCCCGGCCACATCTGCACACCACCGGGGCCCTCCCCTGCTGCCGCGTCCGCAGCCCGCAGCAGTTCATGGGGCAGAACGTCCCTCAGCTGCCCCGGGCCGCTGCTGCTGCCGCTGCTGCCCCCGCCCCTCTCCGCAACCCCGCCCACCAGCCCCTCCAGCTCCAGCTGCACCTGCCACAGCTGCAACAGCTGCTCCTCTTCGCCCACACCCGCCCGCCCCTGCTCCCACACCGCCAGCACCTCCCGCAGCAGCTGCCCCACCGACCCGCAGTGCGACAGCAGCGCCCCCGGCCCCATCACCGGCACCGCCCACACCGAGCTGGCAACGTGACACCGACGTCTCCACGCCCCCACCTCCCCCCACCACCAGCTGCACCAGCCGACCCAGCAGTCCCTCCACCAGCCCGCCACCGTAGCAGCGCAGCTCTGCCAGGGACAGCAGCAGCGTGGCACAGTCCTAAGCCGTGGCGCTGCCGTACTGCTGCTGCTTAGTCAGCGCCGCTGCCGTATACCGTACGAGCGCGTCGTCCGGGCGGTGCCTGACCAGGGCCAGGGCGTGCCACAGCTGCGCCCAGTCGGCCGGGGTGGCGGCTGAATTGAAGCTGCCCCGTGCAGCCGCTGCCGCTGCCCCGAGCGCCGTGTAATTCGTGCCGTCATCGGTGCGCGCCAGGGCCAGCGCCGCCCCTGGGAGCTCCCGCGGCGTCAGCTTTGTGAGGCACCCGATGGGGACGTCAGTTCCCGCCCGCCGCAGCGGCGCGCGCGGCAACGAGCTGCGCCTACGGGAAGAAACCACCCACACAGTCACCACCGCCGTCGTTGACGTTTACGGCAAAACCACCCAAAGCCTCGCTGATCACCGTCAAGCCCTGCGCTAGCACGCTTGCCTCCCGCCCGTCCATGCTGTCTGGTACTTTGATCTGGCCGCGCTTATCCCGCTTCTGCGGCACGGTTGCCTTGGCCAGCACCGTGACTTGCGGTCCCAGGCCCTACCGCCGCTGCTGCTTCTTCCCCCCATGCTGCACCTTGCCCGTGCTGCAATCATCGCGCTGCTTCTGCAACCGCCATCCCGCATGCTGCACCATACCCAGCACTGGCTGCGCCAGGATGGCCCAGTGCTGCACGCTCGTGCTCCTGCTCCTGCTCCCACGGACCTCAACCTCTTGCGCCAGCAGCAGGTTCCCCAGCGTCGCCACCGTCTCGCACAGCTCCCGTTTTTCCATGCCATACCCACAAGGCGCAAGGCACCCAACAGGCGTCTTTGGGTTTGGCAGGTGCTGCAGCCAAGACACTGCCATCAGCATGCGGTACGACCACGTGCCCCCAGCAGGGAGTACGACAAGAGGTGCGTACACCAGCACCTCTGCGCTGGCGTCCAGGAGCAGCTTGCACAACGGCTCTGCGGAAGGCGGGCAACTCGCCAGCAACTCCCGCAGCTGGGCCTGGCTGGGCGTGCTTGTCAGCGTCAACAGAGCCGTCCGGAAGTTTCGTGGCTGGCCTCCTCCATAAGGAAGCTGATGCCATCAAATGCCTTCAGCCGCTGCAAGACGGCCTCCGCCAGCGGCAACAAAGGCCCGCCAGATGCGGCTGAGGGTCGGCATGACGGAGGCGGAAACTGCTGCTTCGGACCTCCGGCTGACGCAGCGACTGCCGGCCTCGGCGTAGCACAGCGGTGCTAGGCAGCCGACATGGCATGTATCGGTGCTGAGGTGATCAGCTCGTTTCACCCAGTAGGGGGCACCATGCTGCATGTCGACCGCGCCAACCCTGGGCTGCGACACCTCGCGCCCCTACCATGCAAACCGCCAGTCCATCTATTAGTGCGCACGTTTAAGGTGTGCGGCTCACGTAAGAGCACTCGGGTGAAGCGAGAAGTATTCACATAGTGGAGCGATACTGGCACACCTATACTGTGACTGCTTTCAGATGTAGGCAGATTATGGAAACAGGAGCATTGCACACTGCAAAGACAAGCTTCTCAGCTGGTGGGACTCCCCTGCGAGGTCTGGGACCCTGGGTTCACACGTGGAACTCCATCATGTTGGCCTATCCCGTATAACTTTGTGCGTATTGGATATGCAAGCTGTATACTGTATAAGCGTTCCAGGCGCTCGCGCAGGCTCAACTTGCTTCCGAAGGACAACAACTCAACAAGGCGACTGGTGTATCGAGCGCAGCCATCGCGCTGCAGCACACTTGTTCTACGACACCGATGGCTTGGAGACTCCTTACGGCCTGGCCGGCGTGCAGCGGGACGCGCTATGCCGCCGTGCATCCACAGCATGCGAAACACATCGTTGCGCCTTGTGGCCTTTCGTCAGCAGCGGGTGCTGCAGGACAATCAAGGCATGCACAGTTGAGGAGCTGTGGCAACGCGTTGCTCAGCCGTGCCACGGCAAGCGGCTTCAGGAGTGCCGCGCATCGCTGGGTGCCAACTACCGCATCCACAGGCTCGGCGTCTTCCCCAGCTTTCTCAGCTCAGCAGTCCGACAAAGAACAGCGGATGGACGTTTCGACTACAGCAGCACCTAGCGCTACAATGCCCGTGCAATCAGCAGACAGCATAGCTAGCGTGCTGGCTGTCTGCAAGGGCAGTGGTGGCCCCACCGAGACGCTTGACCAACTGTTGGAGCTGGATGAGGCGCTGGAGGAAGGCCACGCGCAGTCCTGGGCTTCGGAGGAGCAGCCCGTTAAATACGTGCTGGCGTTTCGCGCTCTAGCGGAGGTGGGTCTTGTGGAAGCGTGTAAGCTCCGTGCAACCCCACGCCAGTGTGTTTTGGGTGTATAGAGATACATTAAGAGTGCTACCCACATTATGCGACTCAGTTCATCCGTCTTTCCTAAGAGTTGTGGTCAGGACCAGTAAGGATCGCGTGGCCACGCCACCTGGATGGCAACAGGAAATGCCAATGTATACCGGGCCGTCACGTTCCAGGTTCTGGACAGTGTCTGCAGTACTAGGGCCGAGCTTGGGTGTGAGGGGGGGCATGCAGTGGTGCAGTTTGTGCCTGTCATGGACACGTACCGCAGCAGCCATGTGCCGGTGTGTGATCAAATTAGGGAAGCTCATCAGTTGGTGGGCTGCTCCCTCTGACAGGTGCTTGGCAGGAAGTTGGGGCGCTCAATTTGGGGACGTAGCGCGCTTCACGGTTGTCCAGCAAACTAGCCTCCTGCTCAATCGGCCAGCCGGTTGCGGGTGGGGCTCGCTGTTCCCTACGGCAACATGGCGCTCACCGATTGGGCAAGTGAACGCCCATGCACTACGACTACTTACGCTCCTGTACGCCACACCCTTGCGCCTTGCTCCAAACGGCTGCGTTGGCATCTGCTGTGTGCCCCGCTACCCTGCCTCCACCACAGTTTGAGCCCCAGAACATCAAGGGCAGCCCCGAGCTGAGGCACGCCGCAGCGGCAGCCCGGCGCAGCCTGATGCATGGAGCCGCAACGGCGTTCGTGCCATACGCCCCGAACGCGCCGCTGCCTATCTATCTGGCCGCTGCCCTGCTGGCCTGTGCCAAGGTGGGCTACGGCTGGGGCAGCGGTGGCGATGCAACAGCGGAAGCAGAAGCAGAGGTGCCACTGGCGGCGGTTGTGCTGAAGCGACTTGGGGAGCTCGCTGATGCACCAGGCGGCCTGCGAAACCTCGAGTACGGTTCGTACCTCTCCAGCATCGGCCACCATGTCGTGCCGTACCGCAAGTGGGACGTGCACGCGTGCCTGTGGGAGGCCATGGCAGCTGCCCCGCCTGCCGTGGCGGCGGCGCACGCACGGCTGCTGGACGCAAGCGCCCACACAGTCGTCGGCCGGGGGTTCCGCGAAGGGTGTATCAAACACCCAATGCTCAAGGCCCTCGCCCAACTGCACCCCTTGGTGCGGGAAGCTGGGCCACTTGGCCGCATCCTGATTGATTCCGTGCCCCTGTACGACGAAGATCTCTCGGATCAGGAGCTGTGTGAGGCCGTTGAAGCTGTAGGAGAGCTGCTTTTGAACGCTCCAGCCGTCCGCCGTGCGCTCATGGCCACGGACGGGGACATGCCTGGCATCCTTAGGATGCTGGTGACTGAGTCGAAGAGGCGGTTGAAGAAGTCGGTCAGGAGGAGGGCCGGTGCAGACGCTGCGGCACAGCGCAGCATGGCGGCCTGGTGGCCAGCACGGCCCGTGTCCAACATGGAGGCACAGGATCTGCTGCGGCTGCTGCGCGGGCTTACGATGATCAGCGAGGCGTGCAGCGCCGAGGCGGCCAGCAACCCCGGCAGCAGCAGCAGCAGCAGCAGCACAAGCAGCAGTGGCGGCGGCTGGGGTGAGGATGACAGCGAGTGTGAGTACTATGAGGAGTACGACAGCGACTACGAAGATGAGCTGTATTACTTCGAACTACCACAAGAAGTTGCATCGCAGGCAGCGGTGGCTGCGCAGTACGTTGCCTCCGCGCTGGAGGGAGGGGCTTTGTGGAGCCTCTCACCTCAGGGCCTGTCATACCTGTCTGTATGGCTTGCTCGCACCGGTTACGGCACGAGTGACAGCTACCGCAATCTGGTGGCTGCCGCCACAGCACGCTGGACATTCCGCTCAGCTGCCACCCCCGCCGACTGGGCGCAGTTGTGGCACGCCATGGCCCTGGTCAGGCACCGCCCGGACGACGCGTTGGTACGGTGTACGACAGCAGCCATGACTACGCAGCAGCAGTACGACAGTGCTACGGCTGAGGACTGCAGCACGCTGCTGCTGTCCCTGGCCGAGCTGCGCTGCTACGATGGCGGGCTGGTGGAGGGGCTGCTGGGTCGGCTGGTGCAGCTGGTGGTGGGAGGTGGGGGCGTGGAGGTGCGTGACCTGGCCAACGCGGTGTGGGCGGTGGCGGTGATGGGGCCGGAGGCGCTGCGGTCGCATTGCGGGGCGGTGGGGCAGCTGCTGCGGGAGGTGGTGGTGAGCTGGGAGCAGGGGCGGGTGGGT
>VFQN01006039.1_pt1 | contig 14246 bp, 13 predicted proteins | sample 3512371 | NCBI WGS metagenome assembly VFQN01 (sample SAMN10412370, study PRJNA504923) | tailings metagenome | isolation source: Replicate 2 from Balatoc abandoned mine | place: Philippines: Itogon, Benguet | collected 2017-08-28
GACCCCATCCTGTTCGACCATCGCGACCGGATCTATGCCGACTGGCTGGAACTGCCGCTGTCGCTGTAATGGCGGCAGGCCGATCGACGCCGCTCTCATGATTTTGCTGGACATCCGGCGTCGGCGAAGTGTTCATGAAGCGAAAGCCGGCGCAGCACCCGACGCGAAGCCCGATGCTGCGCCGACGGCCATGAAGGAAGGCTCGTGAACCGCAACGCCGTCCTCATTCTGCTGGCGATCGGCGCGACGGTCGCCTTCGCCTTCGTCCTGACGGTCGTCTGGCAGGCCATCTTCTGGGCGGTCGTGCTCGGCGTCCTGTTCCGTCCGGTGATGAAATGGATGGAGACGCGTCTGTCCGGCCGCCATGGTCTCGCCGCGGCGCTGACGGTGCTGCTGATCATCGTCTTCGTCCTGCTCCCGATCTTCGTCCTCGGCTCGATGATCCTTGCCGAAGGCGCATCCTTTTATGCCCGCATCCAGAGCGGCGAGGTGGATCCCAACGCCATTTTCCGTTGGCTGCAGGGCCTGCTCCTGCCTGAGATCGGTCAATGGCTGAACAAGGTCGGGATCGATCTCGGCACCATAACCGAGCGGCTGCAGACGGCGGTGCTGCGCGGCGGCGAGTTCGTTCTGTCCCTGCTGCTCGGCGCGGGCCAGAACGCGGCAGCCTTCGTGATAAACTTCTTCCTGACGCTTTATCTGCTGTTCTTCATCTTCCGCGACGGTGACGGCATCTATCGCGCCATCTTCCAGGCGGTTCCTCTGCCGGACGACCAGAAACAGCGCCTCTTCAGCAAGTTCGCCGAGGTGTCGATCGCCACGCTCAAGGGAACAGCCATCATCGGCCTCGTCCAGGGCGCTCTCGGTGGCGCCATCTTCGCTGTTCTCGGTATCGGTGGATCGGTCTTCTGGGGCGCGGTGATGGCGCTGGTCTCCGTCGTTCCGGCGGTGGGCTCGGCGCTGGTCTGGGTGCCCGCTGCGCTGATCCTCATGGCCGGCGGGTCCCTGGCCAAAGGCCTGATCCTGCTGGCCTATGGCGTGCTCGTGATCAGCATGGCCGACAATCTGCTGCGGCCGATCGTCGTCGGCCGGCAGGCGAGCATGCCCGACTATCTCGTGCTCGTTTCCACCATAGGCGGGCTCGGCGTTCTGGGCCTGAGCGGCTTCGTGCTCGGCCCGGCGATCGCCGCGCTCTTCGTCGTGGTCTGGCAACTCTTCACGGAAGAGCACGTCATGCGCTGACCATGCCGTCCGCGCGAGCCAAGCGGCCCGGATGGGCCGCCGGCGACTAAGGCCTCAAATCAAGTAACGGCTGATCGTACTGCGAAGCGTTCGTCCTTCCAGGCCTCGCTGCGGAGGATATCTTCCAGGATCTCGACAGCCTGCCACACGTCCTTGAAGCTGATGTAAAGCGGAGTGAAGCCGAAGCGCATGGACGAGGGTGCGCGGAAGTCGCCGATCACGCCGCGCTCGATCAGCGCCTGCATCACCGCATAGGCATGCGGGTGCTCGAACGATACCTGGCTGCCGCGCTTGTTGCCGTCGCGCGGGGTTTCGAGCGTGAGACCGTAACGACCGCACTTCGCCTCGACGAGCTGGATGAACAGGTCGGTGAGCGCGATGCTCTTGGCGCGGAGCGCGGCCATGTCGACCTCGTCCCAGATGTCGAGCGAGCCTTTCAGCGCACGCAGAGACAGCATCGGCTGCGTGCCGCATTGGAAACGACGAATGCCGGCGTCGGCGGCATAACTCTGCTCGAAGGCGAAGGGCCGGGCGTGGCCCCACCAGCCGCTGAGCGGTTGATGCGCTTCGGCGAGATGCCGCGTCGCGACATAGATGAAGGCCGGCGCGCCGGGGCCGCCGTTGAGATATTTGTAGGTGCAGCCGACGGCGAAATCGGCTTTCGCGCCGTCGAGGTCGACCGGCAACGCGCCGGCGGTGTGGCAAAGGTCCCAGACGACGAGGGCGCCGGCATCATGGGCCTTCTTCGTCAGCGCCGCCATGTCGCGCAAGGCGCCGGACTTGTAGTTGACATGGTTGACCAGAACGACCGCCACGCTCTCGTCGATCAGCGCCTCGATGTCGGGTGCATCGACGCCTTCGAGCCGCAGCACCGTGCCCGGCCGCGTCGAGGCGACGCCTTCCGCCATGTAGAGATCGGTGGGGAAGCTGCCGCCCTCGGCCACGATGACGGAGCGACCGGGACGCAGCCCCATCGCCGCATGAAGCGCCTTGTAGATGTTGATCGAGGTCGTGTCGCAGACCACGGTCTGGCCGGGTGCGGCGCCGATCAGGCGGCCGATCCGGTCGCCGAGCTCGACGGGCATGTCGAACCAGCCCGCCTTGTTCCAGCTGCGGATCAGGCCCTGTCCCCATTCTTCCCTGGCGGCCTGCTGCAACTCGGCGAAGGCGGCCGGCGAGGCCGCACCCAGCGAGTTGCCGTCGAGATAGATGAGGCCTTCGGGAACGACGAAGCGGTCGCGCATGGGACGCAGCCGGTCGGCTTCGTCCATCGCCTCGATCGCGGCAAGATCGGGTAGAGTGTTCATGATGCAGGCAGGCCTCTGTTATTCGCGGACGGTTTCGCGTGCGGGGGCCGGTCCGCGACTGCGGCGCAGGCTGGGCAAAGCCAGCATGGCCAGCACGAACAGGCCGGTGGCGAGCTTCAGATCCGGAGGCGGCATGCCGGCGGCGAGACAGAGCGAAACGAGCTGGTAATAGACCACGGCGCCGACGAAGGGCGCCGCGAGCTGGCGCAGCACCGTCTGCTTGCCGATGATGGCCTCGCCGATCATCAACGCGGCCAGGCCGTTGATGAGGATTCCGAGCCCCATATTGACGTCGGCGAAGCCCTGCGACTGGACCATCAGGGCCCCCGATGTCGCCGAGAAGGCGCTGGCGAGACCGACGCCGCCGATCGTGGCGACCCAGACATTGATGCCTTGCGCCTCGGCCATGTCGGGGTTGGCTCCGACGGCGCGGATCGCCGTGCCCTTCTCGGTCTTGAAGAACAGGTTGAGCAGCACGAAGACGAGAAGCCCGATGAGGCCGGCGACCACGATCTTGCTCGCGGGGAAACCGGGCTGGGTGAAGGGCGCCCAGTCGAACACCGTCGGCGAGCCGAACACCGACAGGTTCGACTTGCCCATGATGCGCAGGTTGATGCTGTAGAGCATCGTCATCATGAGGATGCCGGCCAGCAGCGTATGGATGCGGAAGCGCAGATGGATGAAGGCCGTGCAGCAGCCGGCCAGGAAGCCGGCGATCAGCGCGACCGCGATCGCCGTCAGCGGCGAGGCGCCGGCAGCGAGCAGCACGCCGCACACGCAGCCGCCCAGCGGGAAGGCGCCCTCGCTGGTGAGGTCGGGGAAGTTGAGCGTGCGGAACGGGATCATGATCCCGAGCACGACGAAGGCGAGGATGAGGCTCTGCGCCAGCGTGACGGGGATGAGCGAGACGAAGCTCGACAGGACGGTCTGGACGAAATCCATGGTCTTCTAGCTCGCGAGCAGCATGCGGTCGGTCTTGACAGCGAAATGGCCGATGAGGTCGGGCACGGTGATGCTCGCCTTCTCCTCGCCCGAGATCTCGAGACGGACCTTACCGGCGTCGAGCATGATCACGCTGTGCCCGTAATCGACGGCGTGCTGCATGTTGTGGGTCACCATCAGCGTGGTGAGCTTCAGCGCCTCCACGGCGCGCACCGTCGCCTTCATGACGATGTCGGCCGTGCGCGGGTCGAGCGCAGCGGTGTGCTCGTCCAGCAGCAACAGCTCGGGCGAGCCGCCGACCGCCATGATCAGTGACAGCGACTGGCGCTGGCCGCCCGACAGCAGTTCGACGCGGGTGTTCAGTCGGTTCTCGAGCCCGAGACCGAGCAGCGAAAGCCGCTCCTTGTAGTCGGCGAGGCGCCTGGCGTTGAGCCCCTGGCGAAGCGTGCGCTTCTTGCTGCGCAGTTCCGCGAGCAGCATGTTCTCGGCCACCGTCATGCTGGCGGCGGTGCCGCGCATCGGATCCTGGAACACGCGGGCGAGCCGCATGGCGCGCTTGTGCACCGGCATGTCGGTGACGTCGTCGCCATTGATGACGATCTTGCCGGAATCCAGCACCAGTGCTCCGGAGATGGCGTTGAGCATGCTGCTCTTGCCGGCGCCGTTCGAGCCGATGACGACGCCGAACTCGCCAGTGGCGAGCGACAGGTTCAGCCCGTCGAGCGCGATCTTTTCGTCCGGCTGGCCCTTGTAGAAGACTTTGCGTGCAGATCGGATTTCGAGCATCCGTTCCTCCCGGATAGGAGGCGGCGCGTTTCGCGCCGCCGCCCGGTTCGACGAAGCGGAATTAATCAGTCGACGATGCAGCCGCAGTCGGCCAGCGACTCCGGTATCTCGACGCCGAAGGCCGCCATGACCTTCTTGGAGATCGTCGGCGCGTGGTCGGCATAGGCCGGGCGCGAGGGCGGGATGGTCTTGGGGTCCTTGCCCTTCAGGATCTCGGCCGCGATCTTGCCGGCATTGATGCCGACCTGCTCGTAGTTCACCGCGAAGCTCGCCGGCACGACGCCGTCGCGCACGGCGCCGTCGTCGGAGTTGACGATCGGGATGCCGGCCTGGCGAGCGGCGGCCGACACGGCGGCGATCGCAGGCTGCAGCAGGTTCGATGCCGGCGTGTAGATGACGTCGGCCTTGCCGGCGAAGGAAGCGATGCGCTGCTGGATGTCGTTGACATTGTCGACGCCGACCTCGACCACCTCGAAGCCGGCGGCGGGAGCTGCTTCCTTCACCTTCTCGAGCAAGGCGACGTCATTGGCCTCGCCCGGATTGTAGGGAACGCCGAAGCGCTTGGCGTTGGGCAGCAGCTTCTTGGTGAACTCCATCACCGCGGCGATGTCCTGAAGATCGGTCGCGCCGGTCATGCCGTCGTCGCCGGCGTCCCAGGACGGAACGAGCTTGGCCGCGACCGGATCGGTGACCGCGGAGAAGACGATCGTGATGCCCGAACCGGCCAGCGCCTTCTTGGCGATCTGCGACACCGGGGTGGTCACCGTATACATCAGCTTCGGCTGCTCGGCCTGCAGCTTGGCGATCATCTGCGGCACCAGCGAGGCGTCGAAATTGGTGTGGCTCTCGGTGTAGGTGACGTCCTTGCCTTCGACATAGCCAGCCTCGGTCAGGGCCTTCTTGAAGCCGGCGATCGAGGCGTTGAGCTGCGGATGCTCACCGAAATTGGCGATGCCGATCTTGATCGGATCGGCGATTGCCCCGCCGATGCCCGCGACCAGGGCGCCGGCGAGCAACAGGCCCGACAGCAGGCCGGATTTCAGCTTCTTCATCAATTCCTCCCAGATTCGAGAACGCGCCGCCCTCCGGAGCGGCTGCTTGGCAGGGATCATGCGCTAGCGGGTTGAACGATGTCAAGATTATATATAATCCTTGCGATCGGGCCCGCTGATATATAATCATGGCCGTCGGGCAGCCTTTGTCAGCGAACGACGACGATGCAGGACGACGAGCATTCCTCGAAGACGGAAGCGGCCTATCGGTTGCTGCGCCGCGACATCCTGACGACGCGGCTGATGCCCGGCGCGCCGCTCAAGTTCAGCGCGCTGCGCAGCGCCTACGGATTGGGCTGGACGCCGCTCCGCGAAGCGCTGTCGCGGCTGGAGGCCGAGCGTCTCGTCACCGCGATCAGCAATCGCGGTTTCGCCGTAGCTCCCGTATCCCGCGAGGAGCTCGAGGATCTGGCGCGGGCGCGCATGGTGGTCGAACTGCCGCTGCTGGCGGAATCGATCGAGAAGGGCGATGGCGATTGGGAAGCGGCCGTAGTGACCGCTCATTACCGGCTGTCGCGCTGCAAGATCGCCGTCGACGATTCCTCCGACGAGGCGGTCGACGATTGGGACGAGAAGCACGAGGCCTTCCATGCGGCCCTGCTGAGCGCGGCGACGTCGAGCTGGCTCCTGCGCTTCCGCTCGACCATCGCCGACCAGCTCCGGCGTCACCACCGTTTCCTCGGCCTGTCGCCGACGCTGCGCGCGGCTGCCGGTATGAAACACGGTTACGAGGCCGCCGTCGCGGCATTGCGCGAGGCCATGGCGATCGACAGCCACACCGAGCTCATGCAGGCCGCGCTCGACCGTGACGTCGAGCGATCAAAGGCTCTGATGGCTGCCCATATCGGCTACACCATGCATGTCTATGTGCACAGCGGCGACGATACCGGACAGGCGCCCGCGCCGAGGCTGAGGTCCCGTCCCGCCGCCGAATGACGGGCCATGCGGATGGCCGATCAGATCGACCATTGCTCGGATCATGTCGGGTTGCGGCTTCGGCTGGGCCGGCTTTCGCGGGTGGTCGCTGCACTCTGCTGGATTTCTCTATGTCACCCAGGCACGGCGTATCCGCTCACGTAGATCGCTCATCCGTGCCACGGATTCATTGGCAAAAACGAAGCGCAGGTAGCGGCCCGCTCGATCTGGAGCGCCCCAGCCCGTCATCGGAGTTGCCGCGATTGCGGCATCGTGGAACAGCCGTTGAGATGCTGCTTCCGGGGCCATTCCCATGGCCACGGTATCGATGAGGAGGGACCATCCTCCATCCGGCGCCACGATGGGGAGGTCGTGCAATTGCTCGAGGATGAAGTCGCAGCGCCTTTTCCATTCGGCGGTCGCTTCGGCTACTCCGTCGTCTTTTGCCCGGAGAGCCGCAGTCGCCCCGGGCATCGAGATGCCGACCTGACAAACGACATTGGTCAGACTCACCAAACCAATATCGCCCATGACCTTCTGGGGTCCGACGACCCAGCCGACTCGCCAGCCGATCATTCGGTATTCCTTGGAGACTGAGCCGACCGTTATGACGCGATCGGCCATCCCCTCGAGCGACGCCGGGTGAATGACTGGCGCATTTGTGAACAAGATACGCTCCATTGCCGCGTCATGGAGGATCCAGGCATTGGTTCGCTCCGCGATTTCTCCGATTGCCCTCCATTCTTCGGCCGTATGGACGAGTCCGGTCGGCATGGATGGGCTCATCGTCAGGATGAGGCGGGTCTTGGGGCTCGCAGCGTCCTGAAGTGCGTCAAGATCCAGTCGCCAGCGTCTACCCTCGATGACGAGCGGAACGAGGCGGGGAACGCCGCCGGCAAGGCGGATGCGATTCAACAGACCAGCATAGGCGGGATCGGTGATGATGACCTCGTCACCCGGTTCGAGCAAAGCCAGGAGAGCATTGAGGATGCCCGACAGTCCGCCGGCGCAGACCATGCATTCCGTTTCCGCGTCATAGGTCCGGCCGGCGACCGCCGCGACACGCTCGACTGCCGCGCGGCGCAGTTCGTGCTGCCCAAGGAACGGCAGATAGCTGTTGGCATCGTCCCGCCCAACCGCCGCGATTGTGGCTCGGATCGCATCTTCCGGTGGGCGAATGTCCGTGTCGAGATTTTCCAGTCGAAGGATGTCGGAGCGCTTCGCCGCGTCCGCGGCATTTCCCATTCGATCGACCCCGATTCCGGGGATGCCGGAGAGCCTTGTTACGACCATCACTCGCTCCATTAGAATCCAATATCAATAATTGGATACAAAAATGAAGATTGTTGGTCAACTCGTGAGCCGCTATATGGTCGTCCTCGATGACGACGGATTCGGGCAAACGAGGCGGCAAGGCGCAGCAATTGGCGTCCGAGATCCGCAAAGCGATCATAGAAGGCGCATTCCAGGCGGGGGACGCGCTCAGGCAGGAAGAACTGGCTCTCACATACGGCGCCAGTCGCATGCCTATCCGCGAGGCCTTGCAGGTGCTCGCCCTCGAAGGCCTGATCCGTCTGGAACCAAACAAGGGAGCGGTCGTGTCGCCGCTCGATGCCGATGAGTTGAGGGAGAATTTCGAGATGCGCGAGGCTGCCGAATGCCTCGCTCTGCGTCTCGCGGTGCCTCACCTGACGAACGCCCAGCTGGACGAAGCGACGGACATCCATCAAAAGATCGCGAGCTCCGATCCTCGGTCGCAGGCCGCGCTCAACCGCACCTTCCATCTGAAGCTGTACGCTCCCTGCTCGAGGCCTCGGCTGCTCGCGCACATTGCCGGCCTCCATGATATCGCGGAACGTTACCTGCAGTTCACATTGGAGAGGTTGGCCTATGTCGAAACATCGGCCGAAGAACACGCTGCCATCCTGGACGCATGTTATCGCCGGGACAGCTCAGCCGCCGTCGGGCTGCTCTCATCGCATATCACGAAGGCCGGACAGGTCTTGAGCGAATACCTGGCCTCATCACGCAAATAGGCGTCGATCGCCGCGATTGATGCGGTCCTTATATCTCGGGTTGCGCGCTCTCTCGAATTCCTATGCGGTTGCCGGCTATCCCAGCAGGTGTCGCGATCCTGGCCGCGGAACAGAGCTGGTGCCTCATGTACAGAACCCGGACGCGGTTTCGCATGGCCCGCCGGGTCGGCCGCCGCATCCCGACGGAATATTTTGTCCTTGCCAATCTTCAGTTCGAGGGTGCCGTCATCGGCTATCTCGTCGACCGGCCGATCCGCGAAACGGTCGTGGATGGGCATGGCATGCGATACCGCTACGCCGGCCTGGCGCCGCGTGACGCGGACGGCCGTCTCGACGTGGATTCGCTGCTATCAGGCGAATGGATCGTCGAGCCCGGACTGGTCTACACCATGGAAGAACCATGCCTGCCGCGCTGAGGCGAGCCGGGCCGAGCCGGCACTTGCCGATACGTCGGCCGTCCTGATTGTTCGCCCTAAGTGTTATTACGCAATTCCGGACGCAAAACCGCTGCGCACTTTTGCTGGAATTGCTCTAGCAGGCAGGCGGTCAAGCGATGACTTTTCTTGTATCGATACGGATCGCCTCCATCCAGCCCCAAGGGACCGCTTATCGCGGCCTGTTCACGACGACGAGTCCTGCGGCGATCAGCCCGAGCGACAGGAACAGGGAAGGCGACAGAGGTTCGCCGAGGAGCATGTTGCCCTGGACCACGCCGAACGCCGGCGTCAGAAAGATGAAGCTGGAAAGAGCCGACGCCGGATAACGTCTGACCATCGCGAACCAGGCGAGGAAGGCGACTGTCGTGATGAACACGGCCTGGAAGATGATGGCCCCGATCGAAAGGAAGGTCGGCTCCCTGACAACCGGGCCCGCCAATGGCAGAAGCAGCATGGAAAGGGGGAGCGAGGTGCCAAGCTGATAGACGAGCACTTTCTCGGAGCTGCTGTTGCGGAGCCTTGATTTCTTGATCACCAGTGTCGTGACCGCCCAGAGGACGCCGGCGGCAAGGCTCATCAGGTCGCCGATCCAGGCGTCTGGACCCGGCAGGCTGAGACGATCTCCGAAGATCACGGCAACGCCCGCGAAGGCCAAAACGAGCCCGATGACTTTGCGAGTATCCATTTTTTCGCCGAGCACGAAATGTCCGCCGATGAGCACGAAAAAGGGCATCGAGTTGGCGAGCAGCACCGAGCGAGCGACGCTGGTGAACTCCAGTCCGACGAACAGAAGAACGAACTGCAGGCCGAACAACACGCCCGCCACCAACCCCGGCCACAACGTCCCGTCGTTGACGAACAGTGATATTCGCCGCCAGCGGCTCCAGAGAATGATCAAGACGACCGCGATAGCCGAGCGCGCGATGCTGACGAAGATTGGATTGAAGCCGGTATTCGCCACCTTGGTTGCGATGTTGCTGAAGCCCCAGGTGAAGGTCAGGCCGATCATCATGGCCACCGCAAACGCGTCGAGCGCATTTCGACGCTCCAAGACAGGAAACGCTGTCATTCACTTCCTCTTGAAATCTTGCCGCGCACGAGGTCCGGATGGCGTCAAGCGACAGGGTGACCGCCGGCTGCTTCTGCATTCCGAGCGGTAAGGGCACGCCGGGCGTTTCTCCGCAGGGCAGTTCCCACAAGGCAAGATCCGCGGGCACCGATCTCGCTGGTTGAACTTCGTCGGAACACGCTCCGACTTGTCGCATGCGTCAGCGAGGATGTGGCGCTCCGTGAAGAACAATGGGCCTTAGAACGGCTGTCGCGCTCGGGGAGCAATCGTTGGGAAGAACCGCGCAATCCCAATCTGCCTTCGCCTGGATGGTCTGATCATGGTGTTGTACTCCGCGCCTCGCATGCCGCCTATCTCGGCCCACCATCGGGGTCAAAGAATCACATACGTGAAGCAATGCCGAAACAGGCGCTGGGGCGGCGATAGCGTCTACGCTACCGAAGAACTTTCACGTCACGAATGCTCCGCAAGAGATACCTTGCACCCCGAATATGCGTCGCCGCAGCCTTGGTTCATGAACGCCGGCAGCAGGTGTCGTGTGTTTCGCAGATCATGATAGCCGCGACGCGCCGCAGAGCGGCGGGCCGGCAGGCGCGTGGAGGTGGAGTGCGAACGGCTGGTGGGGCTTGATGCGGTTCTTATGTCTCTGGTTGCGCGCCTCTCTCGAATTCCTATGCGGTTGCCGGCTATCCCAGCAGGTGTCGCGGCCCTGGCCGCGGAACAGAGCTGGTGCCTCATGTACAGAACCCCGACGCGGTTTCGCATGGCCCCCCGGGTCGGCCGCCGTATCCCGACGGAATATTTTGTCCTTGCCAATCTTCAGTTCGAGGGCGCCGTCATCGGCTATCTCGCCGACCGGCCGATCCGCGAGACGGTCGTGGATGGGCATGGCATGCGATACCGCTACGCCGGCCTGGCGCCGCGCGACGCCGACGGCCGTCTCGACGTGGATTCGCTGCTGTCAGGCGAATGGATCGTCGAGCCCGGACTGGTCTACACCATGGAAGAGCCATGTCCGCCACGCTGAGACGAACCGCGCCGGGCCGGCGGGAGGCCGCCTGCTCCGATCCCGCCCTTTTCGCCGATCGCCTCGGCGGCGTCGCCATGCTGCGGGAGCATCACGTCTGGCAGGCCGTGAAGACATTCCTGCCTGATCGATCCGAAGCCTCAACCGGCTCGCGACGGCGCTTCGACCGGCTGATGGATGCCGATGCGCTGGTCGACGCCGTCCTGGTGCTGATGGCCTCGACCGTCCCGCCCCGATCCGTGGAGTCGGTGACCCGAGATGACGGCCGCTGGACCTGCCGTGTCCGGATCGGGCCGGCGGCGGGAGCGCCCGTCTTCAGTGCCGGCCAAATCGACCTCGCCGCGGCCATGTTCGCGGCCTTCCTACTCACTCTTGCAGAAGATCCCGATGATCACGAAGCCGTCGACAGTCGCCCGCATCGCGCCGCGTGAGCGGATCGGCGGCGCGATCACCGCGCTCGTCACGCCTTTCGCCGAAGGGCGCGTCGACTACGAAGCGCTGGCGGAACTCGTCGAATGGCAGATCGGCGAGGGCGTCAACGGCCTCGCGCCGGCCTGGGTCGCGGGCGAGGCGCCCACCTTGTCCACCGAGGAACGGATCGGGGTGATCCGCTGCTGCGTCGAGGCCGCGGCTGGTCGCGTGCCTGTGCTGGCGGGGATCTGCGCCAACGCCACCGAACAGGCCGTGGTGCAGGTGCGGGCAGCGTCTGCGGCGGGCGCCGATGCGCTTCTGCTCGGCGCGCCTTTCTACAACCGGCCGGGCCAGCGGGGTCTGCGCACCCACATAGAGGCCGTCGTGCGCGCGGTCGATCAACCCGTGGTGATCTGCAACGAGCCCGGCCGCGCGGCGGTCGATCTGAGCCCCGAGACGCTCGGCCATCTCGCCGTCTTGCCTGGTGTTGTCGGGATCTGCGACGCCAGCGGCGATCTCGCCCGTCCGCTGGCACTGTCGGCGCGTTTCGGCGACCGCTTCGTCCAATTGTCGGGTCACGATGCAACCGCGTTCGGCTTCAACACCATGGGTGGCGGAGGAACGGTCTCCGTGATCGCCAATATCGTTCCGGGGCTGTCGGTCGGAATGGATGCGGCCTGCGCGCGGGGCGATCCCCACACGGCGCGGGCGCTGCATCATCGCCTGCGGCCGCTCATCCAGGCTTTGGCGCTCGAGCCCGATCCGGCCACGGCGAAATTCGGGTTGAACCTGCTGCGCGCCATGTCATCGGAGGTGCGTCTGCCGTTGGTGTGCGTAGAGCCGACGACCGCTGAGGCAATCCGAGCCGCCCTGGCGGAGCTCGATTGGGCCGCGCCCTACGGCATGTCGCGTGAGAAAGGATTCACGCGACCTGCGGTAGGTGCTTGATTTGACGGATGCCCTTTCACGAAACCGGTGACCATTTTCCGGAGGCATGCTGTGCCTCAGCGCTTCTCGGGGTCGAGTGTGAAGAGTTCCGTCGCCTTGCCGACGCCGCGAAGGGCAAAGCGGCCGAGCGAGACGAGGTCTGCGCGCTGCTCGGCCGTGCAGGCTTCGAGGAAGTCGCGCGACATCAATACATTGCGGTCGACCGAACGGCACAGGCCGGCGATGCGGCTGGCCTGGTTGACCGCCGGTCCGACGACGGTGAAGTCCAGACGGTCACGGCTGCCGATATTGCCGTAGAACACCTTGCCGATGTGCAGGCCGAGATAGACCTCAGTCACCGGGCTGCCTTCCGCCTGGCGCCTTTCGTTCAATTCCGCGAGGTTGGCGCGCATCTGCCGCTCGGCGGCGAGCGCCGCGCGGCAGCCGGTTTGGATGTCGCTTGGGCGGAAGACGGCCAGGATGCCGTCGCCGACGAGTTTCATCACGCTGCCGCCATGGGCATGGACGGCGTCGATGACGAGCTCGGCATAGTCGTTGAGCAGCGGAATGATCTCTTCGGGTCGGGCGCTGTCTGAGATGCTGGTGTAGTTCCGGAGGTCCGAGAACCACAGCACGGCCTCGACCTTGTCGGCCGCGCCGCGCGTGATCTGGCCGCTCACGACCTTTTGTCCGGCATCGTGGCCCAGATAGACGTCGGCCAGCGTCCCGATGATCCTGACGCTGGACGCGCATTTGACGGCGAGCGCCAGGGTCGGCAGCAATAGCCGAAGCGTTGCGAGATCCTCGTCGCCGAAGCCCTCCGGCTTCTTTGTCGTCCATTGCGAATAGAGGGCATCCATTCCGCCGACACGTCCCTCGTCGGTGAAGCGGTGGATCATGGCGAGGCAGTCGGTATGGCCCTTGTCCCTGATCTTGTCGAGCAACACGAAGTCGGCCGGCGCGCCCTTCCAGAATTCCCGGCGCACTTCGTCGAGGCCCTGCTCGATCAGGTGATAGAAGATCGAGGCCTCCCAATTGTCGCGTGGCCGCCCTTGGCCCGTCGGTTCGTAGGTGACGACGGGCTCGACGTCTTCATCGGCGTCCCACAGGAAGGCCCGGCCCTCGAAATCAGGGTGCAGCGTGTCGATGAGCACCATCGAGCGCGAAAGGCCGAGCCCACCGGCGTTGCAGCGCTCGCTGAAGCCCTGGACCAGCGATGCCTCGTCGGCGCCGCGATAGCCTTGCTCGGACAGCCACAGGACGATGTCGGCGAGGTCGCTCTTCTTCATGCCGGCGACCTTACCGTATCGGCGCGAGGATCATATCGAAAGTTCGGAGGCATACGCGGAGTGTAGCGGCAGTGACGAGCCAGGCGGCCGCTACGGCTACACTGCCTTGCGCTCCATGAGCGTCCAGGTGTTCAGCCGTCCCTTGCCCTTGATCTCGACGGGGCCGCGCGCTGCGAGCGCGAAGCCGTCCCGCAGCAAGGCGTATGTCGTCTCCGACACCTGGATCGCACCGGCTTCCCCGGTCTGTTCCATGCGGGCAGCGACATTCACCGCATCGCCCCAGACGTCGTAGAAGAGTTTCCTCGTGCCGACGACGCCCGCTACCACTGGCCCGGTCGCCATGCCGATGCGGATCGGTACCTGCCTGCCAGACGGATCGCGCAGCCGGCTCGCGCCGTCGCGCATGTCGAGAGCGAAGTCGGCCAGCGCCGCGGCATGGTCCGGCCGGGAAGCCGGCACGCCGGCGACCACCATATAGGCGTCGCCGCTGGTCTTGATCTTTTCGAGCCCGTGTTTCTCGACGAGGCGGTCGAACCCTGTGAAGACGCGATTGAGGAAACGCACGAGTTCTTCCGGCGGCGTATCGCCGGCGCGTGCGGTGAAGCCGGCCATGTCGGCGAACAGGATGGACGCGCTCTCGTATTTGTCCGCAATGACGGGAGTCGTTTGTCCCTTGAGGCGCTCGGCGACGCCGGCGGGCAAGATGTTGAGAAGGAGCGTTTCGGATCGCTCATACTCGCGCTCCGCGGTTGCTTCGGCGCGCGCCATGTCGCGTAGCGCGTAGAAGATGATGGCGAAGAGGATGA
>VFQN01006040.1_pt1 | contig 14246 bp, 22 predicted proteins | sample 3512371 | NCBI WGS metagenome assembly VFQN01 (sample SAMN10412370, study PRJNA504923) | tailings metagenome | isolation source: Replicate 2 from Balatoc abandoned mine | place: Philippines: Itogon, Benguet | collected 2017-08-28
CCCCCCCCCCCCCCCCCCCCCCCCCCCCCCCCGCCCCCCCCCCCCCCCCCGCCCCAGCCCCGCCCCGCCCTCCCACAGAAGAAGCAACCTTATCACGGTGCTTTGCAATGGTGGCTGGAGGTGCGGCACAATGCGATCGAAAGTACTGCCGACCTGGGCGAGGCAGTCTGCGTCGTTTCCAGCGCGGCCGACAAGCTGAAGGGCAGATAGCCAGTGGCGGCTCAGTCGGTGATAAGGTGGACGGGTTGAGTAGCAACAATCCCTTGCTGTGTGGAGGACGGTGTGTGTCACCTGTACCCGCTGCAGGTGTTGGACCTGGCATACCGGTAGCGCAAAAAAGCAGACTTACACCCTTTCAAATGGCGTCAACTCGCCACTGGGCCCCCTCGTAGGCCCTGGTGACAATGGCATCCTGACCATGCTGAAGGAGATCAAGGCCGGCCAGTGGAACACCGTTCACCGCAACTACAATGGGATGAGCAAGCGGCTGGACGCCGAACTGGAGGTGGGTGTTGGGGTGTGCCCAGTGGGCCGAGGGTGCGGTGTCGCATGATTGGTGTCGGGTGTGTATCCCTGTCTGTTCCTAGCCTGTTGATGTGTACAAGCGTTGCTTGGGTGGCTGCTCAGCTGCTTTGCTGTACCCTACCGGCCCACCCCACGGTCCCATCAGGTCACAGCCGCAGAGCATGACACGGTCGCGCTTTTGCGTTTCCTTGCCGTCCACTCAGCATGTCTTTCCCTTCAGCAGCTCCGTCAGCAGTCCAGTCGACCTGCCCTTGCAGCTTGCAGCGCTCCTTGAGTCCTGCAGACACCCTGCCAGCACTGCACGTGCCACACAAACCTGGGTGCCTTACATGTTGACCATGACCGCTGTGCCCCTGCCCTTGTGTCTCACCACCTGAAGCCGCTCAAGGCTGAGCAAGGCCCGAATGTCGGGCAGTACCCGGCCGCAAAGCCGGGCTGCCCCTTCCCCAAACTGCTGGGCGACATAGCAAAGCTGACCGCCGCCCAGCTGGACCAGCTTGAGGCGTTCTACGACGAGGATTTCAAGGGGCCGAGCGTTGCTGCACGACAGACAAAGTTCAAGGCCTTCATCGGCGCAAAGTTTGCGTGAGGTAGGCTCCGGTTGCCAGTGCCCTGCCATTAAGGAGCGGGATGTGGGAAGCATTGCCGGGGCCCTCTGGGCTGTTGTGCTCAAGTTCATCCGGCTGCGCATCCCGTCCACCACAGATGTAAACCGACCAACGGAGGTTGCACGCTTGGGCCCGAGCCTCTGAAATCCAGGGTGCTCAACAGTGTTGGGCCTATTCTCCGTTCCCTTTCTTGACCTTCGTCGCCTCACTGTTACCTTTGTCCCGTCCCGTGCTCTGCCAGCAGTGCTCGCTCCTCTGTGTTGAGCCCCTGTTGCACAGCCCGTATCTATCGCACACTGATCAGAGCGTGGATCACACACCGACGCTGTGCATGGTGCAAACCCGCTCACCCTGCTGCTACCCACCGCTCCCCTCAGATCTGGGCCTCACACGCAACATCATGGTCGGCACCACCGCCGCCGCCCTACGTCGTCACCATCGGCGGTGGACCGGGCACCCGGTTGGAGCTGCGCTTTGGGTTCAGGTGGATGGTCGCTGCCGCTGGGCAGCAGCTCGGGGTGCCTCACAGGACTGGGCAGTGGCCAGCCGGCCGCTGGTGGGGTGCAGTGTGCGCAGGGGCGGCGGCATGAGCCTTTGCCGCCGCCGTGGGGCGTCCATGCCTGGGAGGATGGCGGGGAGCAGCCGGCCGCAGAGCATGGCGGGGTCGTGGGCGGAGGAAAGGGGCGTGCAGGAAGCGGCGGGGTAGGAGCAGCAGCAGCAACAGGAGGAGCAGGCTGGGCTGGGGGGAAGCGTGGTGTTGGTAAGATAGAGGACCATAAAGCGTGGTGTTGGTAATAGCACTGCTTGCTCACGTCCTGAGCATGTTCGCTTGTGGTGTGGTTTTAAAGATGGGTTTCCATATGGTCTTTGTGATATTGCGTGCTTGAGCAGTGTCTTTGCGTTAATCAGGATGTCGAGGCATGGTGGGCCACCTCGGACTGCCCAAAGGTACTCCTTTGGGTCTTTTGCATGGGGCAGGCTCGGGCATGGAGCAGCAAGCACTCGGACCCGTTGGTGGGCTGCACGCTTTTTTGCAGGACGCTTTTGTTGCAGCGGACGGCTTTTGCTCATACGGTGAAAAACTAAGGGAGACCCCGTGCACTCAATTGCTTGCTTACGGTAATTCCTGTCTGCATTCATGCATGGAAGGGGATTAAGCTTGTAAGGCGTCTACATGTACCTGGTGTTGCACGCACACTAGCAACTAAAACATGCAAATATAGCGCGCGCTTGGACAGCATTTGCCTGCAGCCCAACCTGGATCTCACTTTGGCTCCGTCTGAGGGGTATGTTTGCGCTCAAGCCAAGGCCGCCGTTGGCCCATCCTGCTCCACGCATGCCGGGTTGGTTGTCGACTGCTACGTACGACAAGCACACACCAACCAGGTGTGACACGCCGCGGCGGTGCGGCCCCCAGTCTCCTCTCTTCTAGCGCGGTGGTACGGCACGCCCTGACCGGTACCCCTGCCGTACAGCCCCGTGCACGCTTGGCATGTACGTGCGCATGCGTGTATGCCTGCAGCTGCACGCCTACCGTGCGTCTGGGCGCTGCAGCAGCAGGAGGTTGAGGAAAATGCGAACTGGGGTACACCGAGAGGGGCGAGGATGGATGGTCTTACCTACAAGTGCGGCTAAGCTGCTGCTGCACGCGCGGTACCCAGGCTTACGGCCTCCAGCAGCCCCCCACCCCCGGCTCCTTCCCCACCTGCTCGCCTATTCCCACCCAATCACCTCCTCGTTAATACACACGCAGCTGCCTTGTGCCATCATGCCCACCCATCTGCCTCCACACGCTCCGCCCAGCTCCGCCCCCAGTTGCCGCTGTCGCTGCTGCTGCCGCAGCCCCACAGTTGCACACTGCCCCCAGGCGGCAGCGCATGCAGCGGCTGCCTGCTGGGCCAGGGCGCTCGGTGTGCCCGAGGACGCCACGGGCTTGCAGGGACACCGCACGTGAGCCCCCTGCTGGTTTCTCTCCTTCACGCGCCAGGCCAGCTGCGACAGCCTCCACCAAGACGCTGTCTCCTGGCTGCACCGCAGAGTCCGCAGTGCGTCCGAACAGGTCTGCACCATGCATGGGGCGGGGGCCCGTCTCCATGCCCAGCGTGCTCAGCCCCCATATATATAGTTGCTGTGACCCTCTCCTCGCTCCCCCCGCCGCCCCGCGGTGTTAGACGCGCAATTGAGCCACAAACGCCCTACCCCATGTAAACCACTCAGGGTCTCGCCCGCGTTACTGTTATAGTATCACGCACGCTATCCCGCCGAGGGCAGTGGGGAGGTTGTGGGCTACCAGGTGACAGCTTGCAAACGCTCGGTAGGATTACACACGCTTTTACGCATGTCATGTGGTGCAACGCGATACCGGATTCCCACCCGCGCTCGAGCGCCTTGTCCAGGGGATGGCGGGGTCCTTGCTCCGCCGCACGTCCGTGCCGTGCCGTGCGCCACCACCAGCGGGTGTTGGGCAGTCACGCGCCTGCAGCAGCCCACGACAGCCCCCAGGCACGGACGCCCCGCCGTTGCTGAGCTCTCCTGTCGGTATCCTCAATAGGCAATGCAGTGGCGTAGTAGGGGTCCGCAATATACTTACCCCATTTACCGGGAACGCGTCACTTCTGTAGTACGAGGTGTGTGGACTACACAGGTGGAAGGGTGAGCGCTGAGACAGTGCAGTGCCCTTTGGGATTGACCTGGGGCAACCTGTCAATGGCCCCGGACCGCCCCGCCCGACTTCGGCATGGGTCCAAAACAATGTGCATCATATGGCCTAAGATAAAGCGCCCTTATGTGACGGTCCGATTGATGGCGTGAGGGGACCGTTCCTTCGGGTGGCTATTGGTGGCAACAGAATGGTATGGCGCAGGCTGGCGCAGGTATGGCGCACGGGTGCGGTGCCTGAGCAGCATCCCGGGCTAGCAATCCAGCGTGCCACCAGCGCGGACGCGAGAGGCGTGCTTGCCTTGCAATAAGCAAGCTGGGTCCTGGGTGATGGTGAAAGGCAACGGAGCCCGCTGCAAGCAGGCCTGCAGGCGACAACCCCCATACGGCATTGTGCCATACCATACATAGTGCGTTACGGTGCGTTGCAGCAGGTTGCATTGCAGGCGTACCGTCATGTACGATACGGCGGGAAGGAGAGGCTGACGCCCCAGGGCCCAGGGCGGCAAGGGTTGCCCCCTTACGGGATGCCAGGCTTGGGGAAGTTGCCGGGTGCTGACCTGTGGCCTCACTGCCCTCAGTAACTGGGTGACACATGTTGCTCCCAGGGGCTGGGTACTGCACCGGACCGCACGTGTGCCATGCGCACTACCGGTATATGACGCAGGAGATGCGCACATGCCCCCGCAGTAACAAATAGCAGGTGGTTTAGACGTGCAAATCCTGCAGGCCTGCTGACCAGGAAGGCAATCGCAATCAGGCAGGGATGAGAGACACGGCCAGTCACACGGCGGTCCATCCCCTGCCACTGCCTTGAATCCGCCTACAGTTCCCTTGTCCCAGCGCACAAAAAGCGCACGGCGAAGGTGCAGGTTTCGAGAATGTCAGAGCTAGAACTTCGCCTTCAGCATGGTGGCAGGCCAGGGTGCACGGCCACCATGACGCACCATGCAGTGCCACCCTGCCCCGCTCTGTGGTTTTTGGACGCGTGTGCCTCCATTGAGCCTAGGGCACGTTGGTGTGCATGAACATGGTGGTCTGCACGTTAGAACGTCGGTATACTACCTACCTCTGGCGATTGCAAATGCACTGGGCTTTCCTGGGTTTGTTTGGAGGTCCACACACGGCGACAAGGGCTATGCACAAAGGGCTGTTGCTGAGACGACCTCTGGGTCAAGCTCGAGTCTGAACAATACCATTGGTCCCCATATGTGCCATTATTTAACAGAATCCTATCTAAAACCATTGTGCGATTTGTTATCGCTTGCTGCTTTGGCCGGAAATACATTGCCGTACGGGCCCCGCCGCCTGTCGACACAAGAGTCGCGAAACCCTCACAGCGGTCCCTCTTTCCTGCAGACTGGCACCATGACTTCCATCGTGCCAGAGCTCCTTGCTAAGAAGCGCAAGCGGGACGAGCAGTGGGCTGCCGAGCGGGCAGCGGCTGCCGTCGACGCCCGCAAGAAGGCCCGGACCACCCGCAAGGACATCTTCAAGCGCGCGGAGAAGTATGTCTCGGAGTACCGTGCTCAGGTGAAGCGGGCAGAGGCAGGGCGACATCGGCAAAAGCCATTACCAGGGTCTGCCGCCCCAGTCGGCACAACTCCAGCCTGGAACGATGGAACAATCAGCTTGTCCATCATAACATGAAGCAGAGCAGTCTACTTGCTGGCGTGTGCGAGTCTTGGCGGCTGCTCTTCCAGCCGGCGGGAGCAGTATGGCTTTCTCATCTGCAGCAGCAATATAATGTTGCCGAAAGGAACAATTGGTTTGGCAGAGCAAAGATACCTTCTCGGACAGCGTGTTGACTTGGCGGCCCTCGCCGCATCCTGTCGTCTTGGTGCGCACAGGAGAAGGACATTGTCCGCCTCAAGCGCGAGGCCAAGGCCAAGGGTGGCTTCTACGTGCCCCCTGAGGCCAAGGTGATCTTCGTGGTCCGCATCCGCGGTCTGAACAAAATTGCCCCCAAGGTGCGCATGCAGGCAGCGGCGCGGCAAGCTGGCATTCTCACATTTCTGGAGGCGACTTGCACTTTGCGTGCTTACCGAGTTGTAGCGGCGAGACAGCGGTCGAGGGCAAGTGGGCAGTGCGTCGGGGTGGAGACATACCCCTTGCACCAGCCGCACCGCCTCTGCTGCTGGTGCATTACCCCTGACTGGCGTAGCCAAACCCTTGGGGTGCTGTCTCTTGAACACGGGACCAAAGTTTATAGACGTGCCGGTCCTGACGCATACCTGCTTTTTGCCTTCTGTACGAGCGCAGACCAAAAAGATCCTGCAGCTGCTGCGCCTGAAGCAGCTGAACATGGGTGTCTTCCTGAAGGTGAGAGTTTGCGCGGCTTCCGCACTGGCATTACGTAGCAGCGGACGGTGCTGGCGCTGGCATGGGGTGGGCCAGTGAAGGGCGCTCATCGGTGCGCAAGCAACAGCCGGTGCAGCTCGTGGATAGCAGGAGCGGCAGCAGCATCCGCGGAAACGGGAGGCGCCTGCGGAGTGTGGCGGAGTCGCAGCTGGGGTGGGATAGGCAGCAGAGGGGATGTCGGGCCCGGCGACAACTGGTTGGCGGCAGTGGGCAGCTGCATGGCGGCACGTGGCGGTAGGGGCAGATGCTGGCGTCTGGAGCTGCTCCCTGAGCAGCTGTCAGTTCGGGTTGCCATCAAACGCTCAGCGGCAGTAGCTGTGGCGTTGGCGAGGGCGGGGTTCGTATGGCGATGTGCTGCCTGTCGGCGGGAGGAGCTGTGAGCAGCAGCGAGCAGCTGGCGAAGCGCGGGGGCATCCTGCGGGTTGTGGGCGGCAGTGTGGCAAAGGCAGCAATCTAACGGATGAAATCGTGCCAGGTTGCAGTATTCCTAGGATGAAGGCCATGGCTTGGAAGCCATGGGGCCGCCTTTGGAAGGCGTGGGTCGGGTGTTGCAGCACCCGACTGGGGGAGCTGCAGACGGCGCATTGCACTGGGTTCTGCGGTCAGTAGCGTTCAGGCTAGCAAGGCCGTGGGGTTCTGCATCGGGGTCCGGATTGGCTGCCCAGCGCAGGAGGCGGCAGTCGCCAGAGAGGCAGCAGCTCAGCAGCGAGCAGGCAGCGGGCTTGCGGGGTTGTGGAGGTTGCGCTGGCAGCATTCCAGCGTGAAGCGCGGCCCGGGCGGTCAGCTGCCTTTCAGGAGCAGCTGCCGCCGTTTCGCCCGGCCTGCAGCCCGAGGGCTCGTTCCCAGCAGCTTGCCAACAGTCCCAGCGCAGTGCGCAAGGCACGTTGCCCTTTCATTGGAGTGACATGCGCAGCAGCAGTAACCCAGCCAGAGCTGTTAGCGACAAAACACGCTCCACATCAGGATACTGATCGGTATACCGCTTGCAGCGAACAGTCATTGACGCTCGGATGCGCAGTATGCAGATACAGAGCTGTTTTCCGATATCCGGTGCTGCTGCAGGTGAGCAAGCCCGTGCTCAACATGCTCCAGCGCGTTGAGCCCTACGTGGCCTTCGGCTACCCCAACCTCAAGTCGGTGCGCGAGCTGATCTACAAGCGCGGCTACGCCAAGGTGGGTTAAAGTAAAAGCATTGGGGCAACCGAAGGGCAGTTGGGGACGAGGGTCTGGGTATGGTTTTGTCGGCGCCAGTTGTGAGAGCCTGTGATCATGGGCCTTCCGCTGTAGTTCAAGCGGCGGGTCCTACAAGCCTCTGTAGCGCTTCCCAGCAAGCCCCGGGTTGGGCTTAGCCAAACACAACAAGGCGCCTGGTGTGGCTCGGCACAGCTTCACACCGTATGGCGTTACTGTTGGCAAGCCTGCGCTGTTGTGCTGCTTGCATCGAAGACCACAACTGCAAATCAGTTCCCTGTGCAGGCCGAGTACGGCAGCTCTGCACTCAAAACGCTCACTTTGTCGTGCTCTCTGCCCCACTTCGACAGATCAACGGCAACCGCATCCCGCTGACGGACAACCGCATCATCGAGGAGGTGAGGGACGGGGGACGGGGCGGGCGGGGGGCGGATGGGGTGTTGTAGGAGGTATTCGAGGGTTCGGCAGGCACATCGCGGGTAGCACGACCAGGAGCACGGGCCACTGCATCATCGAGGAGGTGAGGTGGGGGGCGGGACAAGGGCAAACGGGGCGCCGAACGGGGAGCGAGGCGCCGGCAGCAGCAGCTGCAGCGGCTGGGATGCGATGGCGGGGAGCAGGAGTGACACCGGCTCGTGGCAGCAATACCTGAGGATAACGTTGGTGGCTCGGGACAAAGGCGGCGGCCCACCTCGGCGGGGTTTGGAGCAGCAGCAGCACGACCGGCAGCAGCATTGGCGGCAGCATTGGCGGCGGCTGCAGTTGGGCGTGGGGTGGAAGCGCTGCTGTCGTAAAAACAGTCCGGCTGTACGGTGGTTATGGCCTAAACGCCTGACCCGCCGTTTGGGTAGATCATGGGTGGGACGCGTCATGTTGGAGTTACGGTATATGCGTTGCTTACGTCCGTCAAGCCAGGATGTTCGGTTGTGAGCAGCGATCGCGGCAAGGGATCGCTCGTTCGGAGCCGTACCGTGCCGTTTTTGCCGTGCGCTTACCTGCCTGTGCCACCTTCGCCTCCCCCAGAACCTGGGCAAGCACGGCCTGATCTGCATGGAGGACCTGGTGCACGAGATCTACACCTGCGGCCCCAACTTCAAGGCGGTGAGCACCTTCCTGTGGCCCTTCAAGCTGTCCTCGCCCCTGGGCGGCATGGACAAGAAGCGCCTGCACTACGTGGAGGGCGGCCAGGCCGGCAACCGCGAGGACAAGATCAACGCCTTCATCCGCAAGATGAACTAAGCGGTTGGGCGTTGGCGGTTGGCAGTTGCGCGGTGGCGGCGACGGCGGCGGAGGGCGCGGACGCAGCAGCAGCAGCGGCCTGGTGCACGGGCGCGCTGGCCGAGGGCTGCCGGACAGATTGCTCAGTGGAGGGTGCTGGCTAGCTGCTGCGGTTGGTGGCGATGGCGGCTGTTGGGGAGCTGTGGGTCTCATGGGCCGCGGCGACCCATGGGTCGTTGGGCCCTGCCGTGCCGTGTGCAGCATCGCGCCGGCGCTGGCGTTGGGCGCAGTGATTGTAACACTCCGAAAAAGCGCGCGGAGGGAGCGATGAGCGCATCAGTATGGCGTCCTTGGGAGGGTTTGGTTTTGGGCCAGAGGTGGCTTGCGGTGCAGCAGCTGCTTGTGGGGCCCGAGAGGAGCTGAGTCTGTCTCCAGGCGAGAGCGCAATATGTGCAACAGAATGGCAACGGAAGGGTGGTCCCGTGCCCACTGGTCCAGGCTCTAGGCATCGGATTTGACTACGCTTCCGGGACAAGGGCCAGCTTACTGAATTGCAGCTGTCGGTACCTGGAGCGCTGTTTGTGAAGAGGCTGGAGCGGAAAAAGCACAAGCAGGTCAGCACAAGGGGCAACTACCCTCAGTGGTGTATCCGTTACAGCTGCGGGCATGGAGAGGTCTGAGGACTGCAGCGATGTAAGGGGCTGGGCAGCGCCAGGTGTAGACTGACGTGCAGCGGAAAGAATGACGTGTTACTACTATCACGTTGCATAGCAGCAGTACCAGTACCGCTGTGTCATACCGGCACATGATGAAACGCAGCAGCTTGTCAGTTGCCACGGTCGAACCTCAACACCACCCTCAAGTACGGCATGCGTATGTGACCACAGCCGCCATGCAGCATGCACAGCTGATGCACACAGTGCGGGTGCAAGGCACTACGAGGGTCAACCTGGGTCAACCGACTCGGGTCGCCCTGGGAGTCAACAAGGAAACACATAGACCCGACACACTGATACGGTACCGTAACATACGGCAGTTGCGCACAGGCTTCTGTGCCGCTGCGCATAGCCCAGACAACGGCACAAAGGGCATGGGCCGCTTAGCCGCAGATCCGCACTACACCGCCGCTAACAAGCAGCCACTTCCGCACGCTCTGGCTCTGCCAGGTGCTGCGCCAGAAAGGCGGCCAGCTGCTGCTTTGCGTCGTCTGCCAGCCTTGGCACCACGTGGCCTGCAGGGGACGGGGCACGGAGGTCGCAGTCAAGGTCCTCAGGCAGTGAGGCGCATGGTGCAAATGGGAAACCACCTCCCGTGTCGAGGGGCAAGCGTGCGGTACCTCAGCGCTTCACACAGGACAAGGCGAAGGACGCTTAGTACCCTTAAGTCCAAGGTGCCCCACTGAAGGCACCGTGATTGGCAGAGCGAGAGAGCGGTGGGGTGTCCCGCACTGCATATAACTCAGTGTGGCCTGATACGGTACGTGTCAACCATGCAGACGCCACCTGCAGCAAGCGGGCGGGCGAAGCAGCACGCCACACTTGCACCTGACAAAGGATGCCAGGCACATTTTAACACTCCTCTATGCCCCCCTGTCCAGTCCCTGTGCCCATGCCCCAACCGAGGTATTCATGCTCACCCTGTCTCACCCTGTCTACCGTGGTCCACCCCGCTCGTGCCCGAGACCCTGTGCACTGCCGGCGGTCCTCCACCTCACCCTGCCCGAGCCAAAGCAGAAAAATCCTCCCTCCGTCCCTGTTCCCATACCGCCCCGCCCCGTGCAGCCGAACCCTGGCCCTAACTACCCTCTCGTGATACTCTTACGTACCCTGCCCTACATACCGTACCCTGCTCATGATACTCGACATACCCGGCCCCACCTACCCTGCCTGTGCCGCAGCACCAGCGGCTGGTGGCAGTACCCCACGAGCTCCTCGCTGCGGGGCCGCAACGCGTCCGCCAGCCCTACCAGGTGGCACGTGGGCCGCAGCAGGGCTGCCCGTGCCTGGTGGTCCTGCTGGTGGTGCTGCTCCTGCTGTGTGTCGCACCCGTGGCCGCCCTGCGCTGCTGTCGCCCCCACACCTGCTCTATCGCCACCGGCTCCGCTCGTATGTTGACAGCCGTTGCTGCTGCCTGTATTGGTGCTCGTGCCTAGCGTTCCCTGTGGCAGTGTAGAGCCCTGTCCTTGCGGGGTAGCGTGGTGCAGAGGCTGGGCTGCGGCAGCGTGAGGGGCTGCCGTCTGTGTGGTGCCGTGGGAGCAGCAGGAGGTCCTTGTGCCTTCTTCCTTAGCAGAGCTGTGTGTGGAATGCGCCGGTGGCAGCTGCTGTTTACGCTGCTGTTGCTGGTGGTGGTAAGGCCTGTAGAGGTGCGCGTGTGCCGGGTCGCGGCTGGGCCCGCCGGATATGAGCACCGCGCAGCGGAGCGGGGGCACGTCCTGGGGAGAGGAGGAAGAAAGCAGCACGAAGGCCAACGGCGGGGAAGGCAGGGGGTCCAGGACACAGTAGTGGGAATTGCACGGCGGCCAGGTGTACTTATCTTTCGTACCAACCCTCGGCTCTCCGCATGTTGTGATGCGAGCATGTAAGGACCGGGCAGCAGGGACTCATCAAGACGTGTGCCCATGGTTCCCGTGGCATAACAGGCTGCCGCCCGTATCCCTCAGCAGCCCATCGCACCCCGGGCCCACCTGAAACCTCTCACCGCGCTCCTGCATGCCCAGCACCAGCGCCGCAAGGGTGGCGCCCTGCAAGCAGCCAACACATGCACCATCTTGTTTACAATCTTGGTCCGACCGACCACAAGCTAGGCAATCGCGCGCACATGGGCACTGTGGCTGTCTGCGACGAGCGATCCACGCGGTACGCGGACATATTTGGCACAACTGACCAAACTGAGCGTCGCTTTGTATCTTGTCCTTTCAGGCGGCCCACCTGCGAGAACCCCAGCAGCCCACCTGCGAGAACCCCAGCAGCCCCGCCACCGGGTCCCCCTGCTCTGCCCCACGCCTTAGCTCCCGCTCTATCAGCGCAAGGGAGGCCTCAAAACCGTCGTACTTGTACTGCTCAGTCGCCGCGAGGCCGTTGGCGATTGAGCCGTCGGCTGCGCTTGCGGGCATCTGCCGGGAGCAAGGGCAGGCCACGGGAGGACTGGGAGAGTGGGTAGTCGAAGAAAGGCAGGCTGCTGCCAGGGCGAGTCGGAGCCAAGCGCCGATGTGGACTGATGCCGGGTGCTGTTCGTGGCCTTGCGTGCGCAATGCAATGCAACACGTGCCCACTGGACCACGTTGAGCTGCACAACTATAACGGACCCCTACGACGACCAGTATGGCAGACACCAGTGCTATGCGTCCCGCCCCTCGGCCCTGGCTGCCCCACCTGGACTTTGATCGCATCCCACCACTCGTAGAACGGCGGCTGGAAGTACTTCTGCAGGACGCATGGGCACATTCGAGGTACTCATGATTAGATGGTATCAACTTCTAAGCCTAAGACTTAATTTGGTCGGAACTTATGAACCCGGCTAAACACAAAGCCGTGAAGGTGTAGAGCGGAACTTGGTCACCATGTCAGCCGTGGCTCCTGCACACGCTCATGCGCCCAGCTCCATACTGCTGTTCCATTGCTTTGCCGCAGCTTGGCCCTGTGCCCATCCTGTTGGCTAGCTCCCAAGCGCCACCATTCGTCCCGAGCCTCATACCCGCACGCAAGGCAACATCTTTCCTCAAGTCCTTATTTCCGTTCAGCTACAGTACACATCAGCTTGCAGCCTGCATGTGCTTCCGCAATGGCTGGCGGCCGCTGCGCTACATATGTGTCAGCCCAGGCATACTCCCAGTCGCACCCACGACCCACCTGTACGTCAGGGAAGGGTGGACCGCGCGCGGCGTGCGGTGCGTCCACCAGCGTTACCCGGGCGTGGGGCCGCAGCACTGCGTCCAGGCCAGACAGGGTCAGCTGCGGGGGCGGGGCGCAGTCACGAGCACTGGTGTCGTTCGGTTGTGATGCTGGAGGCTAAATGGAGGATCGTACCGTGCCGTGCGTAGGGTAGGGATAAGCCAGCGGGGGGCGTGCTGCGTAGTGGATGTGATGGGGCGGCATGAGGGGCCACGTGGGCTGGGCTGGGGGAGAACGCTCCGAGGTGTGTGGGAATGACGCTGGGGGGGACGCTCAGCTGCACGTGCGTGCACCGGCAACTTGTTTCCACACCGCAGCGGCCAGCATTCTAGGCTTCCGCAATGCAGTATCATGAGCATTTATTACGCTACGAAGTGCAGTGCTGGTGGGCATAAGGGACCCGTGTCTTCGCTTGCCCCAGTCGGGTCAGCCGGACAAGCGCCCGAGTGGGGTGTGGAGGCCTCCGTCGTCCGCCGTGTCTTGCGTGTGACCGACCCACATCGCACGGATGCCCATTACCTGCTGCTGAAGCACTGCCGCGCTTGTTCTCCACCCGTGAAGGGCCAGGAGACGGGGAGCGCGAGCGGCAGGCGGGAGCGATGCAGCTGCACCCTGCATAACAGTCTAGTTCTCCTCCCGTTCACAGGTGACTGTATCTCTGTTTTATGCCACAGGTGAACTTAAAATGAGTTAGTAAGTCCTGCTTAGAGGAACTGACATTGGTCTCTGGAGCTGCAGGAAATGACGGAGAGCCCCTAACGGTCACAACGGCCGCGCCTGATTACAAGGCGCAGAGAACTAAAAATCATACAGCTACAACTGTGCATATTAATGTAATACTTCGTGTCAAATCGAATGCATGCATGATCGGCGTTCGTCTCTTCGCCGTGCCGAGCCTACCTGTGTCGTTTAGAGGTTGCTGTACGCAGCACCGAAAGCTTTCAAAACGTCACAGAGAAGCCATTAAGCTTAGCACTGTGGCAAGCTTGCGCGTTTCGTCTGAGCTGTCTGCCTTGCGCCAGGCTGCAAGCCACCGGCGCCCCTCTTCGTTCCCGGGCCACCACACCACTGGCGCCTCACCGCCAACACTCAGTAGCACACCCAACACTTTGAGCAGCCCAGAAGCTCACCACTTCCGGCAAGCGTGGTTGTGCAGAGAACCTGCGCGTTCACGTGGTGTTAAGCAGTGGGCTACTACGGCCAGGGGCGTGCCACGTTCCCAGGCGCAGCTCGCACAACCCCCCATACCAGGAGCCCGTGCGCCAAGGATGAGGTTCATTGGTAAGCACCTCACGTGCACCCATGGTCATCCGCCTGCATACGTCTATGCGAACGCTGCATTCACGGGGGACATGTCTGGTTTTGGAGTTAGACAACCAGTGGCACTCGTACAATCCATCCTTTCCCCGTACTACCACCACCACCCCACCATCCCGCCGCACTCGCCAAAGCCCCCTCCACGCGTGCTATCGATATGTACGCCACCGTACACCTCAGACATCGGCGCCAACCTGCTGGATGACATGTACGGCGGGCAGTACAACGACAAGCCGTACCACCCGCCGGACCTGGATGCCGTACTGGCACGTGCCTGGGCCGCGGGGCTGCAGCGGCTGATCATCACAGCAGGAAGCCTGGCGGAGGCCAAGCGGGCGCTGGAGCTGGCGGAGAAGGACGGTGGGTGGCTGTGGCTAAGCTTCTTGCCGTGCGCCACGCCGTGGACAAAACACTGGTAGGACAGGGGGGGGGCAGAAAACTCAGAAAGTGAACATATGCTGGAAATTAAAGAGCTCAG
>VFQN01006041.1_pt1 | contig 14245 bp, 12 predicted proteins | sample 3512371 | NCBI WGS metagenome assembly VFQN01 (sample SAMN10412370, study PRJNA504923) | tailings metagenome | isolation source: Replicate 2 from Balatoc abandoned mine | place: Philippines: Itogon, Benguet | collected 2017-08-28
GGAGCCAGTTTTACTACCAAATCCACACTGCTTGTTCACGGATTTGTTAGTGTGATATTGAATGACAAGGTTCCGGCCGTTTCATTAACGGTTACAAAATTGGATGCCATTGCTACTGTTGGACTTCCTGTAGTGAAGGTAACCGAATTGGTTTCTGTAATGGCATTATTACTTTCGTCTTCTATAAGATTTGACAGTAATGCTAAATAGTATGTTTGACTTATGCTTAATGGTGAAACCGGAATAATGGTAATAATAGTGCCTGAAATTGTAGCATTAAAAGGAACAAGCGTACCTGTAGCATCATTTAATCGTAATTCTAGTAAACTTGCTACATTGGTATTATCAATCGGACTATTGTCAATCAATCGGATGTTTTCATTGAATGCAATTGTTGGCTGAATGGTTGTAGCCACGTTTACAGCTCCGTTAGTTGGAACAAATGTTACTACCGGAGGAAAAGTATCGGCTCCGCCAAAAGCAGTTCCTTCTACCGTATAATTGTCAAAACGATTGTTACCTACTGTTCCTCCCGAACCTTGAGCAAAAGTAACTTTTAGTTTAAAGTTAGGATTATTAGAAGCTTGAGCAATAGTTGAAAAATCCAAAGTTGCCAATTCCGGATTACCATTATTAGGGAAAACTTCTTGAAAAAAGGTATAATCGGTTCCGTTAAGCGAGTAATACCAAGATTGTGTTCCCGCACCCGAACCGGAACGACGTGTGGCAAATTTTACGATGATGTTCTCAAAACCTGTTGTTGGCAGTGAAAATTCCAACGCGCCGCCAATAGGATCATTAAAACGTAAATGTGCTCCCGAAGCATCGCCATTTCTCGTATTTACATTATCAACATTAAAATTTTGTCCCGTTCCATTTTCGTAATCAATAACGCTAATTCCACCGGGAATGGCATTGATGGTTGCATTGCCCAAAGTATACGTTGGCGTAGTGATTGCCGTCACAGAACTGTTGTTGTTAAAGTTCCAATAGTGTAAAAGAGTTTGCCCCGAACCTACGGAACAAAACAATAGCATTACCCAGAAAGAAATGCATTGCGCAGTGTAATTTTTTTTCATTAGTTGTGGAGTTTTTTGTTGCCTGCAAAATACCGTCATCTATTTTATAACATGATTAACACTACATCAATGATTTATTAAGTATGACTATTGTAATGTGGTTAAATTGTTACGTTTCTAAAATTTAAACACATAGAAACATAGGTTTTAGATAAGTTCTGAAAGTCTTTGGGATTTTTTATATATTTGGAATAAATACACTGGAAAGTAGCGACAATCTACCCAATTATGGGTGTATAGGCGCAACTTTATAGCGCCAATACGCTAGTTAGGCACAATAGTAAGACGACACAATGCAAGTAGAAAAACTCTCGGACAATTGGTTATTCGAACGACACTCTAAACAGACGATTAGAGAGTGGTTAAGACAATTGCGTTATTTCTATTTCAAAAGAGCTTGGGGTGGACACGCTAATGATGGGGACGAATTTCAAGTAGCATTTTTATTTACTAACAGACAAGACCTACTAAATAAAATTGGACAGCTTGGCTTGACTTTAAATACGATCCCAGACGACTTCCCAAGACCTGTAATCGGACATCCCTATCCAGCGGACGAATACAATAAATTTAAGAATGAAATAAAACAATTCACGGACTTAGAACAACCTGGACATTCAATAATTTTTGGACACAAAGCGTTTGTTTGGGTTTACGACAATTCAATTCATATAACTATTTCAGGTACACGAGACGACAACCGTTATGAAGTAACCGAGGACGACCTTAAAGTTTGCATTGAATTAGAAAAACAATTTGACAATTTAGGTTGGCAAAAAATCATTGACAAATCATTGGAGAAAAATGTTTGCTGTATTTCGCAGACAAAATATCCAGAATTATATGGAGAAGAAACTACTGTGCCTAACAGCACCTTGCCAAAAGCGGGGCGTTCGTGGTGGCAGAAACTTTTCGCCTCCGAATAAACATTAAAGGTAGCTTGACAGATGGTGCTCCGAAAGCCCCGCCTTCGGCAAGCTGCAAAACGTTAGCAGCAATTAATCAGAACCTATGCCAATAAGTACAAACTCAATAATTCATTATACTGACGAACTTCAGAAGCTTGAAAGTATTTTAAAAGAAGGCTTTGCAATAAAATATTGTGCTGAAAAGCTTTTTATAAAAAAAGACAGTGGCTCTCAAGCGGCTCATCCAATGGTATCATTTTGTGATATTCCGCTTTCTCAATCATACAAGCACTTCGCTGCATATGGAAGATATGGAATTGGTCTATCAAAAGAATGGGCAAATCAACAAGGAATTAATCCAGTATTATATCTGGAGAAAGAATCATTAATTACTCAAACAATTGGAAAGCTTTTGGCAGACAGAAGATCATCAAAATCTGATTTAACAGAGGAACAAAAAATGAATATTCTCCAAATAAAAAGTTTTGTAAAAAATTATTCTGGGCCGTTGAAACGTAAAGAAATTAACGATCCTAATTATAGATTTTATGACGAGCGTGAGTGGAGATTGGTGCCAACGAAAGAAACTTTGGGCGATGCAAATTTCTCAATAAATCTAGAAAATTATCAAAAAGACAAAGATGGTTATAATTCAAAAATTAATTCATTAAGATTTAATTTTTTACCTGAAGACATATCTTATATCATAGTAGATAGGACAAGTGAAATCAATAATATCATCAACTTATTAAGAGTAGAATATTCTGCAAAGTGTAGTGCGCAAAAATTAGACATCTTATTCAGTAAAATTGTTTCTACTGAACAAATAATTAGCGATTATTAACTGCTGCTAACAGCGGTTTGACGCAATAGTTGTATTGCTTTGTTACCTTGACGTTTTTTCTTCACGAAAAAATTCTATCTTTAACAGAAATTAATCCGTTCGCTGGCATCGCAACTATTTCAAGCCACGGCACGTTGGCAACAATTAAAAAAACGAACAAAAATAAAGTTAAAATTATATGATAAAAAATCTATTAGTCGTACTATTAAGTCTAATTTCAATTAACACATTTGCACAAGAAAAATTTAAAAAAGTAAATTTTAGCGAAACATTCAAAAACGAAAATCAAGGAAAAACTGAAGTTAAAATCGATGAGGTTAAGGAATTAATACACATTATGATTGCAATTACTCAAAGCGGATTAGAAAATGATGATATGGTAGCTCAAAGTGGAGCATATTATATCGATGTTATTCAATATTTCAAGCTATTTAAAGATGAAAAAATTATTACACAATTTGATTCCTTGATAAAAGCAAATCCGTTAAATTATATATTTCTGACAGGAAATGCACTGAGTTATAACTTCAAAGGAAAAAAATTAGTAGCTGATAAATATTATCTTTTCCCTGCACAAAATGTTTCTTCTCACACAACAATTACTGTAAATCCTATAACAACATATAAAAAAGAAATTGAGGACTTTGCTAAGAAATCAAAATTTAGAAAATTCTACAAAAAACATACTGAAACCTATAATAAAATTATTTCTGATTACAACAAATTTGCAAATTTGAAAGAGCAATGGAATTGGTTAGAAAAACAATTTGATACACGGGTGAATAACTATACAATAATGTGTTCACCTTTAATCAATGGTTTAAATTACACTACAAGCTATACAGATAATAATTTCAAACAAATTATGATGGTATTACCTCCGCTTGATGAAGCTCCGAAATTATCTGAAATTGAAAAAACTATTTTTAATACTAAATCAATGTTCACAGAAATCGACCATAACTATGTGGGAAAACCAACAAAAGACAATATCGAAAGTATAAATAAAGTATTTGAAAACAGAGAAAAATGGGTAAACACAAAACAATATGGTACTGAATACTATCCAACTCCTGAAAGGGTATTTGATGAATATATGACCTATGGAGTTTTTCTGCTCTATTGTAAAGACTATTTTGATGAAAGTGCTGCAAATAAAGCTGTAAAGGATGTAGTTAGTATTATGACAGATAGAGGGTTTCCGAAAATGCAACAATTTACCGATATTCTGCTTAAAGTTAAGGCGGAGAACCCTAATCAGAAAATTGAGCTATGGTATCCAAAATTCATAGAGCTGCTTGAAAAATAAAAAACTGTTGCCAACATTGTATAAGCGGAATGCGGGCAAAAGTGCTACATTTGAACTTATGCTATTAAACTGAAAGTGTCGGCTTCGTAATCCCTCACTACGCTTATACTTGCACGTTATAGCTAATGCCTCAGAAACTAATCAGAAAACAGAATGAAAATTGAAATAAAGTGCACAATCACGAATGAATTTCAACATGATGGATTTACATTGTTTGACTTTAATCACTTTGAAGAATATCTAACCAGAAAGTTCTCTGAAAAAGATTATGGAAAAAGTGTAGTCAAATATTTTTGGGGTTTTGAATTGTACAAATTTAATGGTGGTTTCGCTCAGTTTTTTAATGATGATATAGAAAGCTGGAAGTTTAAAAATAAATGGCTAGTAACAAATTCTCATTTTGACTGGAATGAAATGATAAAACTAAACAGAAAAGAAGTTTTTGAAGCTATGAAAGTTGAGTTTCTAAATTCTGTTGACAGAATTGAAAATATGGCGCGAAAGCCTAAAAATTTTGACAACAAAACGTTTAAAAAAGATTTAGAAATAGTTTTAAATGCATACGAAGTGAAATAAGGCACTAGCTATAACTCGATAGCGCGGATTTGCAATCCATACCCGTAAACAAAAGAACAAATTTATAATGTAAAAAGGCGAAGCCGCAGAACGCCTAACTGTAATTTAAAAAAATCACATTAATAATTTAACATGAAAGTTTCTAAAACATTTTTTCTTTTCCCATTACTTTTATTAGTTATCACAGGTTTTACAGTTCAAGAAAATAATGTTGATGGACTATCTATTAAATTTAGAAAAGTTTCCGAAGATTACTTAAAACCAGGTATACCTAATGGCAAATATCTTGTAGCCCCTATCGAGGCAAGTCAAGGAATGAAATTTGTAAAATTAAAACTTACACTTAAAAACGAAGGTCAGAAAGATTGTGTTTTTGATTTTGCAGATGTCTATATTTCAACAGAAAAGGATAGTTTATATAGATTTTTAGAATTCCAACAATATTTTGTAGGTACCAAAACAAAAATAAAACCTCAAAAAGAAATCAAAAGAATTGTTTTATTTGAGTTTCCTGAAAAAGAAAAACCTAAAGAATTATTTATAGAAGATAAACGATATAAAATTCAAGAAAAGGAAGAATAAAAACTACTACTAACAAAGCACTACGCTTAAAAACAAATAAAAAAAACAATCCCTTCAAAAAACAAAGCTTTTGAAGGGATTTTTCATTACAATACATTGACCGTACCCAGATACACACTGGTGGCGTAGAGTTTGTCATTGGCTGAAGCTACCCCCAACCAAACATGAACCTGCGTTCCTGTTAACATAACAGGGACATTAAACGAAGCATTTCCTGCATCACGTTGACCTCCGTTTAAGGTGTACAAGGAGGTTTTGGTCGTTTCTTCAAATAAAGCAATAATGAGCTTGTCCTCTGCTTTTGCCTGTCCTTGACCGGAATTGTCTGTCCAAGTAAAGTTAAGTACGCCACCTGCAACGGCTGTAACCTGCGGATTTTCCAATCCTGTTAAGTCGCCTTTGGTCATTACTACCTTGGTATAATCTATGACCAAACCAGCACCGGTATCTACCACTGCTTCTTTTAAATGATACGACATCGCCTGATTGGCACGAGTAAGCGTCGAACCGTTACTGCCAAAAAACCGACGCAACACGGAATAAAACGGAGTTAAAAACCCTGACACCAAAGAAAACTTTACCCGTTGCATTTCCTGCTGCGGTGTTGGAATTCTGTTTACACGTTTGGGTAAACTACGTAACACGTCTTTACCACGCCATGAAGCACCTACTACCGGTCCTACTTTTCCTGAAAAGGCACCTAATATGCCCTTGTTGTACGTTCCCATACTTTTCTACTTTTTAAATTAAACATTTTTAAACTTTCCTTGATAGTCCAAGGCTTCACTAAGGATAACTCTGTTTTTTACAAAAAAGTATTTCGGTGACGAGTTCTGACCGTTTGTGATGGGTTGTGACGTTTTGTAACGATTACTGACTAGTTTGTTTTTACTTTATTATGGTTTTGTTCGGGATTTAGGGCTACTTTGTTCGGTGACAAAACCATTTTACTGATAGTCTACCGAACTGTTCCCGAACAAAGCCCGGAGGAAACACGAAGGAAACCTTTTTACATTATACAATAAAAAAACAACCCTAAGGTTGTTTTTTTTAAATTATAAAATAGATTTTATTGATTTTAAAGGGATAGATTGTTTAAAAATAATCCACCAACAGATCTGATACATTACAATACATCTTTAAACCGCATGATTAGCTAAATGATAACCCAGCCGACTATAACCCCTCCGGCTATAGTTGAGAAAACCACCGCTTAAGCCTCCGGCAGCTATCATTGTTGCTTTAAAAGCTCCACTAAACTTACTAAACTCTAAGCTCTCCTTTTGAATTTATTCCCTCTTTGACTCAAAAATTCATTCCAAGACCTTAATAGGCACGCTGTTTTTTGATTCAATAATTCCATGATACACTTTTACATTATTAGCTTCGATAGTTTTTAAAATATCTTTTGATAAAACATTTTTGTAATTTGTACTATCACTCGCAATTGTCAGTTTAGAATAATAATTTTTATTTAAATCTAAGTTTACAAAACCTTGCCTTACTTCATCAAACTTTTGAAAATTAGTTAGACACAAACTATATTGAAAATAAATAATTTCTCCAGGATGAAGAAAAAAAATATTATTTCTTTTATTAAGTCCAAAATATTTAAGATTTATATTATTATTTAATTTTTTTTCATTGTCAATGTACGAGTCAATCATATATTTATAACAGTCGGTTAAGTTTGTTAGTCCATTTGGATAATTATTAGAAAATCTTTTAACTTCATATTTTAATTCTTCATTTCTACTATTAAAAACATGCACATTTAAACCATTTTTGTATATGGCATATTTGATTAAAGATTTGTCTTCAATAAGGTTATTAATTAGATATTTTTGATTAGAATTATTTTTTAAACAATAGCTAATAACATTAACAGTGTCTTTAGGATTACTTTTTGAAAAACAAATAATTTCTTTATTTAACAATGTTAATACTAAATCCTCATCATAATTACTTTTATCATTACAACTAGTCACTATAAATAACACCAATATAAAATAAACTAAAAACTCTATTTTTTTCATTTTTTAAAAATTTTAGTATACTTATTTACTCTATCTATCACATATGGTTCGTTATCTCCAATATTTAATTGGTATGAATACGCATCATACTCCATACTATCCCATAATTTACCATGCATTTCTCCTTCAAAGAAAAAACCAGGCCCATACTTTTCTAACCAATAATCATATCTACTATTATAATGTTTTTTATTAAAGTACGGCGCAAAATATTGAAATGCATGTCTATATTCATGAAATAATATTGCAGCTAGTTTATAATTTGTATCTAATTTAGATGGGGTCAATTTTACCAGTCCTGAAACTGTTGAAGCATAATATGTAGGCTCATTAAATGCTATTTTTGGTTTTCCACCCATTTCAAATGCTTTTTTTAATCCTTCAACATTTTCATGCATTTCAACTATACCTTCTTGAGTAAATTTAGGTTTTGCAAATGGGTCAAGTTTACCTTTTGTAAATCTTTCTAATAAAGTCTTTGTAAAATATATACCATGCGCTATATGATTAAGACCACTAACTATAACTCCCTGTCTAAAGCCATCAATAAATTTCCCTCCAGCTATAGTTGATGAAAAAACACCTCTACAACCATTATTTTTTATATTCAACCGTTCGAACAGAGTCTATATAATTCCTTAAATCATCACTATTATAAAATTCAAGTGCTTTGTAGTAATTAAAACTATGCTTAATTTTATCTCCGTCTTCAACAGGAATTAAATCAAAATCATCTTTAGATAACCATTTATTTATCAAATTTTTGCTGTTTTTATCTTCATATATATAATTCAGATTATATCTTGATGTATTTAAATACTGATGTGTAGAAACATCTTGTATATGCATTTTACTATAACAACTATCTTTTTTACTTATACCATATTTCAAATTTGAATCAAACTCTAATCTATTTAAATAAATTATGAATAAATGATTCTTTAGATATAATAAATCTTTCTCATTGACTATATAAACATCTTTTTTAATTAAGCTTATCTTATTATTTTCAATTCTATTACTATTACAACTTAAAAATATTACAATCGATATTATAGAAATGATTATTCTTTTCATTATTAAAGCTGTATTTTAAAATAAGTAGGTTGTATTTCTTTCCCAATCATTCTATTTTTATGAAATAATCTGATAGATACTCTATATTTTTCAATTGTCTTAATAAAATTATATCACCACTAACTTTAAAATATTACCCAATAATTTAGAAAGTTGATACTAAAATAACTTTTTTTAATTTTGCTCCTCTATCTATGTTTTCATAAAGTTCTAATCTAGAAGTATTCCCGAGACCATATTTAAAGTATTCATAATACAAGATAAATTCAGTTTTTTCTTCATTAAATATTGGCTCGTAAAATATAATAAAATCATTTTCTCCATATATAGTATTATATTTTTTCCAAAAGTTACCCATAGGCAATTCCTTTTGGATTTTTCCAAAAACTTCTGAGTCAATAGCCTGACAATTCAAATTATAATTAACGTTAGAACTTGTATCATTGAAATATTTTTTAATCTTATATTTATTAAATTTGTAAGAATTTGATAGTAAATAATTTATAACTATTGAGTCATTAATTTTTTGAACTTTATCAAAAAGTAGTGGTTTTTTTAGATTTGGTAGTTCTTCTTTCATTTCGGAGTACATAGAATTAGATATTTCGCAAAAATCTATATGCTGTAAATCCTTTTTAGAACAACTCGAAAAGAAAAAAAGAAATAAAAAAACTGTATAATAATTCATAATCAAAAAATTAAAATGACGGTAATTTTAGGTCATCAGCAATTATATTATATTTAGTCCCTTTTAAAAAATTCACAAATCCTTGGTAATATGGTGTATTATAGCTAACACCTCCATGATGAAAAGCAAATTTATGAGCATAAATTTCATCAATAGCAACTGGAATATCTGAGTATTTACCATATTTTGCAAAATTACTAAAGAAAAAGCCATGGTATCCACTCATTGCGTGACCAAATTCATGTAATATTGTTTGAGCCATATATCTAAAAGAACTTCCTGCAGATCTGAAAATGGAGATGCTACTAACCGTTTTTAAATCAGTGTCAAAATAGGTTTTCCCGTCATCTTTTCTAAATACATCGGCATAATGAACTTCTAAATTCTTGAATTTTAATAATAATTTTGTATAAATCCTCTTTAATGTTGGTATTTTTTCAATTGCATTATCTATATCTTTTTGACTCATATTAAATACAGGTTTGTCGGTTTTCTCACCATATAATTTTTCAACTTCTCTATCAAACTTATGTTTACCACTAACAGCATGTAAGGCCAAATGATTCAATCCAGCAACTATAACTCCCTGCCTAAATCCATCAATAAATTTTCCTCCAGCTATAGTTGATGAAAATCCACCACTTAAACCACCTGCTGCAATGGTTGCTGCTTTTATTAAACCGGGATTTCGTGAAGCAATATTAGACCATTGTGTATAATCATCATCAAGGTAATAACCTCCGCCTTCTCCAAGTGCTCCAATACCGCTACTAACCAATGAACTAACTGCTCCCGCAGCAAAACCACTGGCAAAAGTTCCTCCTCCTATTTCACTCATTAAGCCACTGCTAACTCCATGCATTCCTGCCTGGAAGAGCGCCTTGCCTACCGTAGTTAGTACCCCAAAATTACTGGTAGCCATAGCCCCTATACCAAAACTTATGGCACCGCTTACACCTCCCATTACTCCAGCTTTCCCAATACCATACCAAAACGGTATACCGTTAATCATGTTGGCAATGCTGTTTGACAATACAGCCACTGCTGCACCAATTAAGAATGCGCCAAGTAACGTTATTTCTTCTCCGCTTGGATCAGTATATAATAAAGGATTATTCAACACATAACCATAACGGTTGTAGTTTTGTGTATTGTAAGGATCTTGCACAAAATTATCTGGCGACATGAAACGCTTTAACTGCGGGTCATAAATGCGCCCGTTCATGTGTATCAGTCCAACCGTTTTTAAATGTTCGTGACCGGTATAGCCACGATCAATTAATAATGTATTTACCCAGCCTAAAGCGTTAGGCGTTTGCGGTACTCCACCCACCACAGCATTTTTAAGGTTACCCCAAGCATCAAAATAGCGTTGCTCAACTACGGTACCGCTTACATCTGCTGTTGTAATGGCTACTATAGTACCCTGATTATCCCTGTGCAAATAATAACGATTTACGCTATCTACATTACTCCCCGTTAGTTTGTCTATTTTTATATAATTGGCACTGTAAGGATCGCCTGTTATATAAGTTATAATTTTGGTAGCTGTTCCTTCTTTTACTATTTCTATGGCTTTATCGGCACTATAAAATTTGCGGTTGGGTCTATCTGTTGGGGTTGTACTTAAGCTACCATAATAGGCAACACTACGGGTTTTTAAGATAGAATACTCATAGCTGATACGGTCTTTTCCGGCAAGGAAAATCTCATTAGGATTTTTAAAAGCGTTGTACTGTATTTCTGCAAATCCTCTGTCGGTATTCAATTGGCTGCCATTGGCGTTATAATTAATACTTTCTAACTTATAATCTTGATTGTTATAATTGTATTTACCAACGGCTGTGTTTGAGGTCATCCTACCTCTTTGGTCATACGTATAGTTTTGTGTAACTATACCATTTACTTTTTCTTCCAATAATCGTCTTAAATCATCATACCCATAATCTTCATTTTTATTAAAAACAAGATTATTACGATTTAATAATACACCGCGCTGTATATCATAGGTATAATTGATGTCAACAATACTGTTCCCATTTTTTTCATGCTTTATTTTTTCTAATGACAGTGTACTGTTATTATAGGTTGTATTTACAACATAACCGTTGCCATAGGCCATTTGCGTAGTCAGTCCGTGAGAATTAATAGTATTAACTTCCCAAATGGTCTGTGAATTATCAAGGTCTGTCTGACTGGTCAGTATACTATTGCTATCGTAGTTGTTTTTAATCGTACTCTCACTAACATATCCAGGTGAAGTAAGTGTCGTTTTCAGCTTCGTAGTATTTACTCTTCCCAAGTCATCAAAAGTAGTAGTCGTTTCATAGGTAAAGTCAGGGGTTTGTTCTTTCTTCCCTGTTACCCGATGATATGGGTCATTATAAAAAGTAGTATAGGTGTAGTTCTTACCGTTATAGTTACCGCTTACTACAGTTGGTAAATGTGTAATACTATTATACGAAAATGTCTTCTGGATGTTGGTGTTTTCATCACTTCCTCCGGTTGTATTTTCGGTCAATGGTCGTCCCCAATCGTCATACGTATATTGTGTAATCCCACCTCGTGGATTAATTTCCTTTTTTATACGGCTTAAATTATCATACTGGTACAGGTATGTTCCGGCAGAAGGATCAATTAATTTAGTCTTGTTGCCCCAAGCATCTATTTCAACTTTGGTTTTGATTCCTTCATAATCGGTTTCTTTTAACGAACCGTTTGGATAATATTTATAAAAAATCTCACCACCGGAGTCTTTATGTCTTACGGTATTCCCCGTGGCATCAAGCCATTTGGCTGTTTGTGTAATACCGTCATCAACCGTTACTTTCATTTTTTCGTAGCAGGTAGTTACTACCTTACCGTTAAAAGAAGTTTGTTTCACCGGTCGGTCAAGCTCGTCATATTCTATGGTATTCCAAAGTGGTGTTTCACTTTCAAAATAGGGTTCACTCACTTTTGTTTTCTTACCAAAAACGTCATATTGTGTTTCTACCACAGTCCATTGCCCATTCAAGGATTGTGTCATGGTTTTAACCTCTCGGTCAAATTTATCCATCAAAACTCTGGTTTCAACACCACCTTCACGTTTTTTTGCTATGATATAGGAACCGGAAGTTTCTGTTAACATTTTGGAAATTGTAGTTTTCTTTCCAAGGTAATCGGTTATTTCTTTTACATTACCCCATCGATCATATTTGTAGGAAGTAATATCTCCTAAGCCAGAAACTTCAGAAGTTGCCCTTCCCAGAGCATTTACGTTATTTATACCTTATAATCCGACCAGTGCAATAACTTTTTTAATATAGCGTTGGGTAGTATCATATTCGTAAGTAGTGGTTAATGAAGAAACTCCAGAAGATGTAGCCACATTTGTAGTTGACATCGTTTCTGTTTGAATTTCACCAAACGAAGTATAGGTATAATCAGTAAATATAGGCGGAACCGGCTGAATACTGGATAATGTAGGAGAGGTTATCCCATATTTTCTGGTTTGAGCTAAAGTCCCGTTAGTGTTATAACTCTGTTCCTCTTTAGCAATAAATGTATGGCCGTCTCTACTAGCAATTTTTTCTGTTTTGATGATTTTACCAAAAAAATAGTGATCTACATTATTTGATTCAGGTTGGTACTCATATTTTTCAACACTTGATGCCTGACTGTTATAGTCAGTATTTATTTGTTTTAAAAGTAAATCACCTGCTGTATCGTACTGGTATGTTTTGTTAATGGTAATACCTTGCAGAAAATCTTTGTTTTGTTCAAACGTTGAAAGTATTAAATAGCGGTTATTGCCTTTATCAAATCGCTGATTTGTAATTGTTGATTTGGTAAATACCGCATTAGGATTTAAACTCCCATAAGTAGCTGAAATCAATGCATTATCATTTACTGGATCGTAGGTTTTGACATCCCAATACAATCCTTTAAATAAATCTTTCAACAAAAACTTTCCGTTTACATAATGACTTTCATAAGTGTCACTAATAAATGTTTTTTGGAAACCGATAAATCCTTTACCCCAAAGATGCTGAATACCGTTTTGATAGCGATACTCTTTAGTCAATACTTTATCATCAAACAAAGTGTGCATTTTATGCACTAAATAGGTAATTGCTATGTTTTTATGTACATAGTAAGGATATTGTAGGGATAGATTATCAGTTGAATATACTTTTTCGTGATTAGTATTGTTTTGTTCAGCCATAGGCCTGTATTCAATAGCCTGAATGACTGGACTACCATTGTTTACTTCTCGCAGTAGTCCTTCTGAAAATTCTTCATTACTGAATATAAAACTCCTATTCATTAATGATATAGGATCATGAATGAAAATTTCCGGTTTATAGGTATTCAGTTGATTATAATCTGTATTATTTAAAACTAATGATAATGGAGAAATTTTCCTTTGCGATAAATCTACTGTGGATGGCAAATTCTCGAACGAATGGTTACCGTCAGGTAGTGTTTTATTAATATGAAAAATTACTTTATTGGCAATAGTTGAGTTTACATTTTGTGGTACAGAAAAAGGAAAAGTTGACTGAGGAACAAATACTATAAACTCATTCAAATTTTCTAAAGTAGTTTTATATAATTTACCTCCAGAGTCATATTTAGCTTTTCCAAATTTTCTAAAGGCTACTAAATCGGTTTTTCCATCATTATTAATGTCCATAGGAATAATGCTGGAACTACCATATTCCGTATGAGAATATCTATCAGGAGTTCCATTCCATATTTTTGACCAAGTAGAGGAACGCTTTATTATATTTCTTTGAGAAGGAGCCATATAAGCCAACTTCTGTTGTGTATAGTCTTTTTGTGTTTTAATAAAAGTAGTTCCCGTTCCTATATATTCCCACCATAATATAGATTCGGTCTCCATTTTTTTTAATTCTTTAGACGCTGAAGAACCTTTAATATCATACACCTTTTGTGGTGTCATAAAGTCAGTCAGTCCATCTCCATTAAAATCACCAAAAATTAAAGGTGTCTTTTCAGTAAAATTGGAAAGCTGAATGTTTTGGTAAGTAGAAATAGGCACTAATGCATTAGTGGTTAAATTTAACTTAAACACAGAACATAAGCCTGTTTCTTCACTAACCAGCATAAGTTCATTAACACCATCTCCATCAAACTCAAC
>VFQN01006042.1_pt1 | contig 14244 bp, 16 predicted proteins | sample 3512371 | NCBI WGS metagenome assembly VFQN01 (sample SAMN10412370, study PRJNA504923) | tailings metagenome | isolation source: Replicate 2 from Balatoc abandoned mine | place: Philippines: Itogon, Benguet | collected 2017-08-28
GGGGGGGGGGGGGGGGGGGGGGGGGGGGGGGGGGGGGGGGGGGGGGGTGGGGGGATTTGTGGGGGGGGGGGGGGGGGGGGGGGGGGGGGGGAGGGCGCAGGAGGACTGGCTGGTGCAAGTCCCGCACGCGCATGTGTGGATGAAGTATAGGATAGAGACCGTAGGTAGGTTATGGCTCGTTGGCGCGGTGGGGCAGGGTGAGGTGGATTTTCGTGAATGTGCTCCATCCCATGCCCAAGACCGTGGAGAGCGGGGCGTCGGCGGCTTTGTGCACTTCACGGCCTTGCTTGGCCGGTAATGCCTGAGGTGTTCTTTGGATCTTCAGTTTTGGCTCGGCCATGCATTGTTGTGCTCTCCTTTGCATACGGTGTGTCTGTGCATGGAGCAATGGAGGCCTGTCCATCAGTCCCGTCGCGGGGTTGCGTACTGCGTTGCGCTGTGTGCTGCTAAGGGTCGGCGCCGGCCCCTATGGGCCATCGTGACTACGGTGGCTACGGTAGAAAAGCATGAATGCGTAGAAAGGTATGCAGAAGACTCAAAAGCCCGTGCGAACCCTCCAGGCGGCCCTGGTGCAGGCTCTAAAGGTACAAGTAGCCACCTGTTTACATACGTACGGTTGCATGCAACCTGGCTCTTCCAAGTAATGTGAATGACGCGGCATCGAGTGCCGTGGAGCAAACCACACTGTACCGGCATGTTAGTCCTACAGGTTACAGTGGTATGGGTCCAGGGTCAGTTCCCATCCTCAGGTGCACAACGTTTGGGTTCATGTGCCAACGCGAGATATCTAGCTTGCTTAGCAGCCGTCTCTGTCGGGCACTGGCCCGAACAGCCAACGACTTGCCTGCATGCTCGCACGCGTCCAGGGGAGCGTCCCCGAGTACTGCTAGTCTTCTCAACCGTCGGCCATGCATGCCACAGCGCCTGCCTTCATCCATGTCGAGGCCCGCAAGCATCAGCGCGTGACGTCACCGACCTACTTGCATTGCCACAACCGGCAGTCACGCCTACTTCCTTATCACATTAACATGCACAACCAAGGAGTGATACACGTACATCGACACAGACGCCTGCGAGCCCACACCGTTCCCAGTGCACGGTACTGCTACTCACACACGCCTGGCCATAATGCTTGGCCTCGCAACGTTTTCCCCACCGCCCCCACCCGCACCCCCTGCAAACGACAGACGACACGGCAACACATGCCCCGGGCGGTTCGAGCCTGTCAGCTAACCTCCTCGTAGAGCGCCATGCCTAGTTCTTCAAGCGCGACAACCCCATCCAAGCCTCAAACCCTGCCCGTCCGCAGTCCCCAGGGGCGACAAACGCAGAGGGGCTTATACCGTACCCCATGCCAACAACAGCAACAACCGCGCCGCCGTTTACTTGGCGGCCAGCTGCTTGCCGCCCGCCGCCGCCGCCCCCTTCGGCGCCCCGTTGCTGGCGGCCGCCGCCGGGGTGACCGCCGCCACCGCCGCCGCCGCTGCGCGCACCGCGGGGTGCCCCACGCGCGCCACCCAGTCCCCGAAGCCCTCGCCCGCCTTGCGGCCCGCCTTCCACGACGCGAAGATGGGCTCCAGCACGGTCTCCAGGTCCTTCACCTGCAGCACACGAGTGACATGGCGACCGCAATACTGGTCAGCATCCACAAAAACGGCACTGCTCGGCTCCCAAAGCCACGAGGCAAGCATTGCTGTCCAAAGCAGCTGCACGTAACAGGCGTCGCACCTGCACCGCCCTGCCGCATGTTACCCCGCAGCCCGGCCCCTGCCCCACGCCCCCGCCTTATCCCGCGGCCCCAGCCCAAGTCCCCAGCCCCACCTTGACGCGGTCGGCGTAGAGGGTGGCCAGGCGCGTCTGGTTGCCGTTGCCGCCCAGCCACAGCTGGTACGAGTTGGGCCCGTCGCCCACGAAGCCCAGCTCCGCCATGTAGGGCCGCGCGCAGCCGTTGGGGCAGCCCGTCATGCGCACGTGCAGCGGCGTGTCGGCGGGCAGGCCGGCCTGCGGGGTGCGCGTAGAGGGCGCGAATTATGGCATAAGCGCAGTCGGCAGGTCAGCAGACTGTTTGAGACGGCGCCGCAGCAGGAGGTAAGCGCCGCAGAGCAGTGCGCTCATGCGTATCGGCCCGCAAGTCCACACCACAGCTGTGCTAATCAGTACTCGACCAGTTGCTGACGTGGTGGTACACACTTGCCAGTCCAGAAACGTGCACAACATGAGTGCATCAGCCCTGTAGGAGGTCCCTGCCCCTCGCGCGGTGCTGCCCACCACCCTTCTGCCCACCTTGGTCATCATGGCGCGCACGCGGGCGTTGATGTCGGGCAGGGCGCGCTCCGCCTCCGTCACCGCCAGGCCGCACAGCGGGAGCGCAGGGCAGGCCATGGAAAGCCTGTGGCAGCAAGAAGGATGGGAGGTTGCAATGTGCTAAGCGCCCAGAACTACAATTGGGGCTTTGTTAGTTACACAGGGCGACTCCGCCTTGTGCAGCTTCGGAAGCCCAGCCTTCGCGCGAGTGGTGCCAGCACAGAATTGTCATGTGCCCACTTGAGAAACGCCATCCACCAGTCGCAAACACCTGAATGCGCTCCGCAGTGCAGCTCGTTGCAGTCGATCTCGACGGTACGGCACGACGCTCGCCTCCTCATCCGGCCCCACCCACCCCTTTCCCCACCCTACCCCGCCCCCGTTCCCCCGCTGCCCCCCCCAGTCCCCACCTGTCGATGCTGTCCCAGTCCACCAGCTCCTGCACGCCGCCCGCCCGCAGGATGGCCATGATCTCGTCCTTGCTCTCCGGCAGCACGTCGCGCAGGATGATGTTTTGGTGCGGCGTCAGCGTGACGGGCAGGTTGAAGCGCTCGATGACGGAGCGGAGCGCCTTCTTGGCGTCGCCCTTGAGCCGCCCGTTCTGCGGTGGGGCGGAGAAGCGGAGGATGCGTTTGTTCTCACTTCACTGGTAGTTCACGACGATTCCGTTCCAATACTGTTGCTGTTACCGCACGCTGCCGCACCCTCCCGATCCGGACTCCGCCAGTCGAGCCAACTCTGCAATAGCCCAATTGAACGGGTGTGATATCACCCTGCAGGCCCCGCCCGTTCCGGCCCACCTGCACGTAGATGCCGTAGAAGAGCTTGCCGTCGCCCTGCTCGCCCCAGCCCAGGTAGTCCTTGTACTCCCAGGTGGGCATGGGCACGAACTCCTGGAACGGCTTGCCCAGGTACTGCTCCGTCACCTTCCTGCCGGCCGCAACACGGAGCGCACAGATACAAGTCAGTGCTAGACAGGCGACTACCGACCACATGTGCAGCAAAGCACTAATTGGTACTTTCGTGCGGCCAACCCACGTCGGGGACTATTCTAAGCACACCTTGCCAAGTCCTTCTCCCCTTCGCTGGCAGGGGTGGCCCTGCTGCCCCGCCTGCAATCCGTCCCCGAAGCCCCCTGCCTGCCTGCCGCCCCGCCCCACCTGAAGCGCTCCACGCCCCACTCGTCGATGAGGTACTTGAGCCGCGCCTGCTTGCGGTTGTCGCGGCGGCCGTAGTCGCGCTGCACCGCCACGATGGCCTTGACGGCGTGGAACAGGTCGTCCTTGTCCACGTACCTACGTGTGGCAAGTGTTGGACATCGGTGGCGGGTTTGCCAGCAGCGATCCGGGCCAACCAGCTGTGCCCAATGACGGTCAGTGACCAACCCGTGTGCATACTGCTAACAAGGGCAGCAGAGTGCCGCCATCCCATCGGGCTGGCTGGTAGCTGCGCAGCGCTGGGCGCCCAGCGAGCACCTGGTACCAAGCCGCCGCCGCCGCCGCTGCGCCGCTGCGTCCCTCTCTCCGCCTCCCCTTGCCCCTAAGGTCCCCTTACCCACCCGATGGGGTCCGCCAGGCGGGGGAAGGTGTCGTCGTCGCGGTGGGTGCGGCCCAGGCCGCCGCCCGCCACGATGTTGTAGCCCTTCACCTCGTCGCCTGCAAAGCAGCACACCGTTGCGTAGCATGGATTAGCCCAGCACAAAACGAGGTGCACGTGTGCCTCGTCCTTGCGCCCAACTAAAGCCTCCCTCTGCACCCCCAGCCCTAGTTCCCGCCTACCCGAGCCCCGCACCCCGTGTGCTGTCCCAGGCCCACCCTTGTCGTTCATGATGACGATGACGCCCAGGTCCTGCGTGAACAGGTCCACGCTGTTGTCCCCGGGGATGGTCACGCCGACCTTGAACTTGCGCGGCAGGAACTGCGTGCCGTAGATGGGCTCCGGGGAGTTCTCGAAGTTGGTGCCGTAGCCGTTGAAGGCGCGGTCGGCGGTGACCTTGGGGTCCTGCAGGTACCATGGGGCAGGGCGCATGCGCGGCGAACACCGTTTAGGAGGCGCTCTCGCAGTGTTGCTGCCGAAGAGGTGACCCGCGCGGACCGCGCACTGAGCTTCTCATTGCGGGCTGGTCCATCGTTTCCTAGAGTCCATAGCCAGCCCCGCCAGCTCCGGAATGCTACCATCCGCTGCATCCGAGCTGACCGTTCTTGCTATGTGCCCATTCATTCTTTCCCAAACCGCCAGCCCACCTCAGGTGGCCGACCCTTACCTCCTCCAGCCCATGTGCACTTACCTGTCCCTCTACCCCTGAACCCCTGGCCCCGCACCCCGCACGCACCTCCTTGTACACGCTGACGAACTTCTCCCCGTCCAGCCACATGTCGTAGTAGGCTCCCGACTGCGGCGCCAGCAGGTCGGCGATGTCGTTGGCTGCCTTCTGCACCGCCACGTAGTCGGGGCGGTTGACGTAGGGGGCGCAGGCGCCCATGACGTTGCGGTTCACGTCGCCGCAGGCGCCCAGCGTGGAGCCCATGTTCTTGATCACGGTGGAGAACACCGTCTTGAGGTCGTGCTGCAGGGGCACAACGCGGGAACGAAATGCTAGGTCGAAGGTGGAGTAGGAAAATGTTGCGTTGAGAAGGGGGGGCAAAGCCGTGGCGGGTTTGCGTCCAGCACGCAGTGCGACGGAGCGCCCCACCGCTGGCACGTGCCGTGCAGGCGGGTAGGGCGACGGGTTGGCGGAGTGCACGTGTGGGCCCCGTGCCGAGTTGCAAGCTGTGCTAGTGCTGTGGCGCGCTCTCGTTGTGGCCCGTGGTAGTAGACAGCCTATGCGGACCCGCGCTTCGGCGCGCAATCCTGCGCCGGGTCACGCCTCCTGCTGCTGCTGCTGCCCCAGCCGCTGGCCCTGCCGCTCCCCGTGCCGCAGCCCACCTTTAGCACACCGTGCAGCTGGTAGGCCTGGCGCGTGGTGAGGCGCAGCGTGCCGTTGCCGAACTGTGGGGTCAAGTCATTAGGCCAGACGGAAAGGTTAGACTGAGAGAGTGGCAAGGAGTTGAGGGCGTTCCCTCCACACGCACTGCCCCCGCCCCCTTCCCCGAAGGTACCCCATGTCATGTAAACAGACCGGGGGACTGATATCCCCTCTTGTAAGCGAGAGTGCCTGTGCGGGCGAGGGAACTTCAAGGCCAAACCCGTATGTGAAGGCCACGTCCAGCGGGCGTGCCGACAGCCGAGGCCACGGCTCGTGCCCAGTTGGCCTCATACGTCATACCAGGCCAAGTAAGACTTAAATGCAATACTGTCCAGTTCACAGAAACAAGGGCAGTAATTTCGAAATGCACTCAAGCTACAGTGCAACACCTCGTCCGCTGGCGGCGTGCCACGTTGCACAGTTGCGCTGTGCCCACAATTTCTGTCAAGCATAGCCATCACACGTACCTGATCAGCAAGCTCGTCCATCACCAGGTACAGGCGGTTTGTGACGAGGCCGGCAGGTTGCCTGGTCGCACATCAACATGGGAGAGCTCCTGAGTTTCGGTACGCAACCCAAATGCAGCATTCTAATTACAGCAACAGAATAAGATCCCACCTGGTGCGCATCATGAACATGTAGGCCTTGCCCTGCCCAAATGCACGCTTCTCGCGGTGGTCTTGCATATAGGAGCCGTGAAACTTCATCAGCTGCACCGAATCCTCGCTGATATAGGTCTTATCGTTCACCAGCTCCTCCATCAGTGGGTGCCTGAGGTAGTCGCTGTTCTCCTTGATAATTTCGACCTTGGAGCGCTTCGCCAGGCGCGAGGTGGGGTTCTTAGAGGGCGTAGCGACACAGGTGACCTGCAGCTTTCCGCGCGTCGGCCTGAGGCACTGCTGCCCCAGGCCAGCACCCGTCGCCGGCAGAGTATGCATCGTGTCGGTAGTGGTGTCGGCGCGATAGGACTACGGTAAAGACTGATACACAGTAATACGCCCGCTTTGGATGAAAGTGGGGAGGAGTGCTAATGTCTTGCAATTACCGGCAGGCCATTTACCGTACTCGACATTGTAAGGGTTCACGTGGCCTTACGACGCGCTGCAATGTTGTGATTGTTGTCGTGAATGTAAACCTACCATGAACCACTACGTGTAGAAGTAGAGGTGTAGTTCCTATCTCCACGGGACTAGGGAAGGACTCCGTCGGAACGCCCTCGTGGGTTAGGGGTGCTCCCCTGCTGGTGCTTTCGTTGCTGCCCCTCAGCGTGGTACAGCGCCGAGTACCCTTACTGCTGTCCTCTCACCGCCAAAGTCATAACGCTGGGGATGTGGTTTCTGCTACACCGGTGGTTGGGACCTTGGGACACGAAGCCGCAGCAGCCAGTAGGAGGACCACCCTGGTCCACCCACGCATCCAACCACGGGTGGCCCCTATGGCCACCAAGCCAGTGGCTGTTTGTGGAGCCGAGCATCCTTGTCCATTTGAGCACGCTCATGTCACTGCACGTCGGGCGACTGGACGGGGGACAAAGCAATGACGCTGTCCAGGCTATGATGTCCCGCCGTACATGTCTTAGACGCTGCACCAGCGCGCAGCCTACGATAGTATAAGCTAGGCGTTATCACATTGTAAGCAGTATCTTTCAGTATCTGCACCTCATAGGGACTCAGAATATGAACACGCTGTCGATGTCCACCGGCTTTTCCAAACGTCCTGCGCTCTAACTCTCCCTCGACTGTCTACGTAGTATGTTAAAACGCGGGGAGGCCGGCTTCTGTACCCTGGCCTCCCCCGCGCCCTGACTGTGTGCGCATATAATGGCTTCTCTAGCAAAGCTGCAGCAGGAGCATGGGCCCTCCGTCCTAAGTGAATACTTTAGTAGATGCAGGTATGCGTCTCTGATGCTTGCGCACTGGTTGGAGGTGGAAGTGAAGCTCAACATGGTACACGCAACATGGGCGCAGGCTGGCGGAAGACCGACGGGAATTGGAGCTCCGAGCAACTGCATGCATACAGGCGCATGCCCGCGGCTTTTTGGTGCGGCGGAGGCTGGCCCGATTGACGTAAGCTAAAGCACGCCTATGGGTAGGGGCAGGTGGTACCTTCCATCAGGAGCACTGCAAGTGATATTGCAACACGCGCATTTGTCACGCGCAGGCGGCATGCTACCACGATACAGCGGTACTGGAGGGGCTACTCAGGGCGGCTGAGGGGGACTCTAGCTCTCGACGTCCACAACCGGGCGTTGAGGAAGGCGTACTTCAACGCCATGGCCACCATCATCCAGAGGTGGTGGCGAGGGTTCTACAGCAGAAAGCACGTGCACGACTATTACGCCCGGAAACGGTACCTGGCGCAAGTGAAGGAGCGCAACCACCAGATACGTGCTGAGCTGAACATCGAGGCAGAGCGGGCCATCATCATGCAGCGCCAGGTGCGTGTGCCTCATGCTCCGTGGTATACCGAGCAGGCTCTTCCCCACCAGCACTGGTACTTGGTTGCTCTCCTTCTTATTGTCCCATACTGCTGGTGCGTGCTGCACACTGCTCAGTGACCACCCCGAGCCCATCGCCCCACGCCCTTGGTCCCGTTCCGGCACTGTGCGCCACAGGAGGCGGAGGAGCGCGCCCGCAAGCTCTTCTCCGACAAGGTGTCCCGGCTGCACCACCTGGTGTCCACCGCCACGCAGCCGGGCATCTTCAGCTCCCCCTACGCGGTGGCCGCCGGCACGCTGCCCGTCATCATGGGGCTGCCGGTGGAGGACCACCTGCGGGCGGCCACCAAGGCGGCGGTGGGGGGCGTGGCTGGGTGCACGGGCGTCAGCGTGGGCAGCGGCAGGCTGGGGCACAGCCAGCAGCTGGCCGGCAGCGGCGGGCACGGGTCGTCGGGCAGGCTGCCGCCGCTGCGCAGCGGGAGCGCGAGCAAGGGGCGGTCCGTGTCGGGGGGGCGGGGGAAGGGCGCGGAGCCGTACCCCAGCACGGTGGAGGTGGCGGGGCGGGTGGTGCCGGCGCGCTTCACGCTGCGGCAGACGGCCGAGTACGACGCGGTGCGGCGGGACGAGCTGCTGAACGACAAGATACACAGGGCGGAGGTGGGTGTGCGGCAGGGGAGGCAGGCGCGGCGGACCAGGGCTCGCGGGTCCAAGTCTCCAGGAGCATGTGCGCCGTTACTGGTGAATGCTGCGGGTTTTTCCGCCCAAAGGCGGCACACAAGCTCTTTCCGTCACAATCTAGGCGCTGCGGCCACACGATCCGTACTGGTCCCGACTACCATACACACGTCAGGGCATGGGCACGCGTTCCCTCCCTGTGTTCCTCCTGCCAACAATGCTAGGCCGTATTGCTGACCTATAACTCCTGCGCCCTCCCATTGACCCGATGCAGATGCTGTCCAACCACTCGCTCCCCTTCACGCTGGCGCTGCCGCCCGCCAAGGCCCCGGTGCACCTGGACACGCAGACCAACCGCAACCTGCTGCCGTACAGCGACCCCTACGACCCCACCGTGGGGTTGCGGGGGCCGCGCTTCACGCCGCAGCAGCAGCAGGTCAGCCAAAGCGCCTTCTCGCGCTACATCAAGCGCTCGGCCATGTTCGACAAGAATATGGCGGCAGAGGCGTACTGAGGGGGCTGGGCGCTTATCCACGAGTACGGGGTTTGGGGTGCATGGGGATGGGGCCCGCAGGGTGCCTGCGGCAGGGCTGCTCAGCCCAGCTGGGTGAACACGCCCACCCAGGGTGGAGACGGGGTGCGAATGTGCACTTTGGCTGAGGGGATGTGCAGGGGGGTGCCCGTTGGAATGTGCAGGGGCTAAGGGGCGTGGAATGAAGGAACACAAGGGCACATGGTGCGAACATGTGGATGGGGCCTTGGGGCGCGCGCTGCTACTCTGGACGAACTGCTGGCCCCCCGGGGTGTGTTGCGTCAGGACACTTGAGAATGTGTAGTGTGAGAGCAAAGGGAGGAGGCTGGGTTGATGTTTGGCGTGCATGTAGACTGCTGAACAGGCCCATTCCTGAATGGAGTGTCCGCGAGGTACTTATCAACTACAGCAGTGGAAGGCAGGCGCCTTGGGGGCGGCTGAAATGTGACAAAGGGCCCCTGGCTTTTAAAGAGCATTTGGTTGGCCCGTGTTAGCCCTGACTGGCTCATGTTAGCCCTGACTGACTCGTTGGCGGAGAAGCAACGCAGGTGATGTTTATCTCGATGTGTCGCGGCTGGCCGTGTACCTTCCACCCTGTTCCACCTCGCCCGCTGTCCCACCACGCCACCAGGTCCTACCACACCGTGACCTAGCCTACCCAGCTATTGTACATGGCACAAAGGAGCGTGCTGGGCGTGCATGTTGGACAGCTGTAAGGTCAAGGTTCAAAGGGCACTTTCCTCATAATCCCCCCTTCAAGCTTTTTTTACGGGCCTCACCGACCTGTAACGCCAGTGGTACCACGCAGCACAGTAGGCCACGCACGCGCCTACGCCAACACGCAATTGCGCACAGCCCAAGCGTCACTGTGCGCCTCCGGCCAGCACAACACTGCACTGCGCTGCACAGCCGTGGTTGATTGCGCAATCGGGGTGCACTGACTGCCTCGCACCAGACACACGACGTACTGAAGTGCTGATGAACCGGTTTTAGTCAACCGGAGTGCGAAGCCTAAACTACCCTTGAGATCAGCCGATTATGCATATGGTGTCAACAGCATGCATATGCAAACTCTCCACAACGCCATCTCGCCGCATCTCTCCACCTGTCGCTTAACAAAGTTCAGCCTGCAAGTACGCCCCCCCCCAACCCAAAGTAACCATCCCTGCCAGTGGCCCCCACCAACCCCGTCCTACCCTTCCAGTCCCAGCTGCACACATCAGCCCTGTACGGCACACGGTCTGCCAATCGGCGGTACCGTAAACGTGACAGAGTGCCTCGTTTGTCGTCGCCCTGGCCTCGCCCCCTCCTTGCCTCTCCTCCTTCCTCCTCCCCCGTTCCCTTCCCCCTACCCCTACCCCCTTCCCCGCGTCCCCTTCACGCTGCGGTGGTGCTGGGCGCCAGGTGGTCGGTGCAGAACTTGTGAAGCAGCGGCACCATGCGGGCAGAGATGTTGGGCATCCTGCGGGGGGTGGGGGGCGCGTAGGGCGGCTCACCGTCGGGCTGGCAGCAAGAAACCCGCATCTTGAACATGGGGTTGGCCAATGATGATAACGGTGGTCCACTTCAGGAACTGCGTAGGCGGTGGCGTTGACAAGCCCATGCCGTTTGCGAGGGTGGATGGCCCGCAGGTCAGTCACGGCCTCGAAACGAACTACCCTGGCTTGATTGGTCGACACTGACGCCCGTAGGCGGTATGTTGGTTTGGGCACAACGCACCACACCTAGCGAGCCTCGCAACCCGGTTCCGGACGCCTGAATACGGTACCACGCAGAAGCAGGGACCGTCCACACCCTGCCCCGCCATAGCGGCACGGCACACCAACACGCCGCTATCACCCCCGCCTCCCCACACCGCCCCTGCCGCTGCTCACTGGTAGGTGATGAGGCCGTACGCCGGCGCGCCGCCCTGCCCGCGCTCCACCCTGCACAGCGCCACGCCCTCGCTCTGCTCGGGGCTGCCGCCCATGGTGCGGCCGTACACCAGCGGGGGGTGGTGCCGGTGAACCTGGGCGATGGGAGTGGAATGATGGTGATTGGGAAGTGTGGGTAAGTTCAGACCTGGATGCAATGGCTAGGCCTTGGCAAGGCCTCCAAGGGCAAGCGTCGGGCATGCGCTTTTTGATTGAGTAACAGGGCTGAGTTGGCGGCGCTGTGCGTGGAGGTTACGGCACCGTGTTGCGATGCGTGGCACGTGGCCCTTGCTGTGCGGTTGGGCCGCATGTAGGTCGATACCGGGGCCGGCCCGGCTGTGTGCAACGCGAGGACTATTTCATCCCTCCACGAAGGTGGTTTTTTTGGACATGGCGCATAGCGCATTGCAGTGCTGCAGGGAGTAGTGGCGCGGGGGAGGGAGGCCGGGGGTGGAGGGGGGCCCGCTCTGGGGTCCCACCGACGCAGCAGGGCTTTAGGCCCAAGTCGCACGTGCACCTACCTCGAAGCGCGCTCCTTGCAACAGGATCCCATGCTTGATCGAGTTATCCCGGTCGTCAAAATGGGCCATCAGAGGTTTAAGCTCAGCCTGGTCCACCTGGCGGGAAGCCAAAGGACATATGAGCGAGGAAGCGAGTTGCGACTACTGATGTAGAGTGTTGTTGCCTTACGGTAAAGCTTGAAGCAATAACGCTGTCCTGGTCGAAGAACAAGAAGCGCGAGGCATCCTTGAGCTCGCACTTGGCAAGCTCGGCAATATTCCCCGTGGTCATCCCGGGTGCCTAAATTATGAAAAATCAATTTGATGTAACTATAAGGATCGCAGGTCAATGTCTCAGTTGGTTGGTGCGACAAGTCTGCGTAGGGGCAGGTGCTGCGGGGTCGTGCAATAGGGTTCTGGGTACGCCAAGGCGAAGTTACGCGCAGCAGTGCGAAGGCGTTGTAAAGCTTCCTGACTTATGCGTGCAGCAGGTTGGGAGGCATAAACCAGAAGGCGTAAATTGGTAGGGACGTACAGTACTGCTTAGGGGGCCAATCCCGTACATGCATTACGCACATGGCTCATAAGGCAAGGGTGGCACCTGGCACAGCAGCTGCACGGGAAGGGGGACAAGGCACGGCATGCCTGCTTCACCATGCCTTGAGCCCAACGCCTGATTCAAACGTCATCAACAGTAACACCCATCCTGCGCCATCAGAGGAGACGTGGTCAGGCATCTCTCCTAGTGCCCCGTACACGCTGCCTTCGTCACCCCAAGGCTGCCCCAGTCCCCGGCTCCGTGCCCCCAGCCGAAATGCAGGCAGGCGCAGGTGACTCAAGACATCGTGAGTCATAACTTACAGGGTAGTACCGCATACACGAGGAGTAAGAACTGCTGTTGCATCATCTCCGCCGCGGTGCACACCACAAGAAAGGGCAGGAAGAGCAGCAGTGCGGGGTGCACTGCGGTAACCAGTTGTGCCTATCCACGTTTGGCGCAAATGCGGCCATGTTGGCCCCATGGCAGGGTCCGTGGTGCTCAGGGGCTCCCCTGGTCGTGCTACAGGTACGCGCGTGAATCATGAGCATGTAAGAGATTGATGTGACCCACACGTAAAGCCATGTGTGTAGCAGGTACAAAAGCAAGGTGTCCCAAACACGGTGCAGAACCGTGCTGCTCATGCGTGGTTCGCGTTGAATTGTGATCGACCCCAGAGCTGGTGCCCAACACCAGGTCCGACGCAAAGGGAGCAACTCACGACTCTCACAGCATGTGCCATTACGGTACTTGATCAGTACCCATCAGCAACAGCACGTCGCTATGGCCGGTACGACAACGCCTGCGCTAGTCAGGCGCCTGGCACTGCAGCTTCAAAACGCTATAGTAAACCATTCATCAAACACGGCCGCCTGCAGCCCCTGCTATTGCTCCTGGCGCCCCGATCCCTAATCCCGGTAGCTGGGCACGTGCCGACCCAGGAGCGGACGCCCCCTGATACTGCACTGCCTCGAAGTGTGCGCAAGCTTGCCGTACACGAGCAGGACGCCCGCCTCCCGTTTGAAATCTAAACTCGAAGATATGGTATGAGCCATAATTGCCATTCAAGGGGTGAACAAAATAACACTTTTCCGGCCCCATAGTAACGCTGCCAGCCAAGTAGCAGGCAGCCAGGGTGCCTGGGGAAGGGGAAGCTGGGCAATGTGAGACCGTACGGATGTATCCGCATATCGCAGGCCCTGTTGCCTTAGACAGCATGTCTGAAGGGTCCATGTAACCCATTAGCGTGGTTAGCTCTGGGCTGAGCAGCGTATGTGCAGCAGCAGTTGACCTCGGGCTACTCTGCTCGGGCTTAGTGGGCTAACTTTCCTCGTCCAGCACTGAGCAGGGTACTGTACCGTATCAGGGGGACGTACCACCGCGCAGCACCACAAGCCATAAACATTTGCGGCTTGTGGTGCTGTGCGGTGGCACGTCATCGGCTCTTCGGCTGTATCCATCTGCGCATGCCCGCATCCCCCTGGGGTCCCCTGCGCCTGCATGCCTCCCACGGGTGCCGAGCTGCCGACGACCTTCTTCCAGACTACCGTACCTCCCGCTCAGCGGCCTGTGCACTTGGCGGTGTTTTCCCGCCATTACCGTTCATGCGTGCACCGGGCCAGTTGATTACAATTGCGTACACGGCCACCAGGGTCAGGCAGGCGGTGCCGTATAGGCCGTGCCGTGTGCCATGCCCTGCCTTGAGCCAAGACGGCAAGGCCTTTAACCAAGGCTCGCTGTCTTCCACTTAGCGCTTGCCACCAGCCTAGCAAGCGTACATACAGCAGCCCAGCAACAGCCCTCGCTCACTTATGTGTCGGCTGGGTGCCCGCGGCATCGCCAGCGCTCATCGATATGCAGACTGCCGGGAAGAAGGGGCCAAGAGGCGTGACCCCGCTTACTGTTTCACTAACTATAAGTAGATACCACCGACAGTGTAACGCGCCTTGCAGGGGCAAGCCGATCCCAGCTGCCGCTGGCGTGCGTCGCTGGTCGCCCGCCGCCCGTCCTTCAGTCACAATTGAAGCATTTCCGTTGTTTTCCGGGCTTCCCTGCTGCTCAGTAGCACATTAAACTTAATTTGTAATAGCTAGTCTTGTGTGAAGCCACTGTGGGTCGCTGTGGAGGGGTTCCTGGCGTCATGGCCGGGTGAATCTCCATAATTCTTATTGCTGCCGCGCTCGCATGCTTATAATAACGTGTAGCATAGGCTAAATAGAGCAAAACAAGCGTTCCATATGGGATTCGAACCCATGATCCCCGGATTAGAAGTCCGATGCCTTATCCACTAGGCCAATGGAACCAATTAGCAACAAAATCCTGCCTTGCCAATGTAAGGCGACAGTGGCATTATGTAATACAAACACACACGTGTGCAACT
>VFQN01006043.1_pt1 | contig 14244 bp, 14 predicted proteins | sample 3512371 | NCBI WGS metagenome assembly VFQN01 (sample SAMN10412370, study PRJNA504923) | tailings metagenome | isolation source: Replicate 2 from Balatoc abandoned mine | place: Philippines: Itogon, Benguet | collected 2017-08-28
TGCTCTTCCGATCTAACGGCTCGCGAACGTGTTGAATACTTGTTGGATGAAGGTTCGTTTGAAGAAATCGGGATGTTGGTTACACACAGAACGACCGATTTTGGAATGGAAAAAGAAATCATCTATGGCGATGGAGTAATAACCGGTTACGGAACTGTAAATGGAAGATTAGTGTATGTCTTTGCACAGGATTTTACTGTTTTTGGCGGTTCATTGTCAGAGACGCATGCCGAGAAAATATGTAAAGTTATGGACATGGCGTTAAAAAATGGTGCTCCCATGATTGGACTGAATGATTCCGGAGGTGCGAGAATTCAGGAAGGCGTGCGTTCGCTTGGTGGTTATGCCGATATTTTTTACAGAAATGTACAAGCAAGTGGTGTCATTCCCCAAATTTCCGCTATAATGGGACCGTGCGCTGGTGGTGCAGTTTATTCACCGGCAATGACCGATTTCACGATGATGGTTCAAGGTAACAGTTATATGTTTGTAACGGGTCCAAATGTGGTGAAAACCGTTACTAATGAAGAAGTAACTTCCGAAGAATTAGGTGGAGCGAGCACTCATTCGACCAAATCAGGGGTGGCACATATTACGTCGCCAAACGGGATTGAATGTTTGGAAGATATCAAAAAGCTATTGAGTTATCTTCCGCAAAATAATCGTGAAACAGCACCAAAAATCCCTTACGAAGTAAAAGAAGAAGTTCGCGAAAAATTAGATACCATTGTTCCTGATAATGCGAATAAACCTTACGATATGCACGATGTCATTGCCAATATTATTGACGAAGATTCGTTTTTTGAAATCCATAAAGATTTTGCTGAAAATATTGTAGTAGGATTTGCTAGGTTAGGAGGAAGAAGCATCGGAATTGTGGCTAATAATCCTAAATATTTAGCCGGTTGTTTGGATGTGAAATCGTCAACTAAAGGTGCGCGTTTTGTACGTTTTTGTGATTGTTTTAATATTCCGTTGTTGGTGTTGGAAGACGTTCCCGGATTTTTACCCGGAACCGATCAGGAATGGAACGGGATTATCGTTCATGGAGCGAAATTATTGTATGCCTTTAGCGAAGCAACCGTGCCGAGAGTTACCGTTATTACCCGAAAAGCTTATGGCGGTGCGTATGACGTAATGAATTCCAAACACATTGGTGCTGATATGAATTTTGCATGGCCAACGGCAGAAATTGCGGTTATGGGCGCAAAAGGTGCTTCTGAAATTATCTTCAAAAAAGAAATTAGCGAAGCTCAAAATCCTGCTGAAAAGTTAGCCGAAAAAGAAGCCGAATACGCTGAGTTGTTTGCCAATCCTTATACCGCAGCACAACGTGGCTTTATTGATGAGGTTATCCTGCCGAGAGATACACGGCGTAAATTACTAAAAGCTTTTAGCTCACTCGAAAACAAAGTAGTCGATACACCTAAACGAAAACATGGTAATATCCCATTGTAGAAATAAGAAACCCCGTTTTAGAAATAAAGCGGGGTTTTCTTTTTTGTTTGAAAATTTTAGTATAATGAAAAAGATTATGTAAAATTAAAACTGTTTAAAATATATTTTCATATTGAGAGACTATTTTTTATTAATTTTTAATATTAATTGAAATATAAGTTTTTCAATAGCAATATTTGTTTGTTCAATTTTAGAGATTTTTTCCAAACGAATTTTTTCGATTTCAATGCGAACAGATTTTCCGCCAAGCTGAGATATTTTTGGAGCTTCTGTAAAAAACTCCCACATTTCAGTTATTTTTTCAGATATTTCAGATAAAATAACGTCATTATACTCAATGAGTTTAGACTCTTTTGCAAGACCAATAATCGAAAATAATCTAGTGCGTAAAATTTTAAATCGAGCATTTGTTGTGACAGACATTAAATCACTTTGAGTTAATAACTCGCTAATCTCTTGATTAAGATTTGATTTATATTCTAAAAAGTAGTTTATTAGTAATTCCTTCTCAGATTTTTGAGAATCATGTTCACGACCTAAAGTTCGTGTAATATAGATTGCTAGAAAAATATTAGTTACTAGAACTAAAAATTCAAAAGGATTAATTTCAAAACTGATTTCTCCGTTTATATGGAAAAAAGTATACTTTTTTATAACAATGCACAAATATATACCTATCAAGATACTTGTTAGTATTATAATTAAGATTTTTGAATTTTTAAGCATTCTTAATATAGTCAATTATATCCTCAATTAGATAAGGTTCTTCTTCAGATACAAATTCAAGTTTAGACAAAACATCTTCTTTTCCATAGATTCTAGATAAACCACCAAAAACTTCTTCAAGCCATGATGTCCCGTAGCCAATCGTTCCATCCATATTTACAATTAACTTTCCTTTCTTTTGAAGGATTGTATTAAACGCAGGCTCAAGATATTTTTGTCTAAATTCTTCACCTGAATGAGCTTTTTTTCCCTCATCTAGTTCTCTTGAACCAGGAGTAATTGAAAAATCTTTTACAAAAATTGTTATGTTATCCATGACGCATTTACATTTTGTTCATTTAGTTCCCAAGCCACAAATGTACCACAAAATTCATTATCTAATCTTAAATATTTGTTATCAGAAACATTAGCAAAGACATCATTACTTATAATATTCAAATTACTGATTTGATTTCTTTCTAAAACCTGTTTAATTCCAGGAAGTCCTTTTCCTCTGAAATGTTGTCCAGTAACAGTCAAATGCATATCACCTTCTAATAATAGTTTTAAAATTTCATGGTTTCCTCCAATTAAAATTTTTTCCTTTAACTTATCAAACCAACCAAACCATTTATTATCCTCTGGTTTATTTTTTAAACTCTCAAAAATCCCAACTCCATAATCTACAAATACAAAAGAGACTTTTTTATTTTCCTTGTCATGATTTACAGATAGCCACCAATGTTTTTCTCCTTTTTGATTAATTGAAGCATGGTTATTTGTGTTTTGCATTAGTTCTAATAGCGTTCTTTGTAAACCTTTACAAGTTCTTTCTTTATTCCAAATAGTTCTTGATGCTTCGATCATAACTACAAGTCCAAGTTCAGAATTAACTTCTTTGTTTGCTCTTGTGAATATTTGATTTTCTTTTCCTACGGTATATTCGATTTTCTTAGTGACTTGTCTATATAAAAATTTGAAAAATTCAGAATCAACCAACATTTGTGCTAATAATGGATCTTTTGGAAAATTACCGTTAAAGCTTATATTTCTTGCTTTGAAAGAAAACATTACAGAAAGTAATACAGTTACAGCTGAATAATCCAAATATACTACATCTTTTAGGTCAACAAAAACTCTTTCTTTATGTAAATAAGATTCTTCAAGTTGATTGAGAAAAATAATTGTTTCTTCAGGGTTCTCAATGAATGAGAATTTTTTTGGGGCAGATATATTGTTAGAATATTTATTTGATTCTTCAAGAACTATTTCGTCTTTAGTTCTATAAATATTTTTATTCCGTTTCGGTTTTCTTTTCTGTAAATAATCTTCTTTAAAAAGATTTTTACCTCGCATTTTCACATATTTCATTTAGTGAATTATAATATTAGTTGTAACAAAGCTTTATTTGTTTAATATTTCAAAAATATGTTAAAAATACATTCGAAACAATGTGGTTTTCCACATTATAGGTTGAAAAAAATAATAACTTCATAATAAATCCTGATATTTCTTATAATCCACAACAAAAAACGCCACAATCAATTGTGGCGTTTTGAATATCGTAAAAAAAGAATTACACTTTAAAAATCCCTCCAAAAGCAATAATTCGTTGTAAAAAGTAAAAATGCTGTGAAGCTTTATCAGCTGGGCTGTTGGTTGTTCTAATGTTTGGCATGTCGATATAACCGCCTTTCAGTTCGGTTTGAATAAAGAAATGCTTGAAGAACGTAAAGTTCAAACCTACTTTTGCCGAAACACCATAACCCGAAATGTGGAAATCATCGTGACGTTCTTTACCTAAAAGTTTGGCATTAGTTTTTGGATATAAAAATCCAGCGCCAATTCCTTCCGTCAGGTTGATTTGAAACTTATCAGTATTTGGCAATTTGAACCATTTGGAAATGTCATCCACACGAGAAAATTCGGTGTTTACATAATTCAAACCATCGGTATGTTCAAAGGTTAAAAAATCTTCGGTTAACAAAACTTGTCCGTTAGGAAGTATTTCTCCGTAACTTCCTTGATTTGGATAATATCCGTTGATGTCAACAGCTCTGTTTTGATACATCACATATTTCATATGATCAACACCAATTGAAATATTATAATGGTCGGTGATAAAGTAACCAACTCTCAAGTTCGTTTGCGGAATGGTCATTCTCGACGGATTTACATAATCAAGATGCCAACCTTTTCCTTTGTCATGAGCCGCAACATCATGTAAAGTAAAGTTATAATCGTCTCCTTTGAATGTAATATCCGATTTGGAAAAGTTTTCACGGTTTCCTCCCCAAAAAATGTAAAATTTACCTTTGTTGTGAGCCGTATATTTTTCAGGTGTTGCAACATCTTGAGAAAAAACCGCTTGGGAAACCAAACCCAAGAATAAAATGGTGAATAATAATGTCTTTTTCAAAATAAAATAAATAGAAAAGATTAAAAAGAATTGATGGTTTTTCTAATGGCAACGAGTTTCGTCATTAAATCTTCAAAATAGTCTAAATGTAACATATTGGCTCCGTCGCTTTTCGCATTTGCCGGATCAAAATGAGTTTCAATAAAAATCCCGTCCACGCCAACCGCAATTCCGGCTTTGGCAATGGTTTCAATCATGTCCGGTCTTCCTCCGGTAACACCTGCTGTTTGGTTAGGTTGTTGTAACGAATGGGTTACGTCCAAAACCGTTGTGGCATAATTTCTCATTGTTGGTATTCCACGAAAATCCACAATCATATCTTGATAACCAAACATTGTCCCTCTATCGGTTACCATTACGTTTTCGTTTTGGCAATCCAATACTTTCTGAACGGCATGTTTCATGCTTTCCGGACTCATGAATTGTCCTTTTTTCAAGTTTACCGTTTTTCCGGTGTTAGCAGCTGCAACAACTAAATCGGTTTGACGAACTAAAAACGCCGGAATTTGCAATACATCAACATATTGAGCGGCTTTGTCAGCATCTTCATTCGTGTGAATATCAGTAACCGTTGGAATATGAAAGGTTTCCGATACTTTACGCAGGATTTTCAAAGCTTTTTCATCGCCAATTCCTGAAAAACTATCGATTCTGGAACGGTTGGCTTTCTTGAATGAACCTTTGAAAACATAAGGTATTTTGAGATTGTCAGTTATAGTAACTAATTTTTCGGCAATTTTCATCGCCATTTCTTCACCTTCGATAGCACATGGACCGGCTAAAACAAAGAAGTTTCCGCTATCAGTGTTTTTGATTTGCGGAATAGCATTTATATTCATTTATATAATAGGATTTTGAAAGTGCAAATTTAAGCTTTTTTTGTCTAAAAACGCTGATTTAGAGCGGAATTTTTAAATGTGTTTCTTCTTTACAGCATTGGTAATAATCAGTAGGCAGATGAAAGAGATTATAAAAATATATTTGTCTGTTTTTATGAAGTTTACTACTTTTTAGATATTTGCTAAAAATAAAAACTATTTTTTCAACGACAATCCAACCGGAACAAACAAATAGCCTTTTTCATAAATGTTCATGTAGATTTTTACCGGTTTGGATTGACCTTCCCAAGTAATTTCATAAACATCCAAGAATCCTGCACCCATTTCGGTTCGTTTGCTCGGAAAAGGACAACAACTTTCCAGTTTGGTGTAAGTGATTTTTTCACCTTTTGGCCCTGCCAAAGCATTTAAAAAACGATGAGCATTGATATCTTCTTCTTTAGTATTTCTGAAGAAAACATTCACAGGATAATCCGGATCATAACCATATTTTGGGTCTTCGCTGTAATTGGTAATTAGAAAAGTATTGTTTTTGGTCAACGTCAAGTTAGGAGCATTGTCATCAATATTTTTAATTGTTGATTTGGTACTGATGCAAGAAGTCAAACTGAAAACAGCTAAAACAATAATTATTCGGGAAATATATTTTTTCATATCAAAAAAATAGGTTTTAACTACGAGTACAATAATCGTGCTAAATGTTACTCGGCACTTATAAATAAATTTGGTAGTATAAATTTACACAAATAAACCGTCCTACTTTAAATGAATCGTTATTTTTGTCAAAAAACTCGATTTATGGAAATGTTTACACATACTTGGCATTGGGCAGTGTCCGGTTTTTTAATAGGTTTAGTCATGTTGATACTGACATATTTTGGAAAGACTTTTGGAATGTCATCCAATTTACGTTCGCTTTGTTCGATGACCGGAGTTGGTAAAAAAGTACCTTTTTTCGATTGGGATTGGAAATCACAACGCTGGAATTTAGCAGTAGTACTCGGTGCGATGATTGGCGGCTATGTTGCCGTACATTTTTTTAGTGATCCAACCAATGTTTCTTTAAATCCCGATACGGTAAGTCAACTTGAAGCGCTTGGTTTTGATGCACCAAACGGCAAATTGTTGCCTGATTTTCTTTTTGGAACCGAAGCATTACAATCACCTAAAATGATTGCTATTTTGTTGATTGGCGGTGTTTTAATCGGTTTTGGTTCGCGTTACGCTGGCGGATGTACTTCGGGACACGCTATTTCCGGACTTAGTAACTTTCAATTGCCGTCACTGAAAGCCGTTATCGGATTTTTTATAGGCGGATTAATTATGTCGCATTTCATTTTACCATTATTATTCTAAGCTATGAAAGTATTCAAATATTTATTTGTTGGTTTTTTCTTCGGAATTGTATTAACAAAAGCCGAAGCTGTTTCGTGGTATCGCATCTATGAAATGTTTCATTTTCAGTCGTTTCATATGTTTGGGATCATCGCAACCGCTATTTTTACAGGTGTTGTAGGTATTCAAATTATTAAGCGAAAAAGACTAAAAGACATCAATGGAAATCCTATTTACATACAAGATAAAGAAAAAGGAAATACTCGTTATTGGATTGGCGGAACACTATTTGGTTTAGGCTGGGCTTTGGTTGGTGCTTGTCCCGGACCAATATTCATCTTGCTTGGCGCCGGATTTATGGGTGCCGGAATTATCCTTATCGGAGCTGTTTTCGGAACATTTTTATATGGTTTTTTCAAAGATAAATTGCCTCATTAATTTTTTAATTTGGGCGTATCTTTTTTCATTTTCCTTCGCAATTCCCTTAAAAAAATGAAAAAAGTCGGGCTATCCGCTATATCTTTTGCGCAGCAAAAGGATATTGCTACTATCCCTTACGCAAATCCTGCATCGGGAGAAATAATTCGGTTTGGAGATGCTTATTCTTTAATAACTTTTACAACCGATGAATTCAGTTTCAGTACATACGTTCCAAGTGCTAATTCGCTTACATCAATCGTTGTATCATTTGAAGAAACAGCAAAATTTTGAATCGTTTGTCCTAACATATTGTATAAAGTAGCAACACCATTTTGTCCATTAGACTGAATTGTAAGTATATTTTTCACCGGATTAGGATAAACAACAATAGGCTGTAAATTATTTTCCGGCAAAGCCAAAGCCGACTGACTGAGTCGTGCTACAAACGGATAATATTGAGAAGAAGCACTATGGGATAAAGGCTCAAAAGTTGTATTTCCATGAGCAATTCCGGTTACAACCAAGCTTTCGTCGGGCAATATAGTAATGCCGTGTAACATGTCAAAAGAATTACCACCGGCAGTTTTTGCCCAAAGAATATTTCCCGAAGGGTTGTATTTTAGTATCAGTATATCTTCATTCATTGTGCTGACATTGGTAGAGATCGTTTCATTCCATTGAATGACATGTCGAGTGCTACCACCAAAATAGATATTACCATCGGAATCAAAATCCAAATAATTTGATAACCCCGGATTGGCCGAACCCATTCCCGGAACTTCTTTTACCCATACAAAATTTCCGGAATTGTTCAATCGAGCCAAAAAGAAATCGGTATAACCATTCATCGGACCTTCAGCTGTGATAGCGTCAAAAGTAAAATTATCGAACAAATCTGAGCTGAAATAAACTTCATCAGGTGTTCGGGCTTTAACTATCGGGTTTGGGCAAGTAATATCTTCGACGTATTTCGTCCATTGCATTTGTCCCGCCGGATTGTATTTTGTGATATAGGTATTGTATTGATGTATTGCAGGAAATGGTGTTCCGTTGTATTCGGCATTGATTTCGGCACAAGAACCGGCTACATAGATATTACTTTCATTGTCTACGCTTATTGAGCTGATGATTTTCACACCGTTTTGCTCGATAGTTTGAAGCGTTTCTCCTGTATTTTTATCAATCTTTTCAACATGTGAGCTGGAATAATCATCATAGCCAATGTATAAATTTTGATTATGGTCTATGGCTAAAGCCGCAAAATGATTGGTAAATTCTCCAGCTAGTGTTTTGTGCCAAAGAAAATCACCATTGGAACTGAATTTTATCAAAAGCGGATTTTCAACAAAAAGTTCACTTGCTAAATTGAAATTATCAATACTTAAATTTGTTAGAAAATCTAAAGCTACATAAACATTTCCATCATTATCGGTTTGTAGTTTATGAGCATGTAAATCACCGGTAAGTGTTTTAGAAAATAATAATGTACCGCTTGAATTATATTTCATCAAAACTAAGTTGCTTTGTACTCTATTATATGAAAACGGTGTGTCTTTGTAACCGCAAACAAAAGTATTTCCTTGATTATCTGATGCTGATGGGTAACTAGTCAAACTTGGATTGCCGGGCAAATTGATATTTGGAGTTTGTAGCCACGAAAAATTTTGCGCATATATTACCGTGTTGATTAAGAGTAATGCTTTAAGGAAGTAATTCTGTTTCATTGCTGTTTGGTTGGTATTATAAAGATACAAATAGGTGTTTTTGGTTGCGTAAATGATAGTAATAAATTGGAATTGAATATTTTGAAATAAAAAAACTCCGAACATTTACAAGAACGGAGTTTTTAACCCAAAATTAAAATTTATGTAAATAAATCAGTTTCTTATGATGACTTTAAATTGATGAAACTTGGTGTCAAAATCAAAGTTTAAAATATAAATACCGGAAGCCAAATCAGAAATATTGATTTTACCGTTGATAATTTCCACAGGTAATTTTTGTCCGGTTACCGTTATAAAATAACCAGAAACAGTAATATTTTCATTAATGTTGAGTTCTCCCGATGCCGGATTAGGATAAACAACCAATCTCGATTTTGAATTATTGGGTTTTGTTATGTTTAAAGCCGGAGTATGATAATAGTAATAAAATCCTCCAATTTCAGGATTGTTTCCATCTGAAGCAGTCATTACAATTGGAATATGATTTTGTGCAAAAGATAGATTTTTCATTGGAACACGTTGTCCGTTTATAATGGGAAAAGGAACTTGAATAAATCCGTTTTCTTCATCATTTGGCAAATAAATTCCTTCTTCGTCAAATGGTGTAAGTGTACTTCGGTTTAGTATGTGCAATCTGTTTTGATTATCAAAGGCAAGTTCGGTGACTTTATTTGATGAATTTTGTCCTAAATCAATAGTCAATGCGTTCCAATTTTGTATCGTAGCATTCCAACGATAAACAGTAGTTGTTGTTACTGCATATAGTGTGTCTTCTTTGTCAATAAAAATATTTTTTACAGTTCCGCTTGGATTTGGAAGTGTAATCCAGGTATTTCCGTTGTCAACAGAAGAAATAATAGTAGGCTGAGCAGTTTGGTTGGACAGTCCTAAAATAAAATGTGATTGTATTCCGGCGCATACTTTATCAACTGAAAGAAATCCCGGAAAAATACCTGTTACAGTTTCAAAAAGAGTATTCCAGCTGTTTCCCATGTCAGGACTATAGTCTATATGTGTTTGGATTTGATGCTGCATCATTGCGATAGAGCCATTGTTGCCTACAAACATTTTTTGCGGATAAAGAATGTTGTAAACCGGCGCCAAAGGAGCTGTCTCAGTTGTCGCTATCCGAGTGATGGTTTGTCCTTGGTTGGCCGTTTTAGCAATGTAATGCATACCGCCAATAACGCATTGACCATCGGGAGATTTTATCAGTCCAAGAATATTTGTTGAAGGAATGTCGTCAAATAGGTCATAAGCGTTCCAGTTTTGGCTTTCGAGATTATATTTTGATAAAAATGACGTTCGGGAAGAAGCGGTATAGATTTGATTATCTTCTGATACAACCATAAAATCAGCAGGTAACATGAAGCCTTGATTAACTTGTTGTACGGAAAGAGATGTATTTGAAATTTTATGAATTCCATTGACTCTCACACCTGAAAATAAAACAGAATTATTTCCGGTTGTGATAATTTCATGAGCTTTGTTTATAGAACTGACGGTGTTCCAGTTGTTGTTTACATAAACATGAACTCCTGAAGTGCTTGTAGCAAATAGACGATTATTTTGCCAATCAAAAGCCAATTTAGAAACACCTTCATTATTAGGAATTCCTGTTAATAATTCCCATGATTGACCGCCATTTTCACTCTTATAAACATTACCGTTTCCGTTAATCTCTAAAACAGAAGTATAAATAGTGTTTCCGTTTACTTCTAAATCAGTAACTTCCAATCCTGAAAAACCGATTGAAACCCAATTTCCTGAATTGATGTTAGTTGTTTTCAGAATGCCATTTGCAGTATTTGAATAGACCGTATTTTCGTTTGCAAAGTGAAATCCGGTAGGATAGAAGTTTATATTGGCTAATTGAGAAAATGAATTTCCGTTATTTAAAGAAAGGAAAAGTTTGTTTTGAATTTCACCGGAAACCTGGCCTATAGTAGATGTTAAAACTTTTTCATTGTATAATCCGTAAGCTAATACCAAAGCTCCAAAACCTGAATTTCCACCGCCACTATTGAGGTTGTTGTTTTGCCAAGTTTGTCCAAGATTATCAGTATAAGCAATACCGCTTGAAGCAGTAAGACAAAAAACTCTATTAGTAGTTTGGGAAGCTTTAATACTTCCAACAGTATAAAAACTCGGAACGTTTACAAACGGTTGCCAAGAGTTTGCATTAGCATCAGAATAATAAATCCATCGGTCTGTAGTAATAGCATAATTACGATTATTATGTCCGGAGGTCATCCAAACACTTGAATTAGCATTATTAAAACTTGAAAGTTTGAACCAAGTTTCTTCTTGTGCATACAAGAAAGAGTAAAAAAGCAAAACAAAGAGTAAGAAGCAATTTTTTTTCATAGCATTTTTTTTTTCGAAATTAGATTTTAAATAAAAACTAGGTGATCAAATTTTATAAATGCATATTTTGAATGAGTAAATAAATGATTTGGATTAGAATATGAAAAACTATGATATTTACTTAGGATTGATTTACGATAGATAACTTACAAAAATAAAAAAACTCCGAACGCGTATTATTCGGAGTTTCAAACTAAACCCAACTTAAAGAACTACTAAAACTTACATTTTGGGTTCTTGTTATTAACCAATTTTTATTTTAATACCGATTGTACATAAGATAAGAAAACGGGTGTAGAAATAGGTTGTTCATTTCTGGAAAGACACCTGTCAACGGTTGCTGCGATTCGTATTCTTGGAATATTAGGAAATTCATCTGCAATCGTTTCTATAGCTATTTTACGACTATTGGCACAAATACCACGAACCAATTGTATTTGATAATCTTCACTAATTCTTCTTGCTATATTATTCCAATTCATAGCTTTAACATTTTTAATTGTACTCTCCAAATTTACAATCTGTATTTTGAAAAACATTGTGGGAAACCACATTGAGATTACGCTTTTTTCCACAATATGTATTGTCTTACTTTTTAGGTGTTAAATTGCTGAAAAACAATATTTTAAATTAAAATAAGTCGATTGTGGTTTTACCCACATGATTTTTTGTGGTTTTACCCACATGGTATTTGGAGTATTAATCTCATATTTGTATATTATTTGAAAATAAAACCCTAAATATTACAAATTATGAAAACAAATAAACTTTCTAAGCCACCTTGTATTGGTCTGGAAGATTATTACCAGCTTACTACAGTTAAGGATAAAGCAGATTGGCTCGTTGAAAATGGAGAAAATGTATGTGAAAATATACTTAAGGAAGAAATAATAAATACACATTCAATAAATAGCGCAGATATTGATAATCCACATCCTTTATGTTATACTATTGAGTGGGGAACATTACAAGAAGTTATAGAAGGAAATTTTTATAATGTATATCTTGGGTTTGATTTTGATAGTAATTTAGATGTTGAAGATATTAAGCTTATTCCAGAGTTTATGGATACAACACCTTGTTACTCTATTCCTTTTTTACAAACAATAGCTAATGAATTAGCGGTAGATGATTTTGTTGAATTTCGTAGAGCTGAGCTAGATAAGGTAAGTGTATTAGTGGTCATTACTAAAGATAAAAATGGTACTGCTTTAGGATATTATGATGCCTCAAGTAGTCCTTTATAGAGGTATTGTTAAAAAGAATAAATTATGGATTTTTTACTGAAAGAGATTAATTTGATTAATATTACGGTATTACTGACTTTGATTTATGCGTTGTTAAATTTAGATTACAGAATAAAAGTTAATCTTTTCCTGTTGTTTATTTTGTTTACAGGACTCTTAAGTGAAATTTCATATATCATTTTGAATGGTTATAATTTAAAAACTACTTATGCTCATATGGTTAATACCTTTTTGTTTCATTCTATTTGGCTTTTTATTCTCAAAGAGTATGTGACAAAAAAGGAAATATTACTATATCTGACTTGGTTATTTGTGATTTTCTCTCTTGTCAATTTTGTGATTATTGTAGTGACAGGAAAGTATAATTTCTATTCATTTGTACTTGGCTCTATTATTTATACTGTGTTTTTTATTAAAGAAAACTATCGTCAGATGAAAGCAGAAGCATTACAGTTTTTTATAAGTGATTTTTATTTATTAATTTTTTCTCCTTTGTTATTTATGTTGGGATTGAGTTTAATTTTGAGTTTTGCAAAAGCAGAAATTGTAAGAGCAGAAATGTTTTGGGGTATTACACTTTATAAGCTGTTTGTTAATTTGGCTTGTTTGGTGTATTATTCTTTAATAAATATTTATATCTATCGTCAAAGAAAACAGTTAAAGTATGAATAATATAATTTTTGGTATTATTGTAGGTTTTGTATTGATTAGCATGGTGCTATTCTTTTGTGTTATTTTGATTAAGGTTTATTTTACCAAGATTAAAAAATATACTCAATTAATTTATCAGAAAGATATTGATTTTCAAAAATCACTTACTGCTACTATTGTTGAAACTCAAGAGCAGGTGTTGCATAATATTTCACAAGATTTACATGACGATGCCGGACAGCAGCTGACTTATATTAATTTTCAATTGGAAAATCTAAAATTAGATCAGCCGGAAATAAAGGAACAATTAGAACCTTTATCTCAATCAGTAGGATATTTGTCACAGTCTATACGTAGTATTAGCTATTCATTGAATCATCAATTATTAATGCAACAAGATTTGATTAAGGCTATTACCGCTGAAATTGAGCGTATTCAAAAGAATAGTCAAATTAATATAGAAGAAAGAATAGATTTAAAAGTACAAAAAGAGTTTACAACAAATGAAAAAATAGTAATTTATCGTATATTTCAGGAAGTTTTGAATAATATTTTTAAACACGCAAAAGCCAAGAAAATAAATATATCCATTACTTCAAATCCTTTTTTTGTTATGAGTATAACAGATAACGGAAAAGGTTTCAAACTAAATAAAGATAAAGCTGCAGTTTCAATTGGTTTGCAAAATATGCAAGAAAGAGCAAAATTAATAGGCTACAAGTTAGTTTTGGAAACCGCTGAAGGCAAAGGAACGAAAGTGTCATTATTTGAAAAGTAAAGATAAATGAGTACAACTATTTGCATTATTGATGACCATGTTATTGTTCGTCAAGGATTAAAACAATTACTGGAAAAAATAAGTGATTATAAAGTTATTTATGAATTTGATAACGGAGATGACTTTTTAGAATCTCTGCCTTTACCTAATACTCCTGATTTATATATTTTGGATTATTCTATGCCGAATAAGAACGGAATACAGGTTTTGAGGATTTTGGAAGAAAAAAAAGAAGAATATAAAGTTTTACTCCTTACTCAACATTTTGATGAAGATATTATAAATGCTGCATATCACCATG
>VFQN01006044.1_pt1 | contig 14243 bp, 14 predicted proteins | sample 3512371 | NCBI WGS metagenome assembly VFQN01 (sample SAMN10412370, study PRJNA504923) | tailings metagenome | isolation source: Replicate 2 from Balatoc abandoned mine | place: Philippines: Itogon, Benguet | collected 2017-08-28
CTACGGGCCTATCAAGCATAGCGACGAGACGGTCGAGCGCATTCGCGCGCTCGCTGAATCGCCCAAGCTGAACCCGGCCGAGCTTTACCGCCTGCTCTCCGCCGCCGACCGGCTGGCCTCTGCCGCTATGTGGACGGTTGTCCACATGACCTATGCCAAGCGCGTCGATCTCACGGGCGCGGCGCTGCCAGCCGAGGCTTTCAAGGCTGCCCCGCAAGGGCATACCGGTGGGTCGTTGAATATGGTGCCCGCCTTTGTCGGCTATCTCACGGCGAACGCGCTCTCGGCCACCACCCGTTCCTGGCTGATGGGACAGGGCCATTGCGTCGCCGCGATTGAGGCGGTCAACGCACTCACGGGCGATGTCTCCGATGCGCAGAAGGGGCGATATGACCGCACCGAGAATGGCCTGTCGCAGCTTGCCGCCGATTTCTATTCCTACGCGACCGACGCCGAAGGCCGGTCGGCGGTCCCACTCGGCAGCCATGCCGGGCCGAACACGGCCGGGGCCATCTCTGAGGGAGGTTATCTGGGTTTTGCGGAAGTCCAGTATGTCCATGCGCCGCTGCCGGGCGAGAGCCTTGTTGCCTTCCTGAGCGACGGAGCGTTCGAGGAGCAGCGCGGCTCCGACTGGACGCCACGCTGGTGGCGGGCGGAAGACTCCGGCCTTGTCGTTCCGATCATGATCCTCAACGGACGACGCATCGAGGAGCGGGCGCAGATCGCCCAGCAGGGTGGCGCCGATTGGCTGGCCGACCATCTTAGGCTCAATGGCTTCGATCCGTTCACCATCGACGGCCGCGACCCCGCTGCTTTCGCCTGGGCGATCCTGACGGCGGAGGAGCGCCTCGGCCGTTTTGCCGCCGACCCGGCCCGGGCCTATCCCGCCCCTATTCCCTACGTCATTGCCGAAACCGTGAAAGGCTTCGGCTTCCCGGGCGCAGGGACGAACGCTGCGCATAATCTGCCGCTTGCCGGGAACCCCTCGCGCGACGAAGCCGCGCGGACCGCGTTCAATGAAGCAGCGCGGGCTCTGTTCGTCGCACCGGACGGGATCGAGGCGGCCGTGGCGGCGATCGCCGTCGACCAGGAGCAGAACCGGCCTGCGGAGAGCCGGCACCCGCTCGCTGTCCGCCGCCCGGCGGCGCCCGACCTGCCCCCGCCTGATTGGACCGAGACCGGCGCGCCGCCCGATTGCGCCATGCATGCGCTCGATCGCTGGTTCGTGCGTCTCGTCGACGCCAATCCCGCCCTGAGGATACGCGTCGGCAATCCCGATGAGCTCAGCTCCAACCATATGAGCGCGACCCTTGAGCGCCTGCGCCATCGCGTCAACGCGCCGGAGGCGGGCGTGGCCGAAGCGCGCGACGGCGGCGTGATTACCGCGCTGAACGAGGAGGCGGTCGCTGCCGCGGCTCTTGCAAACAAGGGCGGCCTCAACCTCATCGTCAGCTACGAGGCCTTCGCCGTGAAGATGCTTGGCGGCCTGCGGCAGGAGATCGTGTTCGCCCGCCGCCAGCGCGAAAATGGCAAGGAGCCGGGTTGGATTTCCGTGCCGCTCGTCGTCACCTCGCACACCTGGGAGAACTCGAAGAACGAGCAGTCGCACCAGGATCCGACGCTCGGCGAGGCGCTTCTCGGAGAGATGTCCGACACCGCGCGCGTGCTGTTTCCCGTCGACGCCAACAGCGTCGTCGCCACCATGGCCTCGGTCTTTGCGGGACGCGGGCAGGTCGCCGGCGTGATCGTCTCGAAGCGTGACATGCCGCATCGCTTCGACGGCGAGGCCGCCACCCGTTTCGTCGCCGATGGCGCCGCCCCGATCGAAGGAGAGGCCGACGGCGCCGAGTTGCAGATCGTCGCGATCGGCGCCTACCAGCTCGAGGAGGCTCTCAAGGCCGCACGGCGATTGAAGGCGCGCGGACAGCGTGTCCTGGTGACGGCGATCAACGAGCCCGGCCGCTTTCGGATCCCACGCGATCCAATCGAGGCGCGCTTCGTGGCGCCAGACGACGCGCTCAAGCGCCTCTTTCCCGTCGGTGTCCCTCGCATGATCGTCTCGCACACCCGTCCAGAGCCAATGCTAGGCCTGCTGCGACGGCTCGATGGCGGGCCGAAGCACACCGCGGCGCGCGGCTATATCAGCCGTGGCGGCACACTCGACGTCGCCGGCATGCTGTTCGCCAATTGCTGCTCATGGGCGCATTTGATCGATGCCGCCGCGCCCTTGGCCGGCTGGTCGCGCGACGACTTTCTTACGGCCGCCGAACGCAACGCCATCGATGGGAAAGGCGCACCCGCCGATCTGTCCACCCCCACGCATTGAAGGACGACATGCTCACACTCACCTCCCTCGGTGGCGCAGGCACCGTCACCGGCTCGAAACATCTTCTCGCCAACGGCGACAAGCGCATCCTGATCGACTGTGGTCTGTTCCAGGGCCTCAAAAATCTGCGCGAGCTGAATTGGGAGCCGCTGCCGATCGAGCCCTCGAGCATCGATGCTGTTATCCTGACGCACGCCCATCTCGACCATTCGGGATATCTTCCTAAGCTCGTACGCGACGGCTTCCGTGGAAAGATCTACGCGACAGCGGCAACGCGCGATGTGGCGGAGCTCATCCTCAAGGACAGCGGGCACCTCCAGGAGAAGGACGCGGAATACGGCAACCGAAAAGGCTTCTCGAAGCACAAGCCGGCGCTCGCACTCTACGGAATCCGCGATGCCGAGCGCAGCCTCGGATTCCTTTCAGCCGTGCCCTTCGACAAGCCGGTCCAATTGCCGTTCGGCGCGACGCTGACTTTCCGCCATGCTGGGCACATCCTAGGCGCGGCGAGCGCCGAGATCGAATGGGACGGACGCCGTGTCGCCTTCTCCGGCGATCTCGGCCGCTACGACGATCCAGTTCTGCCCGATCCAGCGCCTGTGCCGGATGCGGACTTCGTTCTGATTGAATCGACCTATGGCGACCGTTTGCATGATCGTGTGGATGCGACAGAAGCCCTTGGCTCCGTCATTGAGCGAACGATCGCGCGCGGTGGGACGGTTGTCGTACCGGCCTTCGCCGTTGGTCGCGCCCAGTCGCTGCTCTACCATCTGTGGAAGCTGAAGACGTCCGGGCGCCTGGCGAAAGTGCCGGTCTATCTCGACAGCCCGATGGCGATCGATGCCACCGATCTCCTGCACGCCCATCGCCAGGATCACCGGCTGACACCTAAGCAATGCAAGGACGTCTGCGCGATCGCGACCTATACTCGCGATGTCGAGGGCTCGAAGGCCATCACCGCAAGCCCCTACCCCAAGGTGGTGATCTCGGCGAGCGGCATGGCGACCGGCGGGCGCGTCCTTCATCACCTTAAGGCCTTCGCGCCCCATGCCCGAAACACCATTCTCTTTTCCGGCTTCCAGGCAGCGGGCACCCGCGGCCGAGCCATGCTGCAAGGCGCGCAGGAAACCAAAATCCATGGCGAGTGGATTCCAGTCCGCGCCGCGGTCGAAGAACTGTCGATGCTATCGGCGCATGCCGATTCTAATGAGCTGATGCGATGGCTGTCGGGTTTCCGGCGTCCGCCGTCCCGCGTCTTCATCGTGCACGGCGAGGATGAGGGCTCCGAAGCCTTGCGCGTTCGCATCGACCGCGAGCTCGGATGGAACGCCGTCGTTCCGCGTCAGGATCAGGCGTTCAAGCTATGACGTCTGCGACCATTCCCGTTCAGCCAACGCTCCGGGTCAAGCGGATCCGGCTCCACACGCAGCATCAGGCTGTAGTCGTCATGCGCAGCGATTGCCATGTCTGTCGATCGGAGGGCTTGTCGGCACGATCGCAGGTGCTCGTGTCGAACGGCAAAGAAAAGGTCCAGGCGATCCTGTTTCAGGTCGATGGCGATGGCCTCATCGCCATTGACGAGGTCGGCCTCTCCGAGACCGCGTGGGAGCGGCTCGGCCTCAGCGACGGTGACGCGGTTCGCGTCAGCCACGCGCCGGCAATCGATTCTCTCGCCAGTGTGCGCCAGCGCATCTATGGCAATCGGCTCGACGCCCACGCCTTTGCCGAGATCCTGCGCGATGTGGTCGCCGGGCGCTATACGGAAGTCCACCTAGCTGCATTCCTCACGGCCAGCGCCGCACTTCCCCTCGACGAGAACGAGACCACCGACCTGACCGGCGCCATGGTCGATGTCGGGGAGCGGATGCGGTGGGAGGCGCCGATCGTCGTCGACAAGCATTGTGTCGGCGGCCTGCCCGGCAACCGGACGACGCCGATCGTTGTCGCGATCGTTGCCGCGAACGGGCTGGTCATGCCAAAGACCTCCTCGCGCGCCATCACCTCCCCGGCCGGCACCGCTGACACCATGGAAACCTTGGCGCCGGTCGAGCTCGACATCGCGACATTGAGGCGCGTCGTCGAAAGCGAAGGGGCCTGCATCGCCTGGGGTGGCGCCGTGCATCTGAGCCCGGCCGACGACATCTTCGTGCGTGTGGAGCGGGAGCTCGACGTTGACACCGAAGGCCAGCTCGTCGCTTCCGTGCTCTCCAAGAAGATCGCGGCGGGCTCGACCCATGTCGTGGTCGACATTCCGGTCGGCCCCACCGCCAAGGTGCGCGGCGAGGACGCAGCCAACCGCTTGGCCGAGCGTTTCAGCGCCGTCGCAGCCCGCTTCAACCTCGCGACGACCTGTGTGCAGACCGACGGCACCCAGCCTGTCGGTCGCGGCATCGGACCGGCGCTCGAGGCGCTGGACGTGCTCGCCGTGCTGAACAACGCGCCGGAAGCGCCCGACGATCTGCGCCGCCGATCCGTCGCGCTCGCTGGAGCCGCGCTGGAGATCGGCGGCAAGGCCGCAAAGGGAGAAGGTCTCAACGTCGCGCTCGAAACGCTCGCCAGCGGCCGTGCCTGGTCGAAGTTCGAGGCGATCTGCCAGGCGCAAGGGGGCCTTCGTACACCGCCCATGGCGTCATCTGTCCATCCGCTGACCGCGTCGCATGCCGGTCGCGTCGTTCATATCAACAACCGCAAGCTCTCCCGGCTCGCCAAACTCGCCGGCGCTCCCGAATCGAAGGCGGCGGGCGTTCACATGGAGGTTCGGCTCGGCGACGAGATCGATCGCGGCCAGCCGCTGCTCCATGTCCACGCCGAAACGACAGGCGAGCTCGCCTATGCGCTCGACTATGCCGCGCGCGCAGGCGACATCGTCGAAGTCGAGGCTTGAAGTGGCTCTGGTCAGGATCGACGCATTGGCCGGGGTTCTCCCTCACTCATCGGCTCATGCATTGGACAGTGCTGGTTCTATGCCCCATCCAGGTGCCTACGGCATGGGCGATCCAGCGCACCCATATGGCGCACCTCTTCATGAAGCCGCGCCCCTTCGACCTGTTCCTGCATCAGGTGCATGCCTGGAGCGGTTGGGCAATCCTTGGTCTCGTGCTGGCGCAACTGATCCTGCGCTTCGCTTACGAAAGGCCACCGCCTGCCTAGGGCATGTCAATGGTCGAGCGCATCATCGCGGCCGTCATGCATGCCGCCCTCTACGCTGTCTTCATTGCCCTGCCTGTCACCGGCACGATCGCCATATATGTCACGCTTTTCAGCAGGTCCCCTTGTGTGTCAAAGGCGCTCGCAGCGCGTCGAGCGTCAGTTCGACCAGCCGGTGAACGGCAATTTTCGAGGAAAGTTCGCGGGCCGCGGCGAGTGCATGCACGCAATATTCGGCGAGCTCGTTGGGGGAAACGTCATCTCGACAGGCTCCGGTCCTGGCTCCTTCTTCGATGACGCGTGCAACAAGCTGAACCAGGTGCCGTCGCGCTCTCTGTACATGGTCGGCCTGATGTAGCGTGACGATACCGGCGATGCCATTTCCTCGTTGCAAATTGAGACCGTAGGCTTCAAGCGCTTGACGGAGAGCCTCTCCGGCATTGCCGGTTCCTGCGATGATTGCGCGGATATGCTCCAGGTGACGATCGATCTCGCGTTGATGCCAGTCGGCGAGAATTGCTTCGATGTTCGGGTAGTATTTGTAGAGGGTCGACCGGCCGATCTCGGCTTGTTTCGCGATCTTCGCCATGCTCACGCCGTATAGACCATGGTGTGGGACCAACACCGACATCGCATCGAGGATCGCATCCTTTACTGCCTTGCGGTGCTCTTCGACCGTGTCGTTCCAAATCCTGGGCATTCAGGAACCGTATAGCCCGATGGCAGATCGTTGTCGAGGATACCGACATATCGTCTTGACAGTAGACACTATGTCTCGATAAACTACAAATATGCGCCGACGCAACAAACTCGCCCAACAGCCGCTTTGGGTTATAGTCTTCTGGATTGTGCTGGCCATCCTAGTGATTGGTATTGGCAGCATGATGATGGTCGGCGGTCATGGTCCCTGGCAGCATGATCTGACTGCATACAGCACTGTGCCGGCGTCACAATGAGCAGCCGTGTCTGCAAGCTCATGCTGAGCCTCCATGTGGTGACATCGGTCGGGCTGCTCGGTGCCGTGGCAACTTTCTTCCTTTTATCTCTGCTTGGTCTTATCAGCGCAAACGAGGTGGTCTTAAGATCGACCTATGTTGCCATGGATCCGATCGCACGTATGATCATCGTGCCGCTTGCGATCTGTACATTGCTCGTCGGCATCCTTCAAAGCCTGATCACGCCGTGGGGTCTCTTTCGGCACTATTGGGTCATCTTCAAACTGGCGATCACTGTCCTAGTGATCCTCGTTCTGCTGATGCAGCTGAGTCCGATTGCAGCGCTCGCCCGTTATGCAACGGAGAACTCTTTCGATCCCGCGGTACTCTACCGACCACGCCTGTCGGCGGCATTGCATGCCGGGGTGGGTCTCATTATTCTGCTCGTGCCGGTCGTTCTCTCAATTTTTAAACCACGGGCGACCACCGGATATGCGGCCTCCGTGCGCTAGCCTCGACCACGGCAATTGTGTTGGATGCCGACAACTCGGCGAAATGGCTGCTGGATTACCCTTGCCACCGAACTGCGGGGATTGACGGCATATCTGTCCCATGAGCATGAGGGCCTCCGCTAGGATTTGACAATGCCTAGGAATGGCGCTGCAGCCAGCGTGAGGCGACTGCGATCGTAAACGCCGCTTCCTTAACCTCGATCAAAGATGCGGCGCTGAGGACGGGTACACAGGTTTGGCGCCCCATACACGAAGCGCGGCGGCGACAAACCGAATCTGGTCAAGGATTCTTCAATGACACAGCGCAGATCCGTCCGCGTCGCGGTGAATAGCTTTGGCGTGATCGGCAGGCGTGTCGCCGACGCCGTGCACCTGCAGGATGACATGGAGCTGGTCGGTGTCTGCGCTGTCGCTAGTGACTGGCGCCTGCGCTCGCTAGAGCCGGAAGGCAATCGCACTCTCGACGCCCTTCTTGAGAAAGCAGACATTATCGTGCACTGCACGCCCAAGCGTGTCGGGGCCGCCAATGTCGAGCACTATCGCACGCGCAGCATCAAGTTCATTGCATGGCGGCGAAAAGCTCGTTGTCGCGGGACATTCCTTCGTTGCGGAGAGCTCTTTCGCGAGCGTGGTCGGCCGGGAGTCAACGCGCGTCGTGTCCTGCGATACTACCTCCATTGTGCGTACGCGTTCGGCCTTGAAACATGCCGGCCTTCTGAAGCGCGCCCGCAGCATGCTGCTTCGACGCGCCACCGATCCCTGGGAAAGCCATGCTGGCGGGATCATGGACACCCTCGTGTCTGAGCCGGAGATCCCGAGCCATCAGGGGCCCGACGCGCGAAGCGTCGATCCCGAGCTCGATGCCGTTATCATGGCCGTAAAGGTGCCGGAGACGCTCGCCGATCTCCACTGCTGGTCGGTCCAGCTGACCCGCCCGGCCGAAAAAGAAGAGGTGCTTCAGGCCTTCCGGACATCATCGCGCATTGCGCTGATCCGGACCACGGACGGCCTCACCGCCATCAACACCGTCAAGGGGCTGATGGCGAATCTCGACCGGCCGTACGACAATCTCTACGAGGTGGCGCTCTGGGAGGATATGTTGCGCACGGAAGGCGACGAGCTGTTCTACGCCTATATGGTCGACAACCAGGCGATCGTCATTCCCAAGACGATCGACGCGATCCGCGCCCTGACCGGACTCGGATCGGACGCTCACGGCTCGATGGCACGCACGAACGCGTCCTCGGCATCCGACAACGGTTCTTCTGAGGCTATGCGCGGTGGCGGTTATCAATCGGGGCCGGTCAGGTGATCTTCCGGTTCTTCAAGATCGTTGCTTCGGCAGCCTCGCTGATCCTGCTCTATCTCGCCGAACGGCGTCGCGGTGCCAGCGCCGCCACTTCGGCCCTGCCGGCGCGCCTGCGCCAGATACTCGATGATCTCGGCGGAAGCTTCATCAAGATCGGACAGGCCCTCAGCATGCGGCCCGATTTGTTCCCTGAGGCCTATCTGAGGCAGCTGCGTGACCTGCGCGAGCACGCCCGGCCGTTCCCCGCGCAAGAGGCAAGAGCAGAGCTCGAGCACGCCATGCAGCGCCCGCTCGATGAGGTGTTCCAGACATTCGAGAGCGAACCTTTCGCCGCTGCGTCGATTGCCCAGGTCCATCGCGCGACCTTGCCCGATGGGCAGGACGTGATCGTGAAGATCAGGCGCCCGCATACGCGTGAGCGCATCGACAGCGACATGCGCATTCTCGTTGTCATCGCCCGGCTCGCCGGGGTGGCAGTGCCCGGCTTTCGGCGTTTCCAGCCCGAGCGCCTCGCCCGCGAGATCTGGGCCAATCTCAGGCGCGAGACCGATCTTCTGCAGGAAGCCCGCAACATCCGCCGCTTCTACGAGGCCTACAAGCAGCGCGCGGACGTCTATGTGCCTACAGCATTTGAAGCACTGTGCAGCGAGGGGATCCTCGTCCAGGTCATGAGCCATGGCCGATCGATCGAGGATCCCGCTGTGGTGCAGGATGGTCCCAGGATCGCAGGCGTCCTCGTCGATTTCTATCTCGAGCAGTTGCTGAAGAGCGGGCTCTTCCATGGCGATCCCCATCCAGGCAACCTGTTCCTAATGGAGGACGGCCGGATCTGCTTTCACGATTTCGGGCTTATCGGCTATCTCGATCGCACGACGCGGCGCAATCTCGGGATCTTCCTTCAAGCTTTCGTTCAGCAGGATGCCGGGTGGATGCTCGACGCGGCGATCGAGCTCTCGCTAATCGACCGCGGGGCGGAGCGAACGCTCTTCGTGCAGGGCATTGAGGAAATTCTCAGCGACTATTCATCGCTGCCGCTCAAGGACTGGTCGATCGCCGATGCCTTCCTTAGAGTGATGCGGCTCGGCGATGGCGCCCATGTCACAGTGCCCTACAATCTCATGGTCCTCGTGCGGGCGCTCTTCCTCGTCGAAGGTTGCCTGCGCCGGCTGGATCCGGACTTCAACGTCCTCGACAACCTCATCGCCAAAGGCGAAGCCGCGATCGCTCACACGCTGGAGGGCAGGCCCGAGCGTGTTGCGATGGCGCGTCTCAAGGCCGAATTGGCGCTCTCAGCCCAGGACCTGCCGGCGCTGCTGGCCTCTTGGCTGCATCGCGCGCATCAGGACGGAGGAGAGCCCGCGCTCGGGCTGCGCATCGCGCATTCGGAGGAGATCGAGCGGCGGCTCGATCGCCGGGCGGGGCTCATAGCGTTCGCGCTCCTGTCGGCCGGCCTCCTGGTCGCGTCCGCGTTGCTCGCGCAGGCGCGCGTCGGACCCCCGGTTCTGGGCGTGCCTGCTGCCGCGCTTCTCGGATTCGCCGTCGCGATCTGGCTTTGCCTTCGCGCGCTGCGAGCGGCGAACTCGCTCTGGCGGCGCTGAGCGTCCGCCATCACGCCACGGCGGGCGTGGCACGCTTGCGCCACATCAGCACCAGCAAATAGACGGAGATAAGCGCGCCGCCAAAACAGAACACCGAGATATAGGCGTAAGAGAAGAACACATAGGTGACGACGAGGACGCCGGCGACAAGCAGGCCGAACACCTTGATCTCCCAGCTCCGCACCAGCAGAAACGGCACGATGACTACGGTGACGTAGATCGCGTAGGTCACAGCCCGCGACACCAGCCCATCGAGCAAATTGATGTCCTGGTAGCGGACCGCCCAGCGCAGGAACGTTGTCGTCAGCCAGCCGTCATGCACGAAATAGGGAATGAACTGCAGGCCGCCGAGCATCGCGCCAGCGATAACGAACAAAAGGATGACATTCCGACGCGCGCCGCGCTCGAGAAAGTAGGCGGAGACCGGCACCCAGATCGGCCAGGCGATCCAGGTGAAGAACATATATAGCAGCGAGTATTGAGCGACGTGGTGCGCGCTGCCGACGTAGTCCGCGATCCAGACCAACCCCTCGACCAATTGCTGCAGCCCGAACAGAAAAGGAAGCGTGGCGATCATCAGGTAGCGGCGATCCCGCCGCCAGGCGGATGCGGCGGCGACAGCGCCAGCCGGGATGAGGGCGGCGGCAGCGGCAAGGCTGACCTCAGCCGACAGGCACATCTCAGCCGGCCTCGACCAGGTTGACGGGTCGGCCGGCCGCAAAGCCTTCGATATTGGTGATGGTGGTTTCTATGATGCGCCGAAGCGCCGCATCGGTGTTGTAGGCATTGTGCGGCATGACCAGAACATTCGGACATTGCAGGAGGACGTGGTTGGCAACCAGTTCCTTAAGATCGGAGGCGTCGACCGCCTTGTTCTGGCGAAAGATCTCGGCCTCCTCCCGGATCAGTGGCTCCTGGGGCAGCATGTCGAGACCGGCCGCGCGCTGCTTGCCGCTTGCAGGCGCCCGCACCAGTGCCTTGGTATCGACTACGTTGCCGCGCGCCGTGTTGATAAGGATGGCGCGATCCTTCATCGCCGCGAATTGCCTCTCGCCGATCATTCCTACGGTCGTCGGCGATGACGGCATATGCAGCGTCACCACATCGGCCTGTGCCAGGACCTCGTCGAGCGAGCCATAGGTGAACCCCAGCCGTGTCGCGGCGGCGCCGTCCTCGACTTGGTCGAAGGCAACGACGTGCATGCCAAAGCCGCGCGCAATTTCAATTGCGCGGCGGCCGATGCGGCCCGTCCCGACAACTGCGATGACCTTCTCGCGCCATTCCAGACCGCATGCACCGGCCATGGGGAAGCCGCCGCGTCGCGTCAGCGCGACACTTTCGACGACGTTGCGCGCGAGCGCCAGCAGCAGCGCGAAGGCGTGCACGGCGACCGTCTCATAGCCGTAGTCCGGCACATTGCCAATGGCGACGACGCGTTGCCGGCAGGCGGCCATGTCCATATGGTCGTATCTCGCCGAGCGGGTCGCTATGAGCTTCAGATCGGTCCCGACATCGAGGCGGGAGGCCACGAAAGGGCCAATCACCTCTGCGTCCTTGAAGTCGTCGACCGTCGTGATGTTGAGCGGAACCGTCGTGCAGCAAACATAGTGCTGGCGCATCAGTTCAGCGCAGGCCTTCTTTTCCCAATCCTCCGCCTCGATCAGAACAATCCTCATTCATGCTCCTTCTCGACCGTCAGCTCGTCCTTAAACTGCGATCCAACGACGCGGTCGACCACCATCCGCTCGATGTCGAGTTCCGGTTGCGAGCGCATCGCACCGGTGACCCTCACTCTGCCGCCCTCGACATGGAGTTCCGGCTGCCGGCTCAGGACGCTCCCAGCCTCCGCGAGCCGCGCGCGCAAACCACGTAAGACAGTCTTCTTCGCCCCTGATCTCGGCATCTGGTCTGCCCGCCGAAATAACCTTGAGGAGGTCCGCCCGGCTGACGATCTCCACCAGTTGCGCGCCGCGCAGCACCGGCAGGCGCTTGATCCGATGAAAGCCGAGCAGCATCGCGACCTGGGACAGCGGGACATCCTCCTCGATCGCCAGGACCGGGGATGACGTGAGCGCGCCGACCTTCCAGCTCCGGCTCTGGACATATGCCCGGGCGCGCTCTTGTGCCACTCCGTGCCGAGAGGCGTTCCAAGCTCGGAACGTCGCAATAGGTCACCCTCGGTCACGACGCCGACCAGGGCCTCGCCGTCATTGAGCACCGGCAAGGCGCTGACATGTTCGGTGAGCATGATCTGCGCGGCGTGCCAGACACTGTGCTCGGAGCCTATCGAGACCGGCCGGGTCGACATCACATCCCGCACGCGCATCGCTCGTTCCCCGTCAACGCAAAGGCTTCGGTGACGTAACGCCGCATCATCCAATGAGAATTGAAGGAGGGGCCGATCTTGCTGATCGCCTGCTTCATCATCCAAATCCAGTGCCCTCGGTTACCGTGATAGAGCGGAAGCACAGCATCCCGCAACTTGTCGTAAAGCACGCCTGCATCGCGTGTCTCGGCGCGCCGTTGCTTGGGTTCGACCAGCCCGTTACGCCGTCGACGCATCCCTCGAACCACCAACCATGGAGGACGCTGAGATTGAGCACGCCGTTGAGAGCGGCCTTCATGCCGCTCGTGCCCGATGCCTCGAGCGGCGGTAGCGGCGTGTTCAGCCAAACGTCGCAGCCGGCAACGAGGGTCGCGGCAATGTTGAGATTGCAACCGGGCACGAACGCCGCAGGGATCACGCCTTCAAGCGCGTCGATATGCGCTCGGAGCGCCCCGGATCGCCTCCTTCCTGCCGCCATCGTTCGGATGCGCGAGATCGGTCAGCACGATCTGGAGCGGTTGGCCTTTCGCGACCACCCGCAAGCAGTCCATGTCGGAGAAGATGAGCTCGGGGCGGTTGTAGGCGGTCATGACGGCTCAGTAGCGTGACGAACACCGTCGGCAGATCGAGATCCGCCGCCGGGTGCGCCGAGTCGCCGGCGAGCACGCCCAGCCCGCCGCTATAGGTATGGATCTTGGTGCGAAGAGCAATCTCCATCGAGAAGTAGGCAAAGCGCGCGCGACGGATCTATCGAGAAAATCCACGAATGTACTCCCGGCACGAGGCCAGCCCGCTCGTCGGCCACCTTGGCTCGGTCGACTGATTATTTCTTCTTCTTGGCCGCAACGGCGACGTCGCCCGTCGCCTCTGGCTCAGCGCCCACCCCGACGATCTCGATTTCCGCGCGCAGCCAGTGCTCCAGATCGTGGCCTTCCGGACAGCCCTCATGGACCCAGATCTCATAAGCCCGCAGCTCGATCTTCGGCCGAAGGACGTCCCGGTCTGGAATTGCCTGTGAATCTGACATGATCGTCGTGCTCCTGTGTCGACGTTTGACCTCGTTAGGGTCCCGACAGGTTGACGCGGAGATGGCCAGCAATCGTTGATGGAGGTTAAAGATCAACGCAGCCGATGCGTCATTTCGTATCGCGCAGTGCTGACCCGGGACGGAACCATCCAACTTATCACGGCACTCAGGGCTGCGCAGTTCAGTAGGAAGTGCGCGCGTTATGCTCCCCTTGCGCTGTCTTCTCCGTCGCGGCTTGGAACAGGTCTGTCCGGCCTTCGCCTTCTGAAGGCGCCGGCGCAGGTCGGCGATGCGTGCAAGCGCGATCCGCTTCACATCCGCGCTTTGCCGGCTGCGATCCCGCCAGAGCTACAATTCCTCGATCTCCGCCATCCAGAAACCGAGGTCGCGCGACCGCCGCACGAAACGCAGCATGTGCACGTCGTTCGTCGAGTAGTCGCGATAGCCGGCCGTGGTCCTGCCAGCCTTGGGAATCAGGCCGCTTTGTTAACAGTACCGGATCATCTTGGTGCCGACGCCGGAAGCGCACGCCGCCTCGCCAATGTTTATGCCGCGCTTGGCAGCAGGCAACTCGGCCGCAGCCACGTAGATTCGAACGGGTTCGAAATAGGTGAGCAGCGATTCGCCCCGAAGAGGAAGAGCAGGACTTTGTTGCAGACAGGGCAAGCAATTCCAAGAAAACTGAAAACGCCTCCTATGCCTGCCATATGGTAGGTGCATGAGGCTGGCGCAGCGCCGCATAGAGCCCTAACAAGGCCGACAGAAAAGCGAGCAACCCGCAAGCGCGCAAGACTTGGGCCCACTCGGAAATCGGGCTCCCTGTTTCGGCCATATTGCCGCCATGCTCGTGAGTTCCGCGGGGAATGGGGGCCAGGGTCTGAGACGCCTGCGTTTCCGCGTCCGGAGCGTAATAAGCATCGAGCCAAGCGCGCTCCGCCCGCGCGACGTCCCATGCGTGGTCATCTACATCGCCTCGGATGAGATGTTTCGCGTCTGGGTAAGCGGCAACCGCGCTGTTGCGCTCGAGCAGCGTCCTCAGCCAGTCACTTATAGCCTGTCATCT
>VFQN01006045.1_pt1 | contig 14242 bp, 13 predicted proteins | sample 3512371 | NCBI WGS metagenome assembly VFQN01 (sample SAMN10412370, study PRJNA504923) | tailings metagenome | isolation source: Replicate 2 from Balatoc abandoned mine | place: Philippines: Itogon, Benguet | collected 2017-08-28
CCATCAACGCTATCAACTTCCCTGGTTCCATCTTCACATGAATATTCTTCAGGATTTTCTTCTTTCCATCGACATACTTCTTATTAGGAGGAGCTTGAACAAATAAATTCACATTCTCTACTCGAATCTCAATTTCATTACGATTAGTCTCTCGTTTTGTTGCACCACTTTCAACTTGATCTGTTGATGTCGCAATCTCTCGTTCATTCATGTTCTTCTGCTGAGAGTCACCTATTTCTTCTTCACTTGAGTGAATTTCCACTGCGACGCTCCCTGTCGGTGGGAATCGCAGCTTTGTGAGCATTATTGCAGCGACTATATAATACACAGCTCCAATTGCGAAAATCACTGGCCAGGTACCAGAATAATCGTTTCTTGAGATGCCACGTGATGACAAAACAGAATTTCCGTTGATGCAAGAGGTATCACAATCGCCAAATGTACGATCAGTAAACTCATTAGACATTAATACACGATAAGAAAACGACAGGAAGCTAATCTCCTTCACCCATTTCACATAAATTGGCAATTTATCATAATTAACAAGGAATCCAGCAGTCAACGAAATGAAAGTAAAGTTTAAATTTGCCAAAAGTGAAGTTAATTGATACACACGCTGGACAGATAAACACATCCACACTAATCCATTAATAACGAAACATAATACAATATTCACAGCAGCAAAAATGACAAAATGCTTTCCGCCTGGACGAAGACCTGCCCCAAAGTACACTGGAATAGAATAAACAATAGCTTGCATGAACATTTGTGGAATAAGCGAGCTGACATGGGCGAATAAATACATAACAGGATGATATAACTCATCTTGCAACTCACGATCTAATATTTTGATCTCTCGACAATATCTCTCGATCAAAATAATCATCGTGAGATATGACTCCATGCTCACCGTAATATACATCACACCAGCACGAGAGTTCATATCACCTTGAGAATCACCCAGCTGCCAGAAAATAGCTCCTACAATCAATCCCACAATCGCACCTTGCACCAGACTCCCGTAAAAATGAGAAGAATCACGGTAGTTGTTGACTAAGAATCGTCGCAAAAGAAGGAAATACTGATCGAACAGTGTTGCATTGTATCCAGCCTCACTTATCAGCTTAATAGAAGATTTCGCAGGTTCAGTGCCAATTAGATTCCATTGACTCGCATTATCTTCTTTGAATTGCTTGATCAACTTCTTCACTCTTTCAACACTCTCTTCTCTCTCTGGGCCATCTTCTACATCTACTGAGCTCAAATCAACAAAGAAATCCGCTGGATTCGCATGCGAAGGACACTCATAGCCGATCTTTGCGAAGTATCCTATCATATCTTTGGTAGGCCCACAATAGATCGCATTGCCTCCTTTACTCAGAATCAGTACTGCATCGAAGATGTTGAATACATCAGCTCGAGGCTGATGGATTGAACAGATCACTGTGGTCTTGCGGCTTTGCTTCGTCAAGCGCTTAAGTGACTCCATAAGGGTAGTTGCAGTAAAGGAATCGAGTCCTGAGGTCGGTTCATCGGCACAGAGCACTGCAGTCAAAGAAAAATTATAACAAACAAAACTAGACAAAAAGATTAAACCACTCCTCTCTTACCTTCAGGATCGGTCAGAATCTGCAGACCTACTGAAACTCGTCTCTTCTCTCCTCCCGAGATTCCTCTCTTGCCATCCACCAGAGCATCTACTCCAATAAACGAGTCTGCACATTCCTTCAGACCCAAATCCATCACCACATTCTCTACGAGCCTCTCATATGACACATCTTGGGGGCTTGAGATGTCCACATTATATAACAGTCTGGTCAGGTTGCTCGGGGAGATCTTCAGCTTTGCAGTAAAGGTCAGAGTCTCTCGCACGGTTAAGTTCGGCAACAAGAAGTCTGCTTGGGTCACATAGCCAATCGAACAGTTGGGCTGTGAGAAGCTAACCGATCCATGCACTTTATACGCTGAGCTGTCGAATCTACCTGCAAGCACATTGAGCAAGGTAGTTTTGCCACTACCACTTCCACCTAAGATTGCAAACAAGGAGGAGCCTGGCACAATCGTGGAGAACGGATTCACAATGAAGAAAGGCTTTGTTGCAAGCTTTTGCAAGAATGAAAGAGGTAAAGGAGGCTTTGATTCAATAGAGATGGCAAAATCTTGCAATCTAATCTCCACTCCCAATTTATCAAGTTTGCTTAAGTTGCTATCTTGGATTGGATTCGTTAAAGGCTGGTTGATTGCATTTGCAATCACCTCTTCTTCCGCACCTCGTCTAGAACCCAGAGAGTTACCCATTGTTGCAGAACAATCTGTTGAAACCTTCAAAAAGCTCTTGGAAGGTAATGAAAACAACTGAATCTCACAAGGTGGCTGAAAGGGGTAAACGAAGTAGTTGTTAAGAATCTCGATATTTCAATAAATCAAAAAAGTGCAGTTATGACTATAGAAAAAAAACGATTTTACACAGAGGGGAAAAAATAGAACAAAAACGAATCTAGTCCAACAGAGATTTTTAACGCAATTTTAATTGCTTTGATTGATTTGCTCGCATCTGTTGTTGCTGATTTTCAAGTTCTTGACATCGTTTCACAACACCTTCCAAAGCCGCAATCAATTCTGCCTCACGAATACTAGAGAAGAAAACAATCCAAACTTTAACCTAAGAAACAATTTATTAAGGACGATTCTTACCGATATTGCTCAATAGTTCTCTCATATTGTTGAATTTCTAATGCATTTCGATGAATTGCTTGAGCTCCATTGCCCATCGCCATACCCCCAGGACCATATCGCATCTGCTGTTGAAGATATGGATTCGCCATAGAGATAGCAGAAATATCTAATGGACCATAATAACGACGATATTGTTGTAATTGTTGAGTTGATATCTCTAATTCAACTTCTAATTTTTGATATTTTTGTCTCATTTTCTCTTTTTCATCTAATAAAGTGTCTAATTCTTTCTCTAAACGTTTAATTTCTTCACTTTCAATCGAATTAAACTCTTTTGCTGAGGTTTTCATATTATTAATAATATTTTCTTGCATCTTAAGCGATTCTTGTAGTTTACTTAATCGATCTCGTAATACTTGATTTTCTTGAAATGCAAGTGCAGGACTGTCTCCATTCATTGACGATGCCTGGTTATCATAGTATGACCCGTTGAATGACTGGTTGTTACTTTGCGGATACCCGTTCTGTTGTGGATAAGGTAGTTGAGGAGCCGGTTGTTGATGTGGGTTGGTTTGTAAGAGAAAGGTGGATGGGTGTTGTGGGGGAGGTGCTTGGCGGTTATAAGGATAAGGTGACTGTGGCGGTGCAACAGATGTCGCAGCGGTAAAAGCATTCGAGTTGATAAGAATGGAAGTTTGTTGACCATTTGTATTTGCGGAGAATAACATTGGAGGCCCTTGATTCTTCCTTCCTCGATGAGGACTACCCCCATTACTAACAGGCACCAGACCGTTGTTATTATGATTATCCTCATAATCTCTTTCTTCTTTTAATAATTCAATCTTTAACTGCAAATCTTTATTTTTCCCTTGTAATTTCTCTAATTCACTCTCTCTTTCCTCTAATAATAACTTTGTTTTCGCTAATTCATTGGTTAGATTATCAACTAATTCTTTATCTTTATCATGTTGTTTCTGTAAGATAGATGATTCTTCCTGTAATTTCTTAATTAATGCTGCATCATGTTCTGCTATCGCTTTGGCTACTTCTCTTTCACGTTTACGATTTTCATCTTGTTGGACAGTATCTGATGATGGTTTCATTTTTAATGCTTTTTGAAATTCATGTGATTCACGATCACGTAGTAACTGTAATTGTAATAATTCAGATTCTAACTCTAATATACGTCGTTTTGAGTATTCACTCTCTTCTTTTAAAGCTATGACATCAATTTGGGTATCCCCCATCATCATAACTCCTTCAGGGACGTCAGTGGTGGAAGAGTTACTATTCACATATTTCTTGTTTAGGTAATGTAATTTCATTTTTAAATCAAAGTTAGCTCTTTCTAACGTATTTAATTTAGATTCCATATCTTTCAAATTACCAGAATTTTGATTCGATGCATTCATTCTTGTTGTCATTTATTGATTTATGTATAAAGAACAGTCTATTTTAATAGCTTTTCCACCGAGAAAACAAGGAACTTTTAGCTACAATCTATCAGACTCGTAATTTTGTCAAAGAATCACAATCTCGTCAAGTCTCAAAATGAAATCAGTCTCAACAATGGTCCAACAAACTAGTCTTGTTGATGATATGACTATCAATCAACGGACACCTTCCAAATCCGCCTTTATTCAACCGGACTTTATCAGTTTCAAAATCAAATAATTGATAGAACTTACAACCTTTTAGATCATGCAAAAGACAAGATTTGACTCTTGGAGATTGTATATTCTGATCCTACATTTACTATCAACAACATTATTAATATGGACAAGATATCCATCAATTCAGATAACTCTTAAACCTAATTATTCTTCATTAGAATATCATAAACATGAAGATGCTTATATTTCTTTAATTGCATTTGCTATTATGTTAATATTATTTCAAACCTGTATCTTACCTTTCCATATTGGTAAATTATCCTTTCGTGCTGTGTGGAATTTAAGTAGTGATGTTGCTGCCATATTTTTCAATGTTTGGATTGCTCTTGATGGATTAGGATGGGATACTTATATTTATATCTTCGTCTTCTGTGTGTAAGTTCTACCCTCTTCCTTTGTTAAGTTATCATTCTAATTAACCTTCTCTTTAGGCTGGTTCCATCCATATTAGATGCAATCTTTGTCTTACCAATGATAATTCTTTTCATTCGTCAAACACTTCATGAATTCTTTGATTTCTTCAACTCTTTAAGAACATATCTTGGCCGACGGATGAATTCGTACTTTCGTTAATACATCAAAGATTAATCTCTTGTGTATTCTTGTACTTTTGTTTTATCTTTGTATATATTGTATAGGCGATGAAATGAATAAATGTTATAATTATATTATGTTTCATCAAATGTAATGCTTTTACAAACAAACAAAAAAAAGATATAGTTTATTTTTTTTCTTCTCTTTACTCTTATAGTTCTTCATATGATCCATCTTCCCATTTACATAATAGAGTTATGGTGAGGTTAATGATAGGTCTATCTAACTTCACTAATATTTTTGCTTGTTCTGGTGTGAGTGGTTCACCAGCTGAGGCAACAGTTAATTCCTCTCGTAAAATTACTTTTCCATCTTCAATCTCTACGGTCATACCCAATTTACGTAATTCATCTAACATTGAGGTTGGGAATGGTAATTCTCCTGGAGGTAAGACAATAGTCTCCTCAGGGATTGCACCAGCCTTGGCGAAATCTGGGGAACTAAAACCGCCAAAATAACTGTATGAGAGAGAATAGCATATAAGACACAATATGGTAAAATATTTTTCAATCAAATCTTACTCTAAAACTTCTTGATGACTTCGGTTAGTGAAGAGCAAACCAACATTTCCCTCCAACAACTAGAATAAGTCAGTGAGATAAGAGAAAATAAAATAAAAACATCATCAATTACCTTGCTGACATGTCTTAAATTATCTTTGTATTCATCTTCAACAGTTTGACCAAATGCTATTTGTGTAACCGAGTTTTTACCCATGTAAATCCTATATCATACAATATTAGTCAAACTATACAATTCTTTCAATAGTTTCAAGACACTTACTTGCTCTCTTTCCATTCCATACGAACATCACGGAATTTGGATGTTCTCATGTTAGTATAGCTGAAAGCATACAGTCTCTTAAACTCATCCAATGAACCTCTCAACACATCGAGAAGCTTCGATTTCAAGGATCTTCCTTTTGATCCTGTCTTGGTCAATGAGACTATTCGATTTCAAATGAATAAAAAGATCCTAAAAACATGTTTCAACCTCTTACCAATCTTATTTCGCTTTGAAACGGGCATGTTAATGAATGAATGGAATTGATGTGAGAGTAAATTTACGAGCCACCGTTACCGTAACAGCGTTATTAACATGTTATTAATAGTTTCGGTTTGGGTGGAATTGCAGCCAAATTTTTCTGATTACAGTTCAGACAAGTTTCCTTCATCCCTTTCCTTGCCGATTCTAACTTCAAAACACATCTAACGAGGTAAGAGAAATTCAATTCAATTTTGAATGATTTTTTAAAATGTTGTAATGGTGATTTTTTATGATGATTTTGTTTGGATCTTTTGGATTGTTTATTTGTGTGGTCTTTAGATATAATGTTCGCCGTTGCAAGATTTCAAAGATTAGCTGTTTCCAAGTTTGCTGGAATTTCAAAGAAATCATTATCCACTATTAAATTCAGTCAATCTCACGAATATATCAAGGTAACGAACACTTTTCTGTTGCATAATATTTCCTAGAGCCTTATTTCTGCCTCACAATAGGTTGTTGGTGACATTGGTACCGTCGGTATTACCCAACATGCTGCTGATGCTTTAGGTGACGTTGTGTATGTGGAGTTACCAGCTAAGGGAACTCAATACACTGCTGGCTCATCTTTCGGTTCCGTTGAATCCGTTAAGGCTGCTTCTGATGTCTATGCTCCTGTCTCTGGTGAAGTTATTGAAGTTAACGAGGTAAGAAGCTGAGATATGTCCTCTATTCATGTTTTAATTTCACTTTTGGATCTATTAGGGCTTAGGTGACACTCCTTCACTTGTGAACGAATCTCCTCTTGAGAAAGGATGGTTCATCAAGTTAAAGGTAATTGCTTTCGTATTTGTTCCTTCTGTATTCTAACTCCAATGTTTGTAGTTGAGCAACGCTGGTAAGGCAGAATTCACTAAATTGCTTGACCAAGCTGCCTACGAGAAGCATGTCGAGGAAAATGCTCATTAAATTCCTTCTCATAGAACTCAATATTCAAGGGAAACTGACAAAGACATAGTTTCTTTGGAAAGAATTTTGTTTGTCTATATTTTAGTGAGGTTAGGAAAGGAGAGAGAGGTTTGATCTGTGTGGTAAAGAGAAATAATAATTGTTCTTACGTCTACCGTTGTTTCTTTTGATTAACTATTAAATTTACAAGGTGATGACATCAAAAATAGATAATTGATAGAGAGGAAGTGATCTTTCGTTTTTATTCTTTTCTTAATCCTTCTTATTCAATGATTCAATTAATTTTTTAGGATCGAAGGAGAAAGTTGTTGTCACACCGTTTTGAATTGGGGTAACGACATAGTCCTTCAGGAAGAGTCTTGCCTCTTTTCGAAGTTCATCTTCTTGCTTACTTTGATATTCGTTAACTCTTTCTCTTAATTTCTAATTTCATAACAAAGGGTCAATTTAAAATACTATAATGGGAAGGAAGAAAGCTACTTACTCTTTGATAACGTCTTGCATCTAATTCTTCTTCATTTGTAAGGTAAATTTGCTTGGATGCAAATCTTCGTTCAAGCAACTTCTCACCAATATCATAACTAACCGTCATTGAGGTAATAAAACCAACAAAGAATGATGAAAAAATTAACTTCATTTGTCTTGATTGTTCACAATCTATGAGAGCAATGAATTACGAAAATGCTTATCTCATTCCACTACTGTAGTGTCATTACAGTAAATCAAGGTAGTAGGAGTGTTGCTTCGTAAATCTACGTCGTAATTTACGGTTCGATGATTTGACTTGAAGAAAGAAGAAAAGATGTTTGGTTCTTTTTCCTTTGTTCTCTTAGCAAGTTTCCTTGCAATTTTACAGATTCATGCTGCAAAAGAAGTAAGTTTACAAGGAGGCAAACGTATTTTAGTATGGATGTGTTTAGAATTTTGTGAAGAATCACAAGATGTTATTCAATCGAACTTGAATCAAATTAAACTTCATCAAAATATTTTGACGGCTGTTAGCTTTGAAAAATATACTTTAGGTCCTAACTCCACCTTAGTTGATAATCAATTGACTGAAGTTGCCTCTGAAATTAATAAGATGGGGTTAGAAGCCTGGCCATTGCTCTCCTCTTATCCTCATCCTGTTGAGTTTATGGATTGGATGAGACAGGTTTTCCAACAACCTGATCCTTTTATTGAAAGTTGTGTTTCAGAAGCAAAGAAATATAATTATGTTGGATATAATTTAGACTGGGAACCTACTGATGACGTTACCTCGCAAGATGGCAATGATTATGCTGCTTTCATTGATTACTTTGCCAAAGAACTGGGAAAAAATAACCTTCGTTTGACGGTTGATGTTGCTACTTGGTCACCGATCTGGAATTATACGGCCATTGCTGCAACGTCAGTGGAGACTGGAATCTCTATGGGCACTTATACTTCGACCGACACCTCATTTACCTCCCAATTAGGTAAGATCACTGATGCGTTTGGTCCTTCTAGATCTGGTGTTGGTTTAGAGACGGTCAATGCCACGTCTGGTGATCCTTTGCCTCTAAGTGAAGTGCAGTGGCGCTTCCAGCAGATCGAAGCCAGTGGTGCAGTGGAGGTAGATATTTGGAGTATGCCTGTGCCTGAAGGATGGTGGCCCTTCTTGAGTCATTTTTATCATTCCTAAAGGAAGAATTTCTTCATGCCTTCTGTTACGATGTCTTGATCTTGACGGCGGTGTAAGGGGATATGTTTTTTTTTAAAAAGTTTTTTCTGTTAATTGTTCAAGTATTTTGCCATTCATTAAATCAATGTAATTAGTGGTGATATTTTTATTTTTATTTTTATTTTTATTTTCTTTCTTTTGATTTCGTTCTTCGAAAGTGTCAGATACGTAGAAACAAATAGAATAATCAATGAAAGAAACAATAAAGTTGACTAATCGGTCATATCGAGCGTGCACTCTCGATAAGAAATGTTTCATGCACAGTGCACAGTTCGTTAATTTGACTAATAAATGATGAATTTCGTGTTATTGTTTATGATCGTAGTTCTCCTCTTGCTGGGACAGTTAATCACCATCGAAGGAGGAAGTAAGAATTTAATTTGTGAAGAGATTGGAACATGTTCCACTTGTCGATCACAAGAGATAGATGCAGAATATTGTCGTGATACTGGTAAAAGAATGAAAATACATTGTAAAGATGATGAAAATGAATTTGATGATTATAAATCCTGTAGTATAACATCAGATGATGATCAATTTAATGTGATTATCTTTCAAGTCGTCATGGCAGTGGTGGGTGGTTTAGCTTATTGGGGTGTTCAGTCGAGAAAGAAATATAATATGACATTATTTGATTATAGGAAACTTCGGTAAGATTTCTCTTTTGACCTGTATTCCTTGTATGTATCTCTAATAATTGATTTATAGAGGTAGGCAACAGGTGTGAAGAATCAATGGCAGCGCTGACCTTCATTCCTTATAGCGAGTGCATTCTATCACATAATACGATAAGACTGTAATGAGTTAAATGGATCTTTTGTTTCTTTCTTTCTTTCACATTTTATAGCAATAACTTCTATTCCTTTAATATAAAATAAACTCGATCATCAACTCATTAAAGAGAAGTGCGAAGGCATTCATTCCTACTTTGTTAAACTGTTACAACGTTACAACAAACAAAGAAAGGAGAAAAAAGAATGAAGAGAAGCTCCGATGAATGAAAATTGTTCGATGAGAAAAAAAAGAGATGAATGAATTAATGTTTAGCACGCTTTGAAGGTCTTCCACCTCCTCCTTTCTTACCCTGATTATCTTGCATCACTGAGTTAAGGATTGAAGCTGACAAGGAGTTCGCAGTGGAGCCAGGTAGATGATGTCTCATAGAACCAGGGCCAGAGAGGCGTCCACCTCCTGGTCCGCTTCTCATTCCAGGTCCCATCATACCACTACCTCCACCACCACTACTCATATCTCCCCCATCCATACCACCTCCACTTACTTTAGAAGAATCCAAGAAATGACCGAACTTACACTTATCACCATTCATACAGCCTTTAGGAGTGTTGAAGAAACGACAAGCAACTTGAGACTTTGATGTGGTTCGAGCATGGCCACTGCCTCCACCGCCTGACATAGAGTTCACCGAGATGGAAGAAATAGACAAAGAAGATGTTGGCATTAGATGTGAAGAGTTGCTCGACATCATCATCATATCATCATTACCCATCCATTGATTATTGTTGTTATTATTTCCACCATCTAATAGACGGGTAGAATGAGTGATGAAAGGAGTACTGATGATCGTCTGAGTTGTTGGACCCCAATTGTTCCCACTGGACATATTACCACTCATGTTATGACTCATACCAGCATTAGCACTACCACCACCCCAGCCACTAACACCACCACTACCAGTGCTACCAACATTAGAGACATTCGACTGTTCCCAACGACTGACTCGACTTCCTCCTTTCTGTTGATTTAATATATTACTATTAAATGAATGTTGTAGATTCTGTTGCTGTTGTTGCTGGGTCTCTTGATTCATTGTCATATAAAACTCATCAAGTGTTGTACAATTCTTTAATACTAATAAATGATTATCATGAACACTTTGACCATCAGGTAGAATCAAGTATTGTAATATGGAAGGATCTTGAATAATTAATTGTAAAGTAAAAGGATCTAATGTTTGTAATGGTAATGGTAAGGCATTCACAAAGGTATTAATATCAAAATCTGATGTCATTCCTGATGATGATCCTGCACCTCCTGGTCCATAGTAACCCATCGATGAATCAAATCCGTTATTAAACCCTCCTTGTCCACTCATTGCATAGATATTAGCTGAAGATGAAGAAGGGAAGTTACTGCCACCCATCGGCATCATCATTGGATTGCTAATATCTACTTCCTCTTCTTCTTCTCCTTCAATCTTCCATGGGATCGTCTCAATAATATTGGAAACATGATTCTCTTTATTCCCCATAATAGAATATGAGGTAATATCATTACTTTCAAGCATACTGACATCTTCATCTGGATCAGGTGGAATCAAGGATTCATCGAGATATCTATAAGAAACACAAAAGATCAGAAAAGAAAACAAAACGAATTGAGAGAAGTAAAGACTTACCGAACCTCTAAAACACTATTTGCACGTTCATTTTGAATATTTCTCTCAAGTGATGCAGTAGGGATTCCAATATTATCAGTAATTTGAATAGAAAGATTTAATGTTTTAGGTATTCTCCATGGCGTTGTACGATGCATTGCTTCAGTAGCTTTTGTTAAATGTGTTTCTTTCTCTAATTGTCGTTCTTTTTTCACAAGATCTTTATGGGTTTTATAGGTTGCAACAGATGATTTAATCTTCTCTACTTCAATGGTATAGATCTCTCTTAATAAACCACCTTCTTCATCAGCCCATTTAATATTAAATTTCTCTTTTTTAGAATCTTTTTTCTTGATACCACCTTTAGATAATGGTTTCTATTATAAGAGAAGAAGAAAGATAAAGAGTTAAGAAGGTACTGTTATATTGTTGGGTGTTGTTACCTGATCTTTCAGGGGAAGTGCTTTGTTTTCTTCCGCGATTAAATCAAGAGGTGTTTCGGTAGTATTATTAGATGCTGCTGTGTTGGCATCTGCTTTGACTTGTTGTGAACGCATGGCTAATAGCTTTCTTGCTCCTTCCACCATTCCTAAAGACTTTCTTTCCTTTGGTACAGCTGGCTTCAGTGAAGGGAGTGAAGAAGACAGAGGAATTAGAGGAACTTCATTCGACTCCTTCGATTCAGTCGATGGCTCCAATATGTCAACTGCCGAATCTAAGGAAACATGATCCGGTTCAGAAATCTCGACATCCATACGATCGCTGTCCGTTGAGTCAGCTTCTGGGGTCTCTTTCGCTAACGTCGATAAGTGCTGTAGATCAATTGGCTTGGAAGATGGTTCGCTCTTCTTGACTACAGGAGTAGGTTCTTTCTTTTCAGAGATTTTGGCTTTCTCAGATTGTTGAGATGGAACCACCTCATTCGACGGTTGAGCTGATTTCTCCTTCTGCTGTTTATTCTTTGATATCGCAGCTAATTGCTCTTTCCAATGATCAACAAGTTGATTAACCACTTGAAGAAACTCATTTACTTCAACTGTAGTATATTGATTGGACCTTTGTTGATATTTTTGTAATTTTTTAATTAATTTCCCAATTTCTGATATCCTTACAGAATTACTATCAAATGGTAATTTATTACATAATTTAATAATTGCCATCATTTCATAAAGAGAATCATTTTCTTCTGATTCTTTTAACCATTTTTTCAAAATTCTAAAACCACCAAAGAGAACAAATTCTTTTGCTTGGGAAGGTTGTAAATGATTCGTTAGAATCTCGACAATGATAGCTCGATGGTCAATCTAAACCCAACCAATAACAAAAAAAATCACTCTATTACATGGGAAATCAAAAGAAAAAAAGTATTACCTTTCTTTCCAATCGAGTAATAACGATCATAAAATCTTGACTTGAATTTGTTGAGTCGATGAAATATAACCTTGCTGATCGAGAATCGACAAGACCGTGATCTCCTCATCATCAAGGTATCTTTTACCATCTGTAGTTGATGTGTACTCCTCGGGGAGTGTTCTTCTGATCAGAATATCGGGAACTGGCATGACAAGACAATCAATCACACAATAGCAAGTCAAAAGATGAGGCAGATCAACGTAATTACGTAATTCAGATTTTAAGAAATTGATTAAATTTCAGTGCCTTTCGTGGCGCATAAAGTGCACTTTTTCGATCTTGATGGAGTTAGTGAACCTTCCAATTGAGATTATTAGATTGATTCAAACGTATATCTCGAAAAGAGACTATAATTATTTCTTAAATGCATCGAAAGAGCATTTTAGTCAGTTGAAGAAAGAACTTGTATATTTTGTCTTATCCGTATCAAAGAGTGAAGAATATCTTACAAATCTGAATTTCGAGAGATTTTGCTTAGTAAAGTGAAGAATGGGTGGAAGCAAATATCATTAAGGACAAGTGATGAGCCTATTCAGATCCCTATAGATTTACCCATGCATGAAGTAAGCGCTGATCGGATGTATTATCAACTCACCAACTTCACTCATATTGAATGTGTTCGGGGAGTGACCTATAAGGGGACGTCGATTCCACCAATGCCAACAGTAAAAGAGCTGCGACTACTTCGGTGTAATGCGTTAACTGATGTAACGAATCTTAGCCATCTCTCGCAACTTGAGTTAGTTGGTGTTCCGTTACTTTCTGATTTCTCACCACTGCGAAACATCTCACGCCTAACGCTGGATCTGTGTAATGCGCTAAGGGATTGTTCAGTTTTAAATGAACCAAGCCAGAGGTTTTACAGCATTTACGACACTTCCCAGTTCAAGGATTCCAGGAGGTTTTCTGGTATTCGTTATCTTACCCTTCAATCCTGCGGTCAACTCGAAGATGTTTCACCTCTCAAAGGAATTCATCACCTCCGCATTAATCGATGTCCTAAAGTAATAGACATATCTGGTTTAGGTCTTCATCATCGTCTTATGATCGAGTTTTGTTGTTATAGTTTGGTTGGATTCGACGCTCTGTTGGGCATTGCCCATGTTCAACTATGGGAGTGTAACATTGAAGACGTCAGTGTATTGAGATATGCAACCACTGTATCATTATTGCGCTGTTATGAAATTGTTGATGTGAGTCCGTTGAGTGGATTGAGGTCGTTGTCGCTAACTAATTGTGATCGTGTTCTCAATATTGATGTATTACGCATGATTCCTGATCTAACGCTGATCTATGAAAAAGAAATGCCCAACCTTAATCAGTTAGTTAATAAACGATTAACCTTTGCATACTATAATCACTCTTTCTCATTTCAAATTAAACCCGATTATTTCAGGTTTCTTAAGAATATTCAAGAATTATCAATATTCGCTTGTGATATATTAATTCAACGTATTAATGAAGGAGATGTTGAATATTTCCAACATTTACAATCTCTAACGATTTGTAATTCACACATATTAAAAAGTGTCAAAGGACTAGGAAGTATTCCAACTTTAAGAATCTTGGATTGTGAGAATCTTTGGGATATCAGCGGATTAGGGAGGAATCGATTTGTTGAACTCAAAGCTTGTTCTAAAATTCAAGACATAAGTGCGCTTGCTACAGTTCCAATAGTTGAAATACGACATTGTCCTAGAGTGATGGATTATACTTGCTTATCTAATGTTCAAAGATTGACAGTTTGTAAATAAACTTTTATGGATCATTTGTAAATTATTTCAACTCTACTTTTCAATTGTAACTTCTCGTGATAATATTCTACTGTAGTTAGTT
>VFQN01006046.1_pt1 | contig 14241 bp, 14 predicted proteins | sample 3512371 | NCBI WGS metagenome assembly VFQN01 (sample SAMN10412370, study PRJNA504923) | tailings metagenome | isolation source: Replicate 2 from Balatoc abandoned mine | place: Philippines: Itogon, Benguet | collected 2017-08-28
CCTGAACACTCCGGGGTCCTCACTCAAGTTTGAGTGGGCACCCCTTTGGTGTCACTGTTGTCGTGGTGTCACGCGCATAGAAGTCCCTGCCTAAAAACCTGTAGAGTAAATTTCTGAAATAAAAGAGAAGCGCTTCTCTTTGCCGAAAGATTTTTCACTCGACGATATGGGAAACTACTGTCAATACGTTTCGACAAATTTCAGGCATCACAACAGCACTTCGACGACTAACACAAGCAAGGAGGCGGGGAGAATCACTAAGTACGATAATTCGGCCCGGAGTTCTCCCAATCCGAAGCGAGATGTAAAAGGCAATGAGATGGTTGGAAATGCCCTAATTCTGAAGGAAAATCGATCAATGGTTTTGGGAGCAGAAGAAGTTATCGTTGAAACTTCAACAGAAGTAACCGAGGAAGATCACAGGGGTTTACCGAAAGTAATCCTTCTCCCGCATCAGCATACATTGTTTTGTGAAAGAAAGGTCAGTCACTCTTTCAGATTGTCGTCGATCCTTGTCAATTGTTCTGTATAGCAAAGAGTTTGTACTGCCGTTGGTCGATCACAGGAATTGGAAGTCCTCAAGGTCAGTCTAATTCAGGCCTTTCTCTTTTCTCTAAAATTTCTATTAGCTAACTGGAAATTTGTCGGAGCTGCAATGGGTGTGGTTTCGAACAAAACTTAGCAACCTACCTAAAGACCATATCGATTCTTCCTCATATACTGTAGTCAACAGTACTGAGAATAAATTCGATTACACTTTGGGCATTGATGACGTCGGGTTTTATATTGGAGTCTTATATGAACAGAAAGATGGCAAGAAGATGTTTCATCCCTCCAAGTCTTCGTCGAGGGCTGATGGTCTTATTGGCCCCATCTTACCTGGACCGCCTAGACTGCTTGACTTTGTGGTAGCGGGTGATTTGTATGTTGGAGGGTATGCAAAAGCGGAAGGACGGTACATAGGCGGGGTAGAAGGTCCTTCTGAATATTGGTGGCTTAAGGTTTCTGCAGATGGAAAAAGGAGTCAAATCACTGAACCTAAAGCTATACCGTGGATTGGAGCGCAAGCTATTCATAATCCTGACAATGATCCTCGATATTATAAACTCACGCCTGGTAAGAAAGTTATTCTATTCTGTTTGTCGGATTTACTCCATATCAATTTCGCAGATGATATTGGATGTACTTTAAAGTCTAAATGCCGACCTGTTCGAACAGATAAAGTCGCTGGAGAAATCTTCACCTCAAAATCCTCTGCTGTAATTGCGAAAGCCAAACCGAAGGCTTCGAAGTGAATATTTGTTGATAAGAAGAGATTAGTGTTAGTAGTACAGGCCAGACGAAGTTGTTAGTATTTGAAATGGGGTGAAATTTCTATACAGCATAGATGGCTTGGGTGTGAAATATTTATTGATTTTTCGTGCTTGATTTAATAACATTGAATTTGTATGTTGGTTTATTGTTATTTTCTTTCAAGCGATAATGCTTAAATTTGAATTATTTCTTCAATCGAGCTCTCTTTTCAGTTCTTCTAGTTCCTTCTTCGGCTTCCTTGCTTGGTATTTCCTGTTCTGTTACCACCTTCTCCTCCAGTTTCGCGTCATCTCGGTCAGTCTTTCTTCCTGCTCTTCTTTTCGGACCCCAAAACGCCTCTATAAAATCTTTCAGTGACAGATCATTTAAAATTTTTCAGTGATTCGAATACCTGGATTCGGGGGAAAACGTGGGACGGATTTATTAGGTCGTTTCTGTCCAACAAGTTGTTACATAATAGACTAAAACAACAGTAAAAATTACCAGATTATCAGCAGTGAAATTCACTTCCACAGAGATCGGTTTTTCTAAAATAGATTTCGCCACTTCAGATAATCCACTCTTACTTAGTTGTGGAGGGTGCAGTTTGTGATAAGCTCGCATTATATCCCAGATCTGCGAAGTGGGTTACTACATCAGAATAAACTGCATCAAATACATGCAACACTTACCACTTCATTCGGAGCATCAGTTTTGACGGCACTAGGTTCATGATGAAATTGTGATAATCGATAGCCAAGATTCTGCAGAGCCGCAGCGAATTCCTGGAGCTGAGGAACACCACACTTAACCGCAGACGCCAATTCAGGTAAAGAATAATAAAAGGGAACATCCTTCAACTCCTCGGAGATTACAGTTAGAATCCCGGTCATTCGCTGAACGGTTGGAATGGGAAAGAGTTGCTTCTCTAGCTCATTCCCACTCTCGGCAAAAGATCTTACTCTCACCAATAACTCATCAACCACAGTCTGGTCATGGATTGGTGCCTGCCAGAAGGGACCGCCAATCCTGTACTTTGAAATGTCCTCCGTTTGAAAGGACGGTTGAATGCGGGCAGCAGCGTAGTTTCCATTCAGGCTATTCTGTGCGAGGGGTTGGATGAAATAAGTTGGAGAATCTTCAGATTGGAACAACATACATCGTCTTAAGCACGAATTTTTCACCTCTGCAGCAGATTCATAGACTCGAACAAAGACTCGCACATAAAAGTCTACAGATAACGACAACCAGGGCACAATATGTCTTTTATATTTGTTGGCGGCCGTATCAATTGCATGTAGTAAGACCCGCAAGGACATTTCATGAACATATTTCCCTCGAACTGGCATTGAATTATATTTTGAAAAGCATACTTCAGGATATCTCCCAGAAAGGACTGTCATGTCAGTACATGTAACACACAGCAGTCCTCCCTCACTCACAGCCTGGACCGCTGAGTCAAGGAAGTTTGCTGCAGATCCGTAGGGGTCTAGATCTATAACATCAAACTGGGATTGAGGTTCACGAGATTGATACATCAAGCTCGTTGCATCTTGTAGATTAATTCTGACTCTATTCATGTCGACATGATTTCTCATGCAATTTTCTTCCGCTAACTTCGTTGCTGCCTCAGAGATATCGTTGATGGTAACATGACTCGCCAATGGAATTTCCTTAAGATATCGAATTGATCGTAATCCTGAAGCAGCGAGAGCATCTAAAATAGAAATCGATGATTTTGGTTCTCGAGGTGGCGCGACAATGTTATTGCCCGAAGCATTGTATTGGTTGTACTTGGCGAGCTTTTGCTCGTAGACCTTTCTTCTTTCTTCTAAACGCTTCTCAGAAAACAGTTTAATTACTTGAATCGACAGGTCACGATTTAGTACTTGAACTTTGTTATAGAATACTGTCTCTTTCGTGTCGTAATACATGTGAGCCGTTCCTTCATTAATCTCCTGTCCAGCAACATTGACTTTCTCCATTTTCTCTGACATATTTGAAAATCTTTGATTTTGAATTAGATTGAAAGAGAATCGAGGAAATCTGACAGTCTTCAAATGACTCGAAGGTCTCATCCAGTAACCAGCAGATTCCTCTTTCTTTACCAGAGTGGCGTAATAAAAAGAGAAGGGATTAAGAGAGTGTCATCGAATCCTCTCTTACGAGTCAAACAAACAACACTTTAGACATCAGACCAGACACTCTCATCTCAGAGAAATAGCTTGCAAATTAATTCATAATACGAGATCGATTAATTGGATGATACATGACTAATAAATGATAGAGGAAAAGATTTGCCGTTCACGAGTTCAGAAATTACGTGGAAGCTATCAATTTCAAGTTGAAGGTTATTCAAGCTTACCTAATCGAGTTGGCGATTCAGTGGAAAGTCCGGAATTTCTTTTGTGTGAACACTTATGGCAACTGCGCATTTTTCCTAATGGTAGTTTGGAACAACATAAGGGGTACATTTCTTTTTACCTTGCCAGCAAATCAGACAGAGTGGCAAGAGCGAGCTACACACTGACGATTGTAAATCAAATAATAGGAGGAGATAACGAATCGTTCTCTTCAACTGCTGTACGACTTTTTGAGCCGAAAGGAGATCAGGTAAAAATGAAAGAGAAATCGAAAACTTTGCTTGAACTTGTAATAGGTTGATGGATGGGGACGAGATCGATTTGTCGAAGCTGAAATGTTGAAAAACTCTGAATTTGGACTTTGTGTAAATGATATAACCCTTTTTAAGGTCGAAATCACAGTGCATGGATCTTTGGAGATTGTTTCAGATAAAGATTCTACTCATCCTCTATCAGATCTTCAGCGCAATGATAGTTTGCAAAAGGCTCTCAAAGAGATGTTTTGTAAAAACATTTTCACGGATGCAAGCATTGTTGTGGTAGAAGAAGCTGTTGTCAGAGTGATCCCAGTTCATCGATGCATTTTAATGGCAAGATCAGAAGTTTTTCGAAATATGTTCACTGCGAATATGAGAGAAAGCATTTCAGGAGAAGTAATGATTTATGATATTAGCTACGAAATTATGTACGAACTAGTCATGTTTATGTATTCAGACAACTATCCTGACAGGAAATTCTTAGAGCAGAACGCCGTTTCCCTATTACGGGCTTGCCAAAAGTATCAATTTCATGGATTATCGGAAGTGTGTCAGTTATATCTGTGTGACTACCTACGAGTAGAGTCTGTTCTTTCGATGCTCATCTTTGCAGACGAGATGACATGTACCTACCTCAAGCAGAAATGTTTGATGTTCATCGCACAAAACTCTAAAAGAATTAGTAATAGCCCTGAGATAAATGAACTTTCGATTGAATTGAAGCACGAGATGATGCAAATGATAGAAACAAATAACAGAAAAAAAGGTTGTCGTCGATTAAATGAGAGAAAATCCACTTATAATGTCAATTGCAATTTAATGTAACTAAGTCCTTAAATCGTCGTCTCCACAACAACTTAAACGTACTTTTTGCGAAAACAGATTTGAACAGCATCGAGAGCTACATTTTCATATATTGGAGTTCCTCGAGAAGTGAAAAGGATCAGAAGATAATTGAGATAATGTCAAGAAAAAATCCATTAGTTTTATTCGTTCTTTTTATATCTTGTCGAAGTCCGGTAGTAGCAGCGATGAAGTAGCAGCGTATTGGCACGGAGTTACTGGTCTCATCCAAAATTAATAAAACCAAGTGAGTCTTCAATACTTTATACTAATTACTCAAAAAATCGTTGATTTATGTCTGAAATAAGATGATGAATCTCAGGAAAGTTGGGTATGGTCAATGGCTTGGATCTGAAGCCCGATATGACCCACAGCACATAACTTCTCTTTCATGATGATTTTTCTAAGGTATGGAATAGGTGTGCCAGCCTCTTCGAGTTAGACTTTCAAAAGAAAGGACGGCGTCGCAAAAGTGATGGATAAGAGAAGATTGAGGTAGAGGGTCGAGCGACTGTCTTTGGAATAGGATGAATTTTTCAGAATACTCACATCTTCTTTGTGAACCATTTCAAATCTATTTTTGAGGCCTTTCACGAAGAGTTCAGGAAGGCCTTGTATAGGCACTCTTGTAGAACAATCTATCACCTAAATTATCCAATTTTTTGTTATTTTTTTCGACCATTCATCATCACAAAAATTTACTTTTTTTATTTTGTTCGTTTAAGTTGTACGTTAGCAGTAGGCAATCGTTCTTTTAAAGAAGACTCTCTTCGCAACGACTCTCTTAGAAGAAGGGAAGAAGCAAAGAAGAGAATTAATAACTCGATAATCTAATAGTTGCACGCAATTATTCGTCTCGAGTAGGAACGATGTTAGGTATTACGTATTTAATGTGGGACTTGTGGATCCATCCTTTCACTACCTTACTGATATTCACCAGTGTTTGGATATGGATTAAAATTCTGTTCAATGAATGGGATCAACGATATCAGTTTCTGACTTATCAGGATTGTATTTTGAAGAAGCAGTATTGGAAGTTCTTCCCAGTTACTTTTACCAATAACTCACTTCTAACTTTATTTATCAATCTCACTTGTTTGTGGAGTTTAAGAAAGATTGAGAATGACTTAGGAAGTGCTTATATGTTCAAGAACAGTCTATTATTACTCTTGTTGGATTTGATATTTTCTGTCGTGGTAATTAAATACGTCTCGCGATTTCTTCCTGTTGCACTCCACCACGCTCTTCATCTTACAAATATTCACAGTGGCTCAACCATCATTGTTGCTTGGGTTACTTTTCAAGCGATTCGATTCATGCTGTTTCCTAAACTTCTCGAGACTTGGCAGTACTTTCTCTTTGCTGGCTTTTTGTTACTTCCTATCGGGCTTATGCCAATTTTCCTTCTGGCATACCACCTATTCTTCTCACCTAGAATACAGCACTTTCCCATATTAATGAGTGTTTTGAGTGGATTTTGTTTAGGTTTTGGCCTTGACATTGTTCTTGCAACAAATTACTGGACCTTTTCGTTCCTGTTCGACATCTTTATTGTCATTCTCCTCTCCTTTAGTATTAGTGATGCATCACCTTTCAATGATCAACTTTTCCGTGTCAGTACTCAAGTCACGTCCCTTTCACCTGATCATCAGAGTGAGGAAGTGGTACTTGTCGAATGGCTAGAGCGATCTGAGCCCCCGAATACTCCCGTCGGTCCTGTAAATGAGGTGGAAATGACGCCTCTCCGTTCAGGTTCCTCCTCGACAATTCTTGGAAATCTTCGACTTCCTCGATTGACCGCCGGACATGTAGTTGACGCAAATCCTGTACAACTTAGTCAGCTTCATCGCAATGGCGAAGATTTCGACGAAGAAGCGCAGCCTCTCTTGAGTGCTGGTGAAGATGGTCCTAATATTGGACAGAGAATTGAACATGTTGCTACCGCTGCTGCAACTCGGGCCAATGGCTTGTGGAGAAATTTAACAAGTCGAAGACAGAGAGACGGCTATTCTGAGCTCAATATGGCAGATGATGATCAAGATCTAGAAAACGACCAAACCAACGAAGGTCGTGAACTTAGAAGACAAAATGATGATCAACATAGACAGTCTATTGTACCACGAAGAGAAGTTATACCGGAGCGATGAATCCTGAAGATTTTATTTAAGCAATTTACAATCAAATATTTTTTGAGGAAGTGACTCATCGTACTCTTACAATATTAGAGGACCTTCTCGTGCACGTAGAATTCAAGACCTGTCTTTCGATGGAGTTCGTGGTATTGCAATCCTTCCGATGACACATTGAGGTCATTCGATGATTTATTCGAATGCTGTTGCACAGTTCGCATGGTTGATGATTGACTAACTCTTCTAAAAACAGAAATCAAAGTATGAAGACTGAGAAAAGAGTCGAATGATTCGTCGCTTGTTTGAATCACTTGAATCAGTGCAGTTAGACAACGAAGGATCTCTTTCTGGTGGTCACTGGTAGAGTTTGGATGAATTTGTAAAGCAAAGGGAAGAAAACAACCATCCATAATTCCTTCAAGGAAAGTCAACAGATTGGTGAGTTGCAAAGTTGTGAATGTTGGGTAATGGTAGTGCTTGGGAAAGATCCGTTTTTTCGAATGGGATTCCTCTTCATCTTCAGTATTTGAACGTATATTGTAAAAATAGTCTTGAAGAATTGTGGTAATTAATCGAATCATCAAACAAATGATAGAGATATTTGGTATTGACGCCATTATCGACTCACTAATAGCCATCGCAGAAAAGAACGTCTTCCTGCTAACGAACAGTTCTAAGAATATTTGAATGATTTGCACTTCATTCAACGAAGCCTTGGACGAACGGTAGTTTATTTTGTCCAGTATCTCTTCTTTCAAATCTTCGGTGCTCGAAGCATCAGCGCGTTTCCTCTTCTTGTTGTTCTCTTCTGATTTATTTCCACTTTCCTTTTGAAGAGATGCAAGCTGCTGCAAAATTTCCTCAACGTACACTTCCTTTCGAACGATAGCACGACCAAACTGAACGAAATGCACCTAAAACAACGATCAACGTCAACATTAAGAACTTCTTAAATTCTGAAGTTTACCAATTCTTGCGGAGGAAAATTGAAAAGGTAATAGAACAAGGAAAAAACTTGGTACTCCGTGAGATCCGATACAAAAAGTATAATCTCACATAATACATCAAACCGATGTTTCTTAATTGATTGTGAAATAATGTGAGGGTTCTTTTGTATCGTAACCATACCGGAACGGATGCAAACCTTCAGAAACTCCCAATCTATAGAATCAAGACTACTCAACTCAGAATTGAATCGATAATTGACCTCGGAGAGAAATTCCTAAGAAAGAAAAATCAGAGAAGGAAATAACGATTGAGATTCGTGATTACCTGGACTAAACGAGAATCAATAGTAGTATAGAATTGCTTCGTTTTGATCTGCTTCTTCTCAGCAGATTGAAATTTATCGGAGGTAATTTGCACAAGAAACTCCTCTTGATATATCTTTCGGTAGTAATAAAAGATGTTGCTTTTGAAGTCCTTCACCACCTCTTCCGCGAAGTGCTCGATAATCCCTCCTTTCTCCCTCCTGTTAATTGGCGAAATATTGCTTTCCTTCTTTATAAAAGTTATGGAAGATAAAAGTGAAGACGCCGAAAATGATGATGTTGGCAATGAAAATTCAGTAATTAAAGAATGCTGTTTTTCCTTATCTTTGAAGTTTTGAATCAAATAAAATGCTGGAGGTAGTAGACTTTTTAACAAGATTTTATTCAAGGAGGAAGCTGAGGATAGCTCTGGAGGAAAAGGAATAGGCTGCAAAATTTGACCAGATTTGAAATTGTAAACGTGAATTTGACTCAAAGAGGGAGCATAAAGGTACAACAAATCGTGTGCATCTTCGGCTTCCAGCATTAAATTAGACAAAGATGAAGACAGCGGCTGCGAGAAAAGTAACTGCCCAGATACACTAAACTTATGCCACAAAGCAGCTGTTGACGTTGTCACAAAGACCGAGAAGCTGTGACCTGAAGAATTCGCCAATAGTTTGAAATTTCCATTTTCGGCAGAGTTTGGAATGGGAACTATCGTCGTAAGAGACGAGTCGTAAGTAATCCATTCCGAGAATTCAGGCGAAAGCAAAGGATTATAATATTTGGAGTCCCAAATCCAAAGGAAATATTGTTGTTTCTTCTGATTAGTGTGGAATGATTTAATAACAGCCGCCAAACGTTGTGATTCAAGATGAAAGGCAACAGTAATTACCTCAAGCTTCTCGTTTTTACCAGTTGAATAACTTGATGTGAGCGCTTCAAACGGTCTACAAAATTGAATTGAGGGAGCGTAGTCTTTTTCAGAAACTTCACTTACCGTAGTGGGGGTGATATCTTGCCATCCTTCACAACTAATGCTGCAACAACGTCATTATCACAAATTATCAAAAAGTTACCACCCAATGTTAATCGGGAAATACTTCGGATAGGCATAGGCCATGATTCCACTCTGTAGTCCTCTTGTGATTGGGCAGAAAGAGGAACAACAATCACTTGATTGGTTGTGATGACGACAAACTGCTGCAAGAGATCAAAATAAATTGCGTCAATTATTTTACCCTTGTTGAGAGCATTGTAGTTCTTCAAAATCTTTCCAGAGGTCGGCTATAGAGCAGCTCAGAAAGTTAACTCTTCAAACTAAAGCCTTACCTCAATAATGCTCAGAGCAACTGGCGTGATGACCGAAATAGCACGGCCTTGGCCAAGAAAATCGATCTCAAACAATCTCAAAACATCATCATTCCACTTAAATGACAAAGCACTCATTGTTTGTGAAAATAGTGATGAATGGTTGTGTCAATAAAAAGTGCAGCGTAAAGTTTTGAGTTGTTAAGATTTGCACATTTCCTTAATTCCCCTAAATAGCAGTTACAACATAGACAAACAGAAAACGTTTTCAAACCTTGATCGAAGGTTCCATAATCGGATCAGAATTTCTTCAGAAAATAATGAGCACTGAAGAAGAGAATGTTCAGGTGGTCGTTAGAATTCGTCCCATGCAAGCGAATGAAAAGAAGAATGGAGACATTCCTTGTGTCAAAGCCATTTCTCAAGGAAAGGAGGTTCAAGTAAAAGTTGGACCCTTGGAGGCACAAAACTACCGATGCCATAAATGCTTCAATCCAGATACAACACAAGACACTTTCTTCGAGGAGTGTGGCATTACTGACATGATTAACTCCACGATGGAAGGATTCCGTACATGTGTATTTGCCTATGGTCAGACCGGTGCAGGTAAAGTTGAGTTAATTTGTCAGTACTGCTGTTCACTGTTCTTGTAGGGAAGACTTACTCTATGTTCGGAGGGAATAAGGGCATGAGTCATCACGATAAGCATGGAGGGTTGATTGTGAGGAGTTTACAATACATTTATAACAGATTGGATCAGCTCAAACTGAAGTATCGAATAAAGTTGTCATGTATGGAAATCTATCAAGAGCATGTATTTGATCTCTTTGCTGAGGAGAGAGAAAGGGTTTCGCTAAACATACGTGAGCATAATGTTGATGGCTTCTTTCTCGAAGGACTAAAATATATCGAATGCAAAGACTTTACGCTTGCATGTTCCGCATTAGATATGGCCGTTAAAAACCGTCAAGTTGGTGGCCATGAGCTGAATCATCGCTCTTCGCGTTCTCATTGTCTGACTGATATCTATCTTGAGATTATCTCTCCTCAGCAGACGGAGTCTTCTGGTGAATTAAATCAGAAGAAGATCGATATAAATGACACAACTTTGGAAGATCTAATGACTGAGAACTATTACGATACTAGTCGTCAGCATGCCCTGATGGTGCGCGGGAAGATTTCTCTTATCGACCTTGCTGGAAGTGAACGCCTCAAAAACACAAACTCAACAGGTAAAGTATTACAAGAGGCAGGATTTATCAATCGCTCTTTGTATGTTTTGGGTAAAGTTATAGCGGGGCTCGTGCGCACGAGTGGCGATCTAAATCATAAGGACGTCCCTTATCGAGACAGCAAACTCACAAAGTTGCTCATCAATTCGCTTGGAGGAAATAGTCGTACTCTTCTAATTGCATGTGTTAGTGAGGCGAAAGGTAGTCAAGCTGAAACATTGCGAACCTTGAAATTTAGGTAATAATGTTCCTTTGTCCTCTTACCGCGTAACCCTTATCGCATAGTATGTCTTGTGCCCGTATTCGCAATAAACCAGTGAAATTTCTTGATCCTCAGGAAAAGCTGATACTTGATCTTAAGCAAGAGATTAAGCGATTGAAAGTGGAAAATAAGAAGTTACGATCAACACTTCTCACAGCACCTGTGAGTAGCAGTCACTATTACAACAATGTCTTTTCCGACCACGAGGACGAAGGAAATTCCAATTCACCTTCTTATCATCGTGCCATGTCTGCACATGGACAAATTCGATCAGATGCTCCTCCTGCTCAACAAGACCACGCACGACGTCTGAAGAACCAAAGGACTAATCTGGGGGAAAAAAAGAAAAAGTTTGGACCAAACTCTAAAATGAAAAGTAGCCAATCAGAGCTCTTAGCGAAATATCCTCAGCTCAATTCTATAATCCAGCGAGATCCTAAGATCAATAAATCGATTGAAAAATTGGAATCAGGCAATCGGCTCCGACCACAGTTTAAATCAATCCTCGAACAGATACCAAACCAGTCGAAAAATCGTGATAGTTTCGAAGGTAATCCCACAGATGGCGTGAAGAAAAGGCTCTCCGTGGACGTATTGGATGAGATGATCCATCGCAGAGCACCTGGCCCACTAATCTTCAAGGATAAAGCTTCACCCATTGCTTTAGTGAGGGAATCTCGACAGAATCCTCCTGCTGACAATTATGTTAGACGGTTAGACAAAGAACTAGAGCGACAGAATAGCTGGAAATCCTCAGCAACAGGAGATGATAACGAGGCGATGAAAGAGAGTGAAGTTATCGTTGCAGAGCGTTTAATTGCGAAGAAGAAGAGTAAACCAAAGAAAGGTGAGAGATCTTGAAATTCACTTCAGTTCATTTACAGTCACTGTGTGGTTGAATCAACAGGTCCACCGAAACCTCTCAAACCTTCCCCGTATATTGCTCACCTTATTAAGAAGAAACCAGACAATGGAAAAGAGAATAAAGGAGGAAACAAAAAAGCTAATGAAGTTCAACTGTCGGAAGTGGCTAAAGTGTCGACCAGTGGTCTGACTGCATCGTCTTCTCCAAAACTAGCGTTGGAGAACTTGCATGATTCCATCGAAAAGGCGTTTGAGGAGTTTGGAGTTTCTCGAGCAGAGACAACATCTGGTATGAAGAGTAAAATCGACAAGGATAGTAATAAACTTTCGTATTCAAGACTTGACACCCAAGAAAAAGCAAACTTCCTCAATGCATCAACATTAAAATACGGGCATAACTCTACTTCATCCTCTCCTGCTCTTCCTCCCATCCCCTCTTCAAATACATCGAGTAACATGAAGGCAACTAAGGAGAGGAACATTCCTTCTGCAACTAAACTTCCGCAAATCAATCTCCGAGGCAACCTTAATCGGGATGATGAAAACGAATTGTCGACTGGGGCTTTGAATATCTTGGATAATAATTTGAAAGTGGTAAATGTCGAAGGAGCCTCGGTCAAAGCTGAAGGTGAGTCATGATTCGATCATTTTCAAAAATATTGATTTCTTTCTCGTCCCCAGTAGTCAATACTCCAGATCGATTAAAGAGAAAAGTTCAAGAGCTGGAAAATTCTTTGTTCATCCAGCGAATGGTATGTTCAATCTCCTTTTTTCTCTCATGTTAGTAATGTATCTCCAGGAAATGGAAGACAATCCAGGTCACGTCACAAATGAAATGGAAGAGAAGTATAATTCCTTGAAGCTGGAAACTCAACTGATGAAAATTGAACTCACCAGAATGACTGGAGAAACCTTCGAATTTGATTCTTCATCCAAGAATGCAAAATTAGAAAAGTCTTCCTCCTTACCGAAAGAAAGTACTGAATATGAGGATGACTACGATAACTACTATGATGAAGAATTCGCTGATGAAGATGACAAGGATAAACGTAAACATGAGACTTCTGATATGCTTCAACCTGATGCAGTGCCACATTCTAATTCCCCGAAAGTGAAAATAGATTCCCAGAGCACCCCTCAGAAAACTTTACAAGACACGGACAAGCAGATGCCCGATAAACTACCTACACCGACAAGTGTAACCGAAATCTCGAGTGGTTTATCGGAAAAGCACACTGTCGTTGATGCAGAAGAGGAAGAAGATGCTTACGGTAATGAAGAGTTTGATGACTTCGAAGACTAGGAGAGGTTGATGGAGAGTGAGTCCAAGCTATCCTCTGTAGATACTGTGAATAATTTTAAAATAAGAATAAAATCGGTAAATTAGTTATTTATAGTTCGAGCAACGAAAACATCGAAGAAAGACATCGTAAAGAAATAGATTCACTAGCTTCGTCGAAGTTTACTCTTGCCGCAGCATAATCATTGTCAAATCTTCATTCATAATCACACCTACACAGACTAATTGACTATTGGGCCTGATTTATGAAGGGCGAGCATTCTGATTTTTGTTTGAAAAAGAGGTAATTTTCGTTACGTGGCTGGCAAAGTGTCGTACATCCTTGTCTTTATCATTCTGTAGTTCCTTGAGTGCTGTTTCTAGTTGATCCTTCATCGTCGAGTTAAGGGAAAGTTGGACGTTGTTTGAGTTATTATATGAGAGTAAGATATGATATATTATTTGAGCGGCTTTTAATCGCACGTTAGGAACTTTATCGCTTGTGAGACCAATAAAAAGGTTAATGATTTCGGATTGAAACTTCGGATGATAAGAGATATTTTCAAGTAAAAGGAAACCATGAAGGGCGGAAACCATATTACTTCGAATCAAATACTCCTCCTGACAGATATTCTTAAAATGAATAAAAAGTTTCTCGTAGATCCAATTTATCTCGGAGATGTTGGCTGCGATTTGGGAAATAGAAACAGAGGCAGCTTGACGAACTTCCTCAGTACCATCTTTTATTAATTGAACACTAAGAGTAAAGAAATGTTCTGTGAAGAATTCTTGACCCATGTGTTTGACAATTGCAGGCATCGCCTCCACCAGAGCTTTCCTTAACCTCCAATTAGAGTGAGAAAAGAGCACTTTTAAGACGTCTGTTAGTCGAGTACAGAGTGAGGGAGACTCTGCGGCAATTATAGGGAGATGCTTCACGATTCTAAGCTTTACTAAGGAGTCTTCATCATTGATTAACTTCATAACCAACTCCGAGATGTGTTGCGATACTGCTTCCGGAGAAATCTTGGAGATGATTTGAATACAAAGCTCAGCAAGGAGTTTCCTGACCGTGTTCATTGGATCATCGACTAACTGCTGTGCAATAGGCGCGAATTCATTAATAAATGCTGTTGCACCCATTGCTTCTAAGAA
>VFQN01006048.1_pt1 | contig 14238 bp, 18 predicted proteins | sample 3512371 | NCBI WGS metagenome assembly VFQN01 (sample SAMN10412370, study PRJNA504923) | tailings metagenome | isolation source: Replicate 2 from Balatoc abandoned mine | place: Philippines: Itogon, Benguet | collected 2017-08-28
GTTTCAAATTGGGCGGCTTTTGACCGGTGGGCGGCTTTTGACCTGCCACTCTAACATCGGGAATCTACGGTAAATTCAAACAATCAAAAATTCAAAACTTACGAAGCGGTAAAAAATCGGTGCCGGTGGCCGTATTTACTAGGTAGTAGCCGTACTAGCTTCACCACCTCGAAATTTGATGATGTTCTTTCAAGTACCGATGCTTGCAGTTGTGATTCTTCAATTAACTTTTCTGGTTGGTTGGGGATTTGATTACAGCAGAACAGCAGATAAGGGAAGTGAGATCGAGACAATCATTCATCGTATTCCAAAGATTGAGTTACATGCGCATCTTCATGGTTCTGTTCGACATTCCACATTACTCGAATTAATCAACCAGCAAAATCTATCAATCGAAATTTCGAAAGTTAGACTTGATGAAAACGACGTTGGAGTTCGCGATAAGCCTTTTGAACTCTTTCCTGTAGTTCACCGAGTCGTGAATAATATCGAGATAGTTCAACGGGTACTTCGAGAAATGGTTGAAGATTATCTGACAGAAAATACACTCTACCTCGAAATACGAACATCACCTAGAGTGTTAGTTGGTGATGGAACAACAATTGGTGAATATGTGAGAACGGTCACTGAATTGATCGCAGAACTCAACAAAGAATACGCGAAGAAAATTGTAACTAAATTAATCCTTTCGATTGATAGAAGTAAAAGCTTACAAGAAGGAAGGATGATTTATGAGCTTGCGAAACAATATCAATATGTAGGGAAGGAAAAAGTGATCGTAGGAATGGATTTCGCAGGAAACCCTCAAGGAGGAAAATTCGAAGACTTTCGGCAATTATTCGAAACTATTCGAGACGATGGTTTCAATATAACTGTTCACATAGCCGAAGCAAAGGAACTATCACAAAGTTCAGGCTTTGATCTCGAGGATGATGAAACATCAACTATCCTTCAATTTCTGTAAGTCAATCTAAGATGATTTCCTCCTCTTTAATTCAAGACAACATTAGGCCCGATCGGCTCGGTCACTTTCTGCATATGAAAAATTCTCATTTTGTGAAGGTAATATAAAAATAGTTTTATTCATCACTTTATCCGCTTCTCCACTTTCTCATCTTCGTAGCTGTCTGAGTTAAATCAACGAGAAGAGACCATACCACCTCTTATTGAAATTTGTCCAACAACAAGTTTGTATTTGTTGGGTTTAAGCTCTTATTCAGATCATCCTCATATTAGGAAGTTATTGAAGCATAATTATCCTTTTTCTTTGAATACTGACGATTCTGGTATTTTTAGTTCGAATATCACACAAGAAATTCTCCATATGTATTATGCTGTTGAAATGCGTTTAATTGATGTTGTTCGTAGTTTAGGTAAGTATTCCTGTTTTCTGGTTTAGATGAAGATAGTTTCTAAATTTCCTCTAATGCAATAGAAAGTAGTATCGAGTATGCCTTCCTGACTGGTGAAGAGAAACGAGAATTACAAGATAGACTTTGGAAGGGACTAACACAGCTGTATTCAGTCTATAATAGAAATCAAGATCTGAAAGAAGTATTCGCTGTGACCAATAGTAACGCGGATGAGGTTGATATGTCTTCACTATATACTATGTGAAGATGAGTAGTGTATGTAATGATGTAATTAAGATAGCGAGATGTTCCATTAAGGAGATATATCAAATTATTTATTATTTATGATTTAAAACGAGGAGAAATAAAATCGAATTCAACGATCGAAACAATGTAAAAATCAAAGAAGAAAACAATGTAATAATATAAAAAGAGTCAGGAGGAAAGAAAAAAAGAAAAGAAAGTAAAACCAGCGACGATTAATCTCATTCTATCATTTTCTATTAATTTCGGGGAAGAGTCCTACATGAGAAGCTGAATTCTTTTTAATATCAAAAGCACTAGGAACCGAGGCAGCTGAAGAAAGAAAGCTTTCACCACTTTGATTTAGAACAACATATTCATCATGAGAGGCCGTTCCTTTAACTCTTGCTGGCTGAATTAATTGCTCGATTATCATATTTTCATCACTTCCGCTAACTGCTTTATGATCCCAAAACAATCCTACCTCATCTTTATGATCTTGCAAACGATCTAAATGCTCATAATGATGATTTTTAAATTGAACACTATTTTGAGTCTCGTTACGATGACGACTACCACTTTGACTCGATTGATCCTTATTGCTCGGAGACTTTGTGATGACCAAGTATTCATTATTATTTGGTGTAGATCCTGTAGATTTATCACCCGATATAAATCGGATATGTTGTTGTGATTGATGACTGTCATGCGAAAAGTTCATAGTTTGTATGGAAGATACATTAGGTTTTTGATTCGGAGCGGATGTTTGTTGTTGGGTTGGAACTTGACGCTGTTGTTGTTGATGTTGCTGTGAATAGGTAGAATCAAAGCTTCCAAAGGTCTTATTTCTTTCTTCGTTAGCGACATCGTTTGAATTGTTCACTGGATACACGAATTGGAAGTACTCATCTTGACTTTCAGCTTCTTTTAACATAGGGTTCGGGAAAAGTGAGGGATAATTAAAATGATTAATCACGCAAAGTGTTGAAAAACCAGACCATCCCTCAGCGTTCTTAGCCCGAACACGTATCCACCATTCACCATCATTATCTTTCGGTGAAAACATCTTCACGGAACGATTTAAATTATCATAAATAATCTTCCATGTTATAGGACGCTTATTTCCCTGATAAATATGTTGCAAGGAAGAAGACGACGATGGATCAAGTAATGAGGTTGATGGCTTGTCAGTCGGGGATCTTGGAGGAGAGGGTGAACGACCTCGTTGACTTTGAATGGAATTCCTTATTTGAACTTCACTTTTCCCAGGTGATCCAATCCATTGATTTGATCGTTTCGAGGATTTTATTAATACACTAATATTCTTCTGAGGATTCGTTTGTGTCACTTGATGTTTCTTTCGCAGTACAGGAGGCTCATCGACTTGTATCTTTCCGTTTACATCAAATCTTTTCAAGTGAACTTGATATCTTTCGATAGGAAAACCATTTTCAGCAGAAGCATTCCAAGAAATAAGGATATCCAGTCGTGCTGGTATATTACTAGCTGTGTCAAATGAGTTACGAACAGGGACCACGGTCACACGCGGTGTCGATGGAATAGATGGAGGTGATCTCAAAGTATGAAAAGAAGCGGACTCACTCATAACTCGCAAGCCAAGATAATCAATTGCTAGACGAACGTGATACCATCTAGCTGGCTTGAGGTTCTCGATGAGTGCAGTCGCGGCATTCTTCCCTCGAAAAGCGACTCGATATGTCGATGATATGTTATCATTCATGTATCGAGATAGAGAAGTCTCTTTCCAATCAACTCCCTCGGCGATTTCAATGGAATAAGTTACAGAGTTGAGCATCTCCGTCTGACCTATTCCACAGAAACGCACAGAATTCCAATTTATTAGAAGACTCGTCGCAGTAGACGTTTCAAGGGTTGGAGAAAGAGGATCTAAACTATGGATTAGAAGAGTTAGAGCAGAGAGAAGTGACGAAGACTTACCTGTGAGCCAACAAAGATCTCTTCTTATCAAAGCTTCAGGTTGTTCGAAATCAGGGAGACAAGTGATATTAAAAAAGTAAAAGCAAGCAGGATCTCTTAGAATATGTACAAAGTGATGGCCTGTGAGATCTAGAGGCTTTCCCTGATAAACTCGAAATGCGTCTAAAAGAGTGCCATCATTAAGCAGAGTGACAACTCTCAAATTAAACTTTTACCTCCGTTTCCATCAAGTGCGCTAATTTCTATATAGCTTTCGCCAAATGAAAACTCCCTCTGAATGCGATCAGCTATTCGTTGCATGATATATTAATGTTAAATGTTGTCAAAAATGAAAATCGTTTCACTTTTTTTTGTCTGAAAGTCCAAGAAAAGCGCTTTTTTCGGAGCGTTTATCAAAAATAATTACAAATCTTCCCAATACTACTTTCTCTTACCATCCTTTATCAAAAAATCGATTACTATATTCCTGACCATACTCTAGATAATCTGATCTCCGAAGAAAGTGATCATAGTAAGTATCTTGCGGTGTATTGAGGACAAAATCCCTCATAGCATACCAAGCAAAAAGATCAGGTTGTTCTGACTGAAAGACCTAAAAACCACACAAACTCATATGATTGCCAAAGCATCTTTGATCAAGCTTACATTGATTCGATACATGTCAGGAATAAACGGTCGAACACTTTCCTTGTAACGATTTAAGAAATTCGGGAATTTCGTATTTCCACCAGTAAGTACGATCTTCGACGTGGCCATGAATATATCTCGAGGCTATTGAAATTGGAATCATGAAATATCACTATTCGTGATGTAGATCTTTCACTTACTTGAGGAATACAGTTTAAAGACATCCACGTTGCCTCTGCTATACCTGCTTGATTGAGACCAATATCACTCGGATAGAATAAAAGCTCAGGAACACAGAATCTCTCTGTTTCCATGGTAAGAATCTAAGAAGAAAGAGTTTAAAATAAATTTGAGTTAATATGCATGTATCTTCACCTGCTCTTCTTTCATGATTACATCGTCGTCATTCTTCACATATCCTTTCATGATATGATGAAAATCTGGTAGAACAAAATTCTTCTTCAGTCTTCCACCAAAAGGGTCTTTCATATTATTTGCATTATAGAACCTACTCCTTCCCTTCGCAGCAGACAGTTCCTGTAGCACGTCATTCGACACATAACACAGCTGCTCTTTCACCTTATTAAAAACAGCTAACATGAGAAGTTTCATAAGAAGTATTGATTTACCTGGTTTATGAGGACGAATTCATCCATCATATTCCATTGTCGATAAGATACGAGTTCTTTTAAATAGTTGGTGAGAAGTTTTCCTCCGACATTAATCCTCTTAATCTAGGACCGAAACAGTCAATAACTGGATCAAATCAAAGGTAAAATATTGATATTACAACTCACCGCTTGTCTTTGACATTTTCCGTGAAGGAAAGGAATGATATGAGTGAAGGAGAAGCCACTGTCAATGATCACACAAGCTGGAAGATTCTCCACATCAAGATGCTGATAATTCATACATTTATTTGCACTAAACCAAGGAGCAGGCCTGCGAAGATATTCTTTAAAACCAAAATATTCAAAGATAATCTCGTTCATATCGGTTTGGACGGTGTAAGGGTTAAGCACAGGCTCTGAGAGAACAAGCGAAGTATCGGTGGGGTTGCATTTTAAACTAGTTTTAAATAGGTGAGTCAGTATCTCAATTTCTGATTGAAAATTTGTTAGATATCCTCGCTCAAAAGGTCGTGTAAAGTCTAACATTGCAGTATTTTGATATTGATATACTTGATCAGATACGAGAAATTGCAAGGATTTTTTTACTTTTGCTGTAACATTTGGAAAGAGTAGAGGTTCCTCTTGTTCCACAAAGCCTCCTTTGATTGTTCCAGCACCATTATCGAGGATTAATGTGGGCATAGTCTCCCTACCAAAAAAAGAAAAAAGAAATAAATAAAATCGAATCACTTCGGCATAGCGGACTATCGGTATTTCCAAGGCGGAATTCAGGTGTTTTTCTAGGAATTCAATCAACTTCCCTCACATCTCCCTTACACAGACGAGACAATAGACAACAGGTCAATCTAACGCTCCATAGGCTGAAAGAGAGGAAATCATGGGTCGTTGGTGTGTTTCTTCTGGAATTTCTTTTGTATTGATATGTTTTGTTCTCGTTCATGCGAATCTTTCAGTCGAGAAACGAGAGGATTTAAATTATGATGAAAATCAGCGATTATCGACGCATTACCTTTTATATACTGGGAATGGTTGTGCAAGAGTTGACCACCTTGCTTTAGACTTTCGTGAAGTGTTAGAAGCAAAAGGAGAACTGAAAGATCTATTCTTTCGTAATTCTGATAGTTCTGGTAAAACTTGTTCTTTAATCTGTTTAGAGCGTGGCACCCATTATGATCATGTTCCTTATCCGACACCCCAACAGCAACACGTTGTCGCAGGAATAAATGAAGATCCAATGAGTTGGATAGTTCCTAATTGTCAAGCAGCTGAGTTAGGCTTCATCTCTTACCTTGACTCAGAGGCTCCAGTATATTGGATCGATCACAATAAAGAGCGAGTGAATGTTGGCACAATTGAGCCTGGCGAAAGAAATACCTTTTGGATCACATCATACCTCGGACATGAGTTTGAAATTGTCAATCCAGCCGATGAGACTGACGTCTACCACTTCACTGTGAAGTACAATTCTATTAATGCAATTGGAGAGTATGTTTCTGGTCTCATGGAACGTGATGTTCACGAGGAGGTTCATTCGACCTTTGAACAGGAATGGGTTCGTGCCCATCAAGTTAAAAGAACCTTCACACCCTTTGGGTTTAATAAAGGGAAGTTACCATTAGACTTATTCTCATCCATGTCAGCCTATTACTATAACAATCGTAATGCAGCTACAGTTGAAGAATGGGAGCAAAAAGGAGTCTTTGTTAATTGGTGGGAGCGTGACGTCTTTTTTATTTCAATGCCTTTCAAACTCAAGGTAACGCAGTTTCAATCCACTCTACACTTCATTAACTTTTTTCGTTCATTTATAGAAATATTGGCAGTCAGAGCTAAAGACAATGGTTGAAGAATGGGTAGGAGTCGAATTGGAGCTCACTGACATCTATGGTATGAGAAGATACGAGGATGGAGCTCGTCTTCTCACTCACGTTGATCGAGTTAATACTCATGCTTGTTCTTTGATTATTAATGTTGCGCAGATGGATATTCGTGAACCATGGACGATTGAGATCTACGATCATGCTGATCGCCTACATGAAGTCAGTATGGATGAAGGTGATATCGTCTTCTATGAGAGTGCGCGTTGTTTACATGGTCGTATGCAACCTTTACGTGGCAAGCATTACGTTAACTTATTCGCTCATTATCGTCCTGTTGGAGATCCTAATTGGTATTTAAAGAAGAATCCTGCTGGAACCGCTGAGCCTATGTTGGATATTGGACAGTGCACTTCTAATGGCACGAAAGCGAAGTGTGATGGCGCCTCAGTCCCTTTCCTCTCTCCTAAATTACAAACACTTCATAATGCTAATGATCTTTACAATTTCTGGGTTGAATCTGGTTTGAAGAGCGCCACCAGTGACATTCACTCCAATGAGATTCATCCTGAGCTGTAATATTCAGTCACTTTACTACCTTGTCAGTCTTTTTGAAGGAGAGGAGATATTCAGAGAGGAGGGCAGTGATGGAGCAGTTGATTATCATTCTACAAAGAACAGAAGAATAAAACGAAAAAAAGAAAAATGAAAGGAAGGGAGGACAGTTCGTTGCAATCCATCTATTTATTTAATAGCATAGCTGATAAAATTGCCATTCTTGTATACATTCCATTTTCCATTTGTCTATAAAATAAGGGAAGAGCAAGATTTAAAAGTTCAAGCCTAAATAAAAGATATAATTCTTCTTAATCACCATACCTGAAATAAGCCGCACGTGGATCAGCATCAACAGCAGTATCAACTTCATTGAGTCTATTTAGTATAACCAAGATCGATTACATGGTTAAAATGAGAGGACATTGCTGATTGATTACCTCGGAAGTGGGTGCATGACGATCATCTTCTCCTTTGCTTTTTCCATTAAATTGACATCAACACAGTAAGAGCTACTGACACGGTCATATTCTTCTTCACTGGCAAATCTCTCTTTTTGAATTCTCGTAACATATAACACGTCAGTGATTCCAATAGCCTATTAAAGACGGAAGAATTTTTTGTCAGATAAAGATGATAGTCTGTTACCTCTTGCAAGGAAAGGTTTGTGATTTGTTCTTCAATTCCTCGCTCTTTTACCTCATGTTTGATTTCTTCAGGCATCTCCAAGCCAGCTGGACTGACATATATCAGCTTAATATTTGGAAAGAGTGATAGCAACACGACCAAGGAGTGCACAGTGCGACTATTTCAAAAAAAGGGTTAAACAACGAGAAAGTTGCGGTTTTCGGTTTCTTACCCATGTTTTAAATCGCCCAAAAGGGTAATAACCATGGGCTGGGTAGTATCTTCACTTCCCACTGTACCTAACTCAGATTTGATGGTGAACAGATCGAGAAGAGCTTGTGTGGGATGCTCTCCGGTTCCATCACCAGCATTAATGACTGGCTTAGAGGAGACATTGGCTGCTACATCAGCTGATCCTTTTTGGGGATGACGAATTACTATCGCATCAGCATAACAAGCCAGGGTTTGAATGGTATCGACCAAAGATTCGCCTTTCTTCAAACTCGAAGTTTCTTGCTGCAAATCAATGACAGATCCTCCAAGACGAAGCATCGCTGCTTGAAAAGAGCAATGAGTTCTTGTAGAGGGTTCAAAGAAGGCTGTTGCGAGAATTCTATGCTTCAATCGATCATCTCCACCATGAGTTTGAACAATGTCTTTCATTTGCTCAGCAGAGACGAGAATCTGTTGAACAAAGTCGAAAGATAGGCCACGAACACTCAATAAATTATTCGGCACAACGTCATAAGTCTTTTGGCGCTTCAATCCTAACATGATTTAGCCGAGTTAGCTTCAAAATCACAGGCAACAGAGATAATTCAAAGAATGACCAAAAGGAAGATCGTATATTCAATCGTACATCAAATTTCAAAACGCTTCCTCATTAAAATAAAACGATGATTCGATGACTTTCCTTGTTTCAGTTCGTAACTTCACATTTGAATTAACTGATTGTAGGAGATCATCAATTAACGAACCATCCTTCATGCCACCTAATAAACTCAAACTCTTTGATACTTCTTATCAAAGTCTGGACATTGATGTGACTACTCCCGTCTCTGAGAAGAATGTGGTCTTCTACGATCAGTTTACCTGGCTTTTACTGACGGCGTTTGTTCTTTCTGGTGTTTGTATGCCTCTCCTGATTATGATTCTGACAGAAAATGGTGGAACAGAACCAACAACGTTTTTAGGTGCATTACCTGGGAGCTTGGGAGGAGATTGGGACAATGTTTAGGTATTTTTATCAATCCTGTGCCCAGAGAACCTGGCATTGTTGAGTGGAAACTCATAATCGCCATTGCTCTTTTAGAAGCTCTTTCACAAGGCATAGTCTTAGATGGATTAATGCTGGCAGGATCCGCGATTTATACAGTAGCTTACTCGAGTATCGTGGCATATACTGCTGTGTTGTCAATGTACTTTGTGAACCGACAATTAAACTACCTTCAATGGACAGGAGTCATCACTGTGATGATAGGACTCGGTTTAGTTGCCATGGATGCTAAGTCTAACGGATCAGATGTGTATTTAGGCTTCTTTCTAGTATTATTAGGATCGTTTAGTCACTCTCTCACTTATGTTGGCTCCGAATACGTCATGACGCTGACATCAGAGCCTATTCGACCTGAATACCTCTCTTTTCTCTTAGGCTCTATAGGATCAAGTTTAAATCTTACCTGGCAACTTTTTTATACTATCCCTAATGCGAACACATTGATCTTCGATAACATTGAGCTTCATAACGGATCAAGCAAGATAATTGTCACAGCATATCTCTTGCTGATAATTTCCTCTGCAATCCATGCTTACACATTCTACCATCTCTTATCAAAGATTGGAAGTATTACCACGGGTTTATGTAAAGGTGTGCAGTCAGTCTTAGTCTTTGTCGCTAGTCACTTTATCTTTTGCTCGAGTCAGAGAGCTCAATGTTTCTCGTCAGCAAAAGGGGCTTCGTTAGTTATAGTTTTGTTGGGAGTTACTCTTTATTCTATTTATAGTGATCCTCATGGTTCAGCTCCAACTTCCTTGAAGAATAGCAAGGATAGTGATCGGACTGACCTTACAGCTGATCTCGAGGATAGCGATACCTCCCCTTACCAAGCAACCGTATCTGAGTAAAAGGCAACGAAAGGCTGCGTAGGATCTTTTTGTCGCTGTTTATTTAAACTTGTAGATTTTGTATATACACTTCAGTTATAGTTTCTAATAATGTGGTCAGATGATTGGACATGTTAGGGTTAGTTCAGTTAGGTCGCATTTTTACAAAATTTTTATCCATAATTTCCAAATGAATTAGAGAACGACGTGAGTTTCCCATGCATCATAGCCTTTAATTGATTAATTAGCATTCATTCTTTAACGTGCGAGTAGCTACCGCTTGGATGGAAGTTTTGACTCCTTATCTTTGTTTCCAGCAATGTTTAAAGCTTGTTTTGTGAGTTCATAGCAGGCTAACCCTATACCACCATACAGTGCCGACCAGAGTGTTCTTTCACCCATCCCAGAATAGAGTGCACCAAACCCTTCCTTCCTTGCAATCGAAGCCATCGATAAAAAGATTGGAGAACCAACAGGAAGAAGACCTGTTGAAAGACGAGTTTTGATCACATCAAAGGGTGTGGTGACACTGGCGGAGACCGCGCTGGCAAAGCCTCCAACAATTAATAACTAAAAAAAAAACAAAAATTAGAACTTGAGACATTTTACAATCACTACATACCCCCAAAGTTTCTTGATCGCCTTTAATTTGATTTCGAAATCGATACTTCATCTCCTCGTAAACGCCAAATCGAATCTGTGAGAAGAGACGATCAGAATACGTGTTAACAGCGCTAAGAAGAACTCATTACCATGGCACTCGGGATATTTCTAGCTAATGTAGCTTTATACGAGGGATACAACCCTTTGATCCCATTCTTGCGCACCATTTTCCGTAAAACATTCGTTGCTGTAATTCTACTGTTCTCCGTCCATTTCAATGACCCTGTGCGATAAGCCTGTAGTTGCTGCTTTAAAACCTCTTTTGGGACAAATAAAATAGAAGAAGCCAAATTTCCACCACCTGCCGCAGTAGCATAGACAATCGGACCACTGAAATTGAAGGATTGCATCTTCTCCTTGAGAAATTCATATGTACCGAAGTACAAAGCGGAAGAAGGCATCGATCCAAAGACAGCAGGAACAAAGCCAGCGTAAATTTTCATTATCCCATCATTTTTAAGTTTGTTCAGGACTTCTCTAAAGCTGTTATGAAGAGATTTATCTGTTTGAAGCACTGTCTTTACGGTGTCAATGGGGTGAATTATAGCATTCGACAATCCTCCTGCGATTCCTCCAGCTATTGGCATCCTCCAATCCAATTTTCCCTCACTTTCATGAATCCCTAGACAAATACAGCTCCAAAGAAGGAAGCAGAGCATGAGAAGGACTTGTTGGACCATCATCTTTTTATAAGTTGTGCTTGATGTCATCTTCAAAATACGGGGCTTAAAAAGTTCCTAATTTTAGTGCATGATTCCCATTCCAATAGCACATTCTTGTGAAGAGAAGAGTACTTGTAACTTATAATTGACTCCGAATTTATTAGTATTATAAGTCTGAAATCGGACGAAACAAAAATATGTTTTGGGGAAAAAAGAAAGAGGACGAGAGAGAAAAGCAATTAAAACAATTTAAGTACGCTTTTCCGAGTTTAAGACGACCCAACAACGATGACACTCTCTTTGAAATTCGTTTTTTAACTGAAAATCAGCATAATGCTTTACGAATTGCTATTCCGCCTGATTTTCCTACTTCGAAACCTGTCTTAGATGTTGTTGGGAATGTTTCGCATTCTTGGTTGGATCAATATAAGCGAGTAACTGGATGTCCAAAGGTAATTGTAATCATTTCCTTTGGACTTATTGTTTTAATGGATTTTACTGTAGCTTAATTCATGGAACAAACATTCTTTTCTCACTGAAGTTGTGGAGGAAACTCTTGCTGCTGTAAGCCCTCATATTCTCTCTCACTAACCTCCTCAATAACTTTCTCTCTTTTTAATAGCTGAGCTTTGCAACTGCAGGACCAGGACCAACTTCCTCTTCGGCGGGAAACCTTTCAAATCTTGCCTCCTCTTCTAATCAACCATATGGTGCGTCGTTTCCGACTGCTCAACCTCCTCAGCCCTCTTATCCAGGTCCAACTGCACAACCAATCAGACAGAACAACTCTGGCTCAAATCTCATACAAACAGCGAATACCCAGCCTTACAGTGCGCAACCCATTGCTGCAAACTCTGCTGTGAACTATGGCGCCACAAACTATTACAATGCTCCTTCGAACTCAACAACCTATCAGAACTCATCCGCAGCTAACGCAACAAATCAACCAACCTCAAATAAGCTTGAAACACCGCCTCTTTTACAAAAGCCCGCTGCGATGGGCGGAAGTGGAATGAAGGATGATGATTTTGACTTTGATAAAAGTCCGATTCCTCTGCCAGAGATTCCTCAGTCCTTCCCAGAACTCGAGAAATTGACTGATACACAGCTAGAGAGATTACTCACCGATGAAGTTGCTTTAGAGGTAACCAATATTTTAGATATCTTTATTGGAAATAATAACGTCTATATCTAGAAAATAATTGAATCACAAACATCGATTGAACAGATGACTATTCTACGAGATGATATGAGACGAACGAACTCAGAGAAAACCAGTAAAAATGTTCTTCTGGTAGGATTAATTATCTCTATTCTTTCTCTTTATCTTATTCTCCTTTTCTCGCTCATTTTTAATCAGGGTGAAGAGTTAACAGCACTTCAACAACAAGCACAACATCTCCAAACACAATTAAAAGAATCAATGAATCAGGTAAGAACTTCTTCTCTCTTATAACTATTACCAAAAACGATGTCTTTATTTGGATATTTTTAGTATTTAAAGGAATATAATGTGAAAACGAAGAAACACATCACTAACACAGAGGATATCTTCAAAGAGGTATGACGTCACTGCTCTAACTACAAATCTTCCTTTATTTATGTTATGATTAGTTAAATCGAAAGAATGAGGTCCTTGATCAAGAATCAGAGAAACTTGGAGAAAGCTTTGTTAATGGAGAGATTGAAACTTCATCATTCTTACAGGTACGTGATAGGTGTTGTTATTCATCCGTGTCATTATTTCTCATATCTGTTACAACTTTAGCAATATCTCGATCAACGTGTCAAATATCACACTCTCAATGCGAAACTACTCCTAACTCAATCACAAAGCAATTAATATCATGGAGGAAATAGTTTAATGAAATCAGTAGAGTGTGCGACATCACTAACATGATAACGATAATACCAATCAAGTACGAATATAGCTTATATACTAACTAAAAGAGAAGGGTTGTAATGAAAGGGGTCTTATACCTAAATGCAAACACTAACGAAACAGTTGAAATGAAAAAAAGCGATGGTAAAGTTCAAATACGATTTATTATGAATCGAGTGTCACTCGGTCTAGAATCAAGGGAAGACGAACGGAGATTCTTTCAATTTCTAGACCGGAAGGAATATCCACCACGATAGCAAAGATCATGAATGGAAGATAATCGAGGTAAAGGAACATTTTGCTCAAGCCTGACTAATCGTTGGGTCAACCGCACCTTATGTAGATCTACGGCCAATAGAGAATACAACACATTCTCAGGATCAATTAGATGCCTGACTTTATAGTAGGAAACCATGTCAGAAAGAAGACCTAGAGATCTCTTCCATTGATTTATAGGAAGTCTAGGTCGTTGATAATGGTTAAACTGATATGTGGAATACATTGAAGAACTCTGAGGGTATTGATTCATTGACAATGCCTTTAGTCCTAATTCCTCATAAAGGTTCTCAACAGTGCGAAAATACCAAAGCAGGTACTTCGCTGTGACACGACCAATACCTTCTATCCCTCTGATATTATCCTATATATAATGTGGATAAGTAGTTATTAGGGGTTTCGAAGACATCTCATACCGCACGATCTCCAACAAGAGTGAAGAAATCAACGAGTTTATTTGGATAAACTCCATACTTCTCATTCACTTCATCTTTTCCAATCAATGTAAGATCATTGAAGTGCATGACGAAGGTTTGATCATCAATGAGTTGAAGCATATCTTTGTCATTGCTCACGTGAATTGCATTGAGATTTCTACCAAAGAGGTAAAAGAAGGGTACATCACGATCTGTTCTACGAAATCTTACCTTTTTCTTGCCCAGGCTCCTATCGATGCCATGACATCATCAGCTTCAAAGTTATTCACATGAAAACAACGACAACCGAGACTATTCTCTAGTATGTTATACGCGTTGATCATATTCAGGTCTTGATGTACGAACTTCTATTATTATTATTATTATTATTATTATTATTATTATTATTATTATTATTATTATT
>VFQN01006049.1_pt1 | contig 14235 bp, 8 predicted proteins | sample 3512371 | NCBI WGS metagenome assembly VFQN01 (sample SAMN10412370, study PRJNA504923) | tailings metagenome | isolation source: Replicate 2 from Balatoc abandoned mine | place: Philippines: Itogon, Benguet | collected 2017-08-28
AGTGACGTCGGAATTTCAGGTTCTTCACCCTCCACTGAGCTCGGCGATGATCCATCGCAAATAGACGAGGAAGGTTTTTCACTTCTTCCGAATGTTGATCACAGTGAGTCATTGTTATGTGTCTTAAAAAACCGCGAGAAACCTGACTATTATAAAGTGGAGAAACTACTTTTTCATTGGATTAATCAATACGAAAAAAAGTATCTTGCAGATCGTCTTATCATTTCACCAGTAGCAAATGATCAAATGCTTCATCTAAGAAAGAACTCTACACCCAGCGAGTCATCACTATCCGACTTTGATACCGCCCCAAGAAGCCCTTATTCATCGTCCCAAAGTGAGAGAGCCATCGCGTTAGAGTTCCGCTATCATCATGATAATATTCCAGCGGAACATAGTAATGAACAATATCGATTTTATATATTTTATTATTATTTCCCTGAAACGAAAGAAATTCATTTCTATTTCCGCCGTGAACGAGAGACAATATTTCAAGCTATCTCAAAACCATTAGATATTATTATTAATACCTTCCAACAAGAATTTATCAAAGAATTACGAAGTATCAAAGACTATTTTGACTTTACTACTTTCACTCCGTCTTCAGGAAGTGAATCCAAATTAACAGATGCCGAGTATCAACAGATGATCGATGAAGCAATTTCCTTAGACGATTTACAATCAGTGGAAAAAGCTATGACCGATTTAAATCAGAACATTCTCTCGCCAAGTTCTTTAGTTTCTCTCAATAGCACGAATGCGCAGTCAATCTCGGAAGGATTTGAAAAGCCTGCCCCAAAATGGGAAATTAAGGAGGAAGAGCTGGAGCCAATTGGATCTCGTCAGGAAGTTTTATGGGAAGGTGAGGAAAATCTTTCGCTAAAGTCGAAGCCCACACCTCAACCTCCGAAATCTCAGTCTCCTCCGCCCACTGTTACTTACTCAGACGATCCGATGATTCGAGCGAAACCATGGAAGGAACCATCACCATTCGAGCAGCGTGTGATTAAACTTGGGATGGATGCTGAAAAGTATAAAACACCTAGTATTCAGGAGGAGGCGGTGAACGAGATGAATAAGATTCTAAGTACAACCCGAAAGAAAGGTTTTTATCAAGCGATCAAACAATATGAATCCTTCGTAGAGGAAGCAAAGGAGAAGAATGGAGAAGATGATGAGAATACATTTAAGGAGCTTGAACAATTATTTGTTCAAGGAAAGAAGCTCTCTGAATTGAATATTCGACGCCTTATCGAGAGAAATGCTGGTGAGCCATCTGAAAGAGATGGTGTAGAAGATCTTTCCCAACCTTTACAAGAGAAAATTGCTTTATTCCGAAAAATCATGTCCAACCAACGGAATCAATATAAAACCTCTCAGCAAGAATACCTCGAGGATTCTGAAGGATCGTCTCCGCCCACTTCCACGCCAGGTGACAGTGATTTCCCACAAATTCTTGATAATGATGAACTCGTTACACCACTGAAACGATCTTCCTCTGGATCATCAACAAAGGAAACGAATACTTTCGTGAGTAAAAGGCGTCAAGAAGCAGAGAAAGAGCTTGAGAAAATTACTAATCCTCTTGAACGAGAAAGAATTCTTCAATTACGAGCATGGGCTCGTGATAAACTGAATATGCTCCTATCAGAACTGGAAGGGAACTCAGTGGATCTTCATCCAATGATACTTGATGGATTTCGTGATTTGCTTCTACGAGATGAATTAATCCAATTACTGGACGAAGCATTTGAGATCGAGAAGAATGATTATCGTCGTTCAGTCCTTTTCCCAAAAATTATTGATAAGACCGTCTCATTGTATGAAGAGCTTATAGCTTTAATCAAACAAGAGAGTGAACAATATCTCGCTGTTATACGAAAGATTTGTGATATTTCAAAACAATATCAACAAAATGAATTAATCTTTCTGAATGAAATGGATCAAATTAAACATTATTTTGATGTTCCTTTCTTACAATATCTATCTTATACTATTAAACAATATGAAGATTATTTTCAAAAACAAAATGTGAAATTAATTAAAGATCCAAAATTAATTGAACTATTACAACAGAAAGATCAAGAAAAGAAAGAAAATGAAGCAGAAGATCAACAACTATTAATTAAACCAATGAAAGGTGATAAATTAATGAAAGCACGTGAACTTTTCTTAATGGAAAATCGAAGAGATGATGATTATGATAATGACGACGATGACAAAGATGTTAATCAGAACAAGAGAAGTGAAGAAGACCTCCATGCCGCACAATTAAAAGAAAACTATAAATGGTATCATATCTTACAGATTATCTATAATGGTGTTTCATATGAATTTGAACATCGTTATGAAATATTATTTGATTTTTTATTTACTATCATTAGATTTGATAATAATGAAGAAATACATAAAATTTTCTTTCAAAATATTATTAATACAATACCAATTGTTGATTTAAAATATTTTCAAATATTATGTAAAAATTTAATATCATCCATCTTATATAATCCGAAACCATCAAAGGAGATTAGTACATTCATCGAAAAGAATCCACAAATTATTAGACAAATGTTAATATTAGAACAAGATATTTTCTGTTATTGTAATGATGCGATTATTGAAGAGAAATTAATGAAATTTCAAGATCAATTATTTGAAAGAGGTGAAAGAATGATATTAACCCATCGTAATCCACATCAACAATATGAAATTGATTTAATGGATGAATTAAATAAACGTAATTTACAAACATCTTTTGGTTATTTAAAGAATGAAGAAGAAAGATTTAATAATAATAATAATGATAAGAAGAAAGAAGAGAAAGTAGTGAGAAGTAAGTCAAAGTCTTTAGCTAGAAAAGAAACCTCTGAAGTAGATACTATGAAAGGATTAAAAGGAATCGAAGATGATAATGAAGATCAAAGGAAAGTGAGAAAGAATGAAGGAATTCTTGATGATAAACAAAGATTTCCTCCTGTCTACGATCAAAGTCAAGAGAAATATTCCCTATCCCCGACCTATGACTTGCAGGATAATGATTCCTCCAACTCACCGAATGATAACGAGATGAAAGAGGATATCGCATCAGATCAGAAGAAAGCAGGAGTTGAGAAAGAGAAAAAGATGAAACGAAGGTCATTAGAGTCTCGTGGTTATACGAAACAACTATTAGGAGAAGAAGAAGAAGATAATCCAAAGAAAATCTCTTATTTTAAAGACTTGGAGAGACATGGCTTAGAAGAACTGAGAAAATCTCTAGAACTGGAGCAAAAAGAAAGGAAGAAATAATAGAGTTTATATTTAAAGTTGCTAAACTAATTAATATGTTTTTTTTATTAGTTTTTAGATGAATATTAATATTATTCGAGGTGATGATCTGAGGATGATGATACAAGTGACATTACAAAGTTTGTAGCGAATGTATAATGAAATCTAGAGCCAATCGAAAGATATAAAGATATATTAGCCCTGTCAATTGACTCTCGATTCCGTGAGAAAAACAAACAAAGAAAGAAGGAAAGAAAGAAAGAAAGAGTCGCTTGAGATTTATGCATAAACTTTGAATAAAAACAAAGAAAATACCACTTCTTATTATTCTAAACTGTGTGCCTCGACTCTCGTTAAACAAAAAATACAAACAGAAAACTAAAAAAACAAACAAGCACAATCTCGTTAAGGTTTCGAGCTAAAACCTCGAAGAAGACGAGAAAACAAAAACACTAACGAATCAAAAAAAGGAAGAGAAAAATATAAATAAAAACCTATTAAGGAGCAGGAGCGACTCTAATATAGTCTTTTCTATCCTCCCTATTCTTAGAAAAACAAACAAAACCCATTCCTATCGCTATAGAGACGAAGAACACTACTCCAATCACGATACCAGCGATTGCTCCCGAGTCAAGAGTCGATGATGATGATGAACTGGAACTTTCACTACTTGTCGGATATTGAACTGCAGCTGCCGAAACTGATACTGAGCTAGCTACTGATGAAAATAGTTCAAAAGCAGAGTCCAAACGAGCATTCTGTTGAAGAAGAGTAGAAAAGTTACCAACTGTGACCATTTGTGTTAAGGTCGATTTAAAATAGTTATAGACCTTCGTCGCATTCGTAGTAGTACCAAGAAGATATTGAATCTTTGTGAAAATGATCGCATCAGTTGAACTTGAGCTCAATCTTCTCACAGAACTGCTTGAACTGGATGGAGATCGCGTTGCTCCGAGTATTTTCACATTATTAACGGAAATATTCAAAGATTGAGCAACTGTTTTAGCGATGACATTTTTCCCATTATCCGTAAGGAGAGATACATTCAACGAACTCAAGGTAATGTTGGCATTAAATGAGAGTAGAGTATTTCTCAAGACTGTGGGTGCGGCGCTTGGGCGAAGAGACGGAGTTCTGGTGGGAGCGCGGCTCTGAGTGATAGATGGTGAGTTCGTTATGACTGTAGGCACGATGGTTGGGGAATGTGAAGGAGCGACGCTCGGTAAAATTGAAGGGGGAGAAGATGGGATTTTAGAGGGGGCATGAGAGGGATGAATAGAAGGAGACGAGACAGGCGATTCTGTAGGAGAGTCTGTTTGGATCTCCTCCTCGACCTCAACAAAAGCGTCTTGCTCCTGAATAAAATCGAGGTCATGCTTCATCGCATGAATGGTCTCGAGTACATCGAGTCGAACGAAATCAGGTTCTGAAGAGGATAGGAGAAATTTGAGGATTCAAGTTCAGAAAAATCCTCAAGAGACGTTACCTTCAATTTGATTAACACTAACTACATGAGGAATTAAAGCGCAGCAGATAAAGCTAAGACAGATTAAAAGGACAAGGAAATGGTGGTTCATCATCGAAAACAAGAAAGATTTTGTGGAAACGCTCTCTGGATAAAACAGTCTCTGGATAAAGTAGAGTCATCCGTGTTATAAAAGAGAGATGTTAGGAGTCCGTTGTGGGTGTGGAGAAGTGAGAATGGTAACTTGCCTACTTCCCGCAGAACGGAAGAAAGAAAGCAACGAGCAAGATTGTAAGACATTAATTTATTGAAACAACCTCTTATTTAACGATTTTCATTTTAAATCAACAAAATGTTGAAGCTTGTAGTACTCTTCGTCTTTACTTTCCTTACATCAGCAACAAGTCATGACCCAATTTATGTGCACTTGGAAGATGCTGCAAGTTGTTCTATGTGTCGGGCTGCTCTTAAACCATTTTTGACTAATCCTGTGTCTGCCTCCCTCACCAATTCTTGTGACTCTTACTCGAGCAACTCTGCGAGATTCACTGCATGCATAATGGTATGGACCAGCAGATATGATCATGTTTCTAATTTGGTGAAAAACGGCTGCCTGAACTCTAATGGTCAAACTATTAAGCCGTGTCCAGTAGAAGCAATCTGCAACACTTTAGCTGTATATCCTGGTGCTGGAAAGGCTTTAAACTTGAACAATCGATATTGTGAAGCTCCGAAAGGTTTCAACCAATTTCTTGCCATTAGTCCTGTGATGACTACAGAGACGCCAAACTTAAGAAAGCGCGAAGAACCTGTGGTAAAAGATTTGGAATTCGAGTAGATAGCTACTCGTACAAATAGACTAATATCTCTTCCCTTGAGATTTATTTATTAAAGCTCTGGAAGTTAAGATTCTGAATTTCATGCATCTCTCTCCTCCCTTAATCTCTTTAGTGTTCGACGTTTTACTATTGTTTGTAATCTTTAAGTACTTTAAGGAGCAAGCACTGACCGGAGAAAAAAAGCAATTCCAACCGTTTGATATCCGTACGATAACCTGACAGTAAATGATCAGAATTTCAGAATCTCCCTTTTAAAAATCACCACTTGGGATCGAAAAGAAATTTCATTTCTGACTAATTTCAAGTACAGAATGATACGGACCTCTAAACAGACGAAAATTTCTAATTTGGTGGTAAATGGTTGTCTGAACAAATACGGTACACTTTTTAAACCATGCCTATCCAAGCTATCTGCAACTCTCTAATTGTATATCCTCGTGCTGGGAAGACTGCTAATTTGAATAATCGTTATTTCCCCGCTTTCGAAGATTTTCATGAATTTCTCGGAATTCCTCCTATTCTGATGGCAGAGACAACATATAGCCTTAAGAAAGAGTGAGTAACCGCTCTTTCTTTTTAAGAAATGTTTTTTTCGATTATTCCCTTGTAACATCGAGATAGATACAATATATTACCACTATACACTGTTGAGCTAAAAAAAGTTCTCATTACACGAACCGACATTAGAAGGACGTTTGTAATAATAATTGAAGAGTTTTCATGCCAAAAGATGTTACATTTGATCTTCTTAAACCATAAATAGATATCATCGACTCGGAAAACACTCTTCAGAGAGTAGTTAATACAGAGGATCATGCAAAAAAGCAAATAGAACATCACAATTAACATTTATAAATTAGGGTAAGATTTTCTCCTCCAAAACTCTCTTCTTAAGATAGTTGAGGAAGCGATAATGACTCTTCTCATTGTCATCCAGTGAATGACTTTGAAAATATACTCGGACGTCCTTAAGAATTTCCTCCGCTTCAGCTTCTTTCCCTATCTTCAATAGAGATAGTCCAAAAGCTGAAGCAATTATCATAGTTTCATAATCTTCTTTACCTAAATACTTCAAAAATATTGCATAAGATTCACTTGATATCTTCTCTGCTTCATCAAAATCATTCGCAGCAAAACAAGTATCAATATATTCCATTAAAAATTCTCGATATTCGCCATCACTTTCACCTCTCTTTTCAATGATATAGTTCAATATCACTCGAATAATGTTATACGATTCTTTCCAAAGCTTTTGAACTCTTTTAATTCTTGCTATATAAAGATAATTAAGAATTACATCTTCTACAGCATTAGGGAATTTAACTTTTAAAATTTCAATATTATCTAATGAAATTCCAATCCCGCGTTCTAAATCTTTACTAGCATCACATAATGCCGAGACATACATTTGTTTTGCCATTAATGCTTTATGATGATCTTTACCATAATGTTTTTCTAACATTTCGACACAATATTCATATTGTGGAAGACCTTTTTGAAAGTTTAATGAATCACAAAATAATCTTGCTTGTTGTGTCATTGTCAATAATGTATCTAAATGATTTGGTCCGAGAATCTCTTGTCTCATTTGTAAACATTCATTAAATAATTCATTTGCAATATCATATTTTTCTTCACACATTAATATCCATGCTAATTCATGCATAGATAATAATGTATCAGGATGTTTGATTGTTAAGATACGTTTTTTCATCTCCAAACATTCTTGAAGAATGTTCCTCGCTTGATCGTATTGATATAACATACCATATGCTTCAGCAAGATTATTCATTGTTTCCATTGTATCTAAATGATCTTCCTTTAAATGTAGCTTCTGTAAATCTAATAATTGAATAAATAATTGTATTGCATCTTCATATCGTCCTTGTTGACGATACAATAATCCTAAACGATTTTGTAATTTTAGTTTTAATGTTATAACGGTCTCTTTCTCAACAGCAATAGATAACGTTGTTATCACCCAATTCCATAATTTATCAATTACAATTTTATTTAATGTTTGAATCCCTACACTATCTGAGACAACCTTTAATATTCTTTCACGATCTAATGGTAGAAAACTTTGACTATTGCCTAAATCAACAATTGCAATCATTTTCATGACAGAGTCATAATCATTCATTAACATATCTAAGAAAATGTTATATTGATCTAATGTCATAGAAATATCAAATTTACTATTTGAATCTACACTACAAAAGATTTCAAATAAACACCATGCTCGAGTTAACGGAATAGGATTATTCCATGGATGAATGATTAAGATTGTTTTACCTATTCTACGGATGGCTGATTTAAATGTTCCTTCCCACCATTCATATGGTATATTTGAAGTATCATGTTGATTATTAGAGAACAGATCAAACCAAAAGTAAAATATTTGTTTGTTGTTGTTTCCTTCTTTCTCCTCTTCTTGTTGTGATTGTCTTAATGTTTCAATAACATTTAAAAAATTATATTTCCATGCATGTGAAACAAATACATTTGCTATATTTATTCCTTTATCCAATAATTCATTCACATTATTAAGATTCCTTTTTGTGGTTTTTTGTTGAATGATTTGATCACAATATGAACAATTTTTATCTTTTGTCATTGGAATGATGTAATTGACACAAACATCAGTAGTTGTCATTCCTTCGAGTTTTGATACTCCACCTACTGTTTGAATAAAATCATCGATTGCAGACATCGCAATCCCAAGTTGTGGAAAAGGTCGAAAAGAACGTAACTCTTGTAGAAATTGTTCCTTCGTGATTACTCCATCCACTGCTAATTTATCAAAGGTCTCTTCGTTAAATGCTTCGCCAGTTATCTCCCTACATTCTTCCTTTGTAAGGTTACTTGGAAGGTTTGGTTGACTAGCTCCACCGCCCATTTAGTCAGTGTAATTCAAACTTAATCAGACGATGAAACGTCCGTGCACCGGGTTTCGTATTTGGGGAAGTACACAATCAAAAAAAGAAAATTTATTCAAAAAAATAATCTCTAATAGACATAGAGAAAGGTGTAATAGCAAAATATAATATCAAAAATTTGTTTCAAATTGGCATAGCACCATGAAAACTGACAGAATACACAGAAATAAGGTATTTCTTTAAGTCTATCCTTGAAGTATATCATTAATAGCTCTTATTTTCCTCTTCCGAAGAGGAAGATGAAATTCTTTCTCCCTTGTTTTTAAATTTTGATTTTCTTTTTCGAGGTTTTGATACACATCCTGTGATCAACTCAAAGCACGACTCTCTTAATCGAGTTGCTTTCGTTCTTCCTCCGCCGCTTGAATAGTGAATACTGGAATATTCAAAAAACTCCCCCAGCGACATCATAATACCTTTTCTTCGCTTAAAGAAATCGGAATCCATGTTTTGATTGACGAGGACAAACCATGGCAGTGTAAAGCGGAACAGGAGCTCTAAACCTTCTTCTCCGATCTCTTTACTTGCCAAATCAATGAGCCCAACTTTTTGAAGAAATTCGTTCTTGCTTACAGTGTATGAAGACTGTTGGAGAATTTCTCGAATAGCGTAAGCAAATAGAATTAGTTCTAAGTTATTATAATATTTCCTCCTCTCTTTATTCGAGCTAAACCGAGATTCTGATCTCAAAATTTTATCATATTCTTTATCAAAAATTGTTTTAGTAATCGTACTTAACAGTTGCTCGTTAATAATGGAGGGGTGGCTCTTGATATTTGATTTGAAGGCAAGAATTTTCTCGCTTGTGATCGAATCAATGGAGGGAATTCGTTCAAGTAGCCGTTTCTCGAAGGCTTCGGAGTCTTGGAGATAAGATATATCAAAACATTCTTCTGTTTGTTGAATGGCTGCAAAAATCTCAACGATATCTTCAGCCATTGATGGGGGTCTTGAACACGGTAATATTTCCATCATCTGCTCTCGCAGAACTAGTGGAGAACATTCTTCATCCGGTTCCAGCAGAAGATCATTTAAAATATCTTTGATTTCATCTTTTCCAAACTCTGTGGACTCTGCTGTCATTGCATTTCTATGAATCGAGATTTCATCTGATTCAAACTCGAGATTTAAGAGCAAGTAATTCTTATTATTTTACAGCACCCTATAACCCTAACCCTAACCCTAATCCTTGTTCTTCTTTCTTACTGTTCTATTTACAAACTTATATTTGATTTCCTCTGGATAATCTTCAATCTTGGTACATTACTTAAACAACTGTAATCCTTTGTCTCATCACAATCGATAATTGATACATAAGGCACAGTCGATAAACTACTAAAATCAACAATCTTCAAACAATTTACGATATGTATAGATTTATTTCGTCCTAATTCTTCAATGTTTTCTAGGTTTCGACAATCTTGAAAGATAAGATGAGGTATTTCACCCAAACTATAAGCACTTAATAGGGAAGAACATGAAAGGAATTCTATGGTTTGTATATGCTTAATACTTGAATTATCTAATAAAAGAGTACTTTGAAGCTGAGGTATTGTTTGTAGTACTAAATGCTCACAACTTTTTGCAAAACTCCAATCAGCCACAGGATTCAAACATTCTATTGTTAATCTCTTATTCCTTCGTCCTAACCCTTGAAATGGTTGTAATGAGTTTAATTTAGGTAAATTTAGAAGTGTTAGTTGGGGAATATCACATAATGTTCGTACATCTGCGACATTAATGCAATTACTAACAGTAAGACTTCTCACAGCAGATAATGGAGATAAATCAACAACGTTTAAACATTGAATTAGTGTCACTGTCTTGGCATATTGTAATATTGATAAATCCGTAATACAGCATCTTTGAAGATGTATATGAGGAATATTATTAAGAATATGATAACCAGTTAATTTATTTACATAAGAAATGATCTTTAATCGATAATGATTACCTAAACAAGAAATATCATGTATATGTTGACAGTACATTAAACTTAAATCATAAATACCATAAAGTGATTGAATATCACAAAGATTATCACAATGTTCAAGAGTAAGATGTTTAACTTTACTGAAATTACTGACATCAGATAATCCACTACATGCTATGATATGAAGTCTTTTCTGCCTTCCTAGGCAACTAAAATCACTAATTAATGGACAATAGGAGAATTTTAAGTTTTCAACACCTCGTAGACAATTTATATCAACAACAGTGCGACAGCCATGAAGGCTCAATGATTGTAAGTTCCTCAGAGATTCGACATCACTCAGACCTGAGGGAAGATGGAGAGTGAGGTCTTTCAAATATGATGAAATAGGGAATGAAGAAAAGTTTTCCTTCATACAACCCACAGATAGTACTTCAACATCTTGAAACAATTCAATATTCTCTACATTAAAGCAACCAACTCGATGCACATGAAAGAGAGGTTTCCCCTCTTCATATTGATAAATTCTATCAGAAGATAGATTTAAACTAATTTGTTTTCTTGGGTTATGTACTAATGAATACACTTTATCCCGAAAAATAAGATCATCAAAGAAAAGATCTGATGATGCTTTAGTCAGAGTAAAATAGATTGTATAATATTTTCTTAATTGAAAATGTTTCTTTGAACAATTTAATAAATAATGATAATCATCTTTTGATAAAAATTCTCGGATAACATCAAGAATGACTTCTGGTAGATCCACAAACCTTAGCAAACTCATTCAATCAATCTTTACCAATTCTCTTATATCAAGAGATATTAGCCGTAAATTCACGAAAAATATATGCATATATGCATATCATCAAACGAAAATTCGGAAACGTAAACTCCCAAAATTTCAAAGAGGGGTGTTTGCGCATAGGTGTGCACGAAAAAGTGTACATAATTCGAAGTCTCGCAATCAAATCATAACAGCATTGTAGCGAATCCTGTACATTGTGCGTTCTAACCTACGGTATTTTTACTGGAAATTTTCTTTATGTGCTGATTCCTGTGATTATTTGCAATGTCAGAAGAAATTGATGTAAAATGGCCAATAATTACAATAAATCTTGTTGTTGCAGTCGATATATTAGGATTAATGTTAATATTACCTATCATTGATGTTTTTTCACAACATTTAGGTGCAAGTAAAAGTCAAATAGGTTTACAATTAACATTATATTCAGTATGTGCAATTATATCATCTTTTTTAGTTGGTAGAATATCTGATAAATTTGGGAGAAAAACTGTCTTTCTTCTCTCTGCATTAGGTTCTTTTATCACATCATTAGGTGGTATATTTATTACAACTTTCACACAATTTTTAATAATTTCTGCTTTTAGTGGATTTTTCTCTGGTACTATAGGTACTGCCTATGCTTATATCGGTGATATAGTCTATGAAGAAAAACGAAGATCACGATATATTGCTTATATAACTGCTACAATTTCTTGTTGTTTAGTGTTAGGTCCTTTATGTGGTGGTTTAATTTCATCATTAATTAATCTGCGTGCACCTTTTGTTGTTAGTGCAGTGATTGCATGTATTGAATTTTTTCTAGTATTAAGATATTTAAAAAATCCATCTGAATTGTTAAAATCGAAACAAATTCGTTTAGTAGCAGGTGATATATCACAATATTATGATTATGCACAAAAGGATTCTTTTAATTCTGAAGATATTAAATCGAATCGTATTTTCACTGAATTAAATTATTATCATCGAACAAGTTTTAGTGAGATTATATTAACTGATCCTCAATATACTACAGGGATAGAGAAGAATTATCGATTTCCCTCTTCTTCCTCTAATACGACAACCAATACATTACATTCACCACTTATGAGTGTTGTAAGAAGCCCTGAGGAGAAAGATTCGATAAATCTTCATGAAAGTGAAAATTTACTCCCTATAGAGAATCAGACACCTCCTACTGTTACTATTAACAATAACGACGATATTGTGAAGAAAGAATCATCAACGAAGGCAGTATCTCCTTGGTTAGACTATCGAGCTATTATCGTTGGAGGCTTTGGCACGTTTTTTAATTCTTTCACTTATCTTGGACTTGTTACGATTATGCCACTTATTCTTCAAGAACATAAATTTAACATCGTTGATGACGATAACAATACTAACAATAATCAAGGAGATGATGATGGTGATCTTTCGTCTTCCGAGACAGCCAGAATATCCTTTCTTATGGGTGTATATCTTTGTTGTTATGGTGTAGTACAAGTAATAGGAATGATATTCCTCTTCCCTCGATTAAATCGAAGACTTGGATTATTCAAATGCGGTTTTATTGGTTGTCTTATTTATGGTACAATTTATTGTCTCACCGTATTAATGGATTCCTATGAACAATTATTTATTATATATATTTGTATGGCCATCGGAAATAGTATTAGTCGACCTACCTTCCCATCATATCTTGGTAGTATTGCAACCAAACAAAATCGTGCAGATTATATGTCAATTAGTGCAACATTTGGTAATTTATCATTAATGATAGCAGGACAAATGACAGTATTATATACAGTTAATCGTGATTTATGTTTATTAATATGTGGTGGAGTATCGATACTAAATGCATTTAGTATGTTATTGTTTGGATTGTTTCATGATGTTCCTAATAATACTAAATAACAATAGTAAGAAAAGATCTAAATACTTTTGTCCGGATAAGAAAATGCTGTTTAATTAACTTAGTCCATCAGAAAAACATTGATATTATTAACATTCAATCAAATAGGCTATCGTTTCTATTTTTATCTTTTGGTATTTGTTTAGAGTTCATCCTCTGAAAAATTATCATGTAAAATATTTGATTCTTCGGTGATATCTTTATTTTCAATCACTTCTTCCTCTTCAATTACTGGCTCAGAGATGACTTCATGTACTTCAGTTGAAGGAGGAATCACAGCTACTTGCTCTAAATCAGCGGCTTTCACTTGAATGCTTTCCTCTAACTTTTCTAACTTTCCTTGGAACTGCTGTAATAGAGCGCTTGATGCTGTAATTGATTCGGTTAAAGTCTGAAATTTAGCATTTGCTTCTTGAGAGATTCTTTGACTAAAATCCTCCATATCCTGACGAGATTTCATATCTCTCTCTTGAATTTGATCCTCTAATACAATGAACTTTTGGTGGGAAGTTGCTAAAGTAGATGTTAGCACATCTAGCTGCGCTTTTAATTGCTCAATAATTTCTGCTTGTTGGGTTAGTACAATGTTATTTGTCTCCCGCTCATTCAATAGTTTCTCAAAATTGGTAATCATATCCTTCTGAATCAAACTAGTCTTCTCAACATGATGAAGTTGATCTTTAAGTCCCTTTTGTTCAACTAATAAGAAGACCAGGCAAATAGTACCAATAAAATAGAGAAATCTCTCAAGATGAAGATTTTGTCTGACAATAGTACGAGGTAATGCAGTAAAAGGTCTTAAAATGAAAACAGAAAATAAGAATAATCCGAGAAAGATGAAGAAAATAAACTCCAAAGTTTCAGTTAAAAATGAAAAGGAGATAAAATCTGCTAACAAAGATTCCAAAATAATTAATGGGAAGATTGTATGAAATAGCAGATAAAAGATAAAATAGAAAATAACAATAGGTATTAATATTGCTTCATAAAAATTAATAAAATACCAAAAGAGAATATTGTTCATCTTCTTTCCTTTTTTATCTTTCTCTCACAATTCAACAATAATAATGACAAGATGCAATGACAATCGTAGTTGTTT
>VFQN01006050.1_pt1 | contig 14229 bp, 4 predicted proteins | sample 3512371 | NCBI WGS metagenome assembly VFQN01 (sample SAMN10412370, study PRJNA504923) | tailings metagenome | isolation source: Replicate 2 from Balatoc abandoned mine | place: Philippines: Itogon, Benguet | collected 2017-08-28
AAAATAAAATAATAAAAGTAATAAAATAAATAAATTAAAAAAAAAAAAAAAAATATAAAAAAAAAAAAAAAAAAAAAAAAAAAAAAAAAAAAAAAAAAAAAAAAAGAATAAATAAATTTTTTTTTTTTTTTTTTTTTTTTTTTTTTTTTTTTTTTTTTTTTTTTTCCATACTGAAAAACTGTAGTGCCAAAAATTCTTAAAAATAACCTTCCTCAATTCGCTTTTCTAAAACCTCTAAATTTTTTATTTTCTTCAGTGTTAAATCTGATTTTTAAAACTCGACTTTTTGAGTAATCAGACAAGAAGTGTTTTGAAAAGATTGTTCATCACAAAGAGAATTGAAGAGAGCAAGTACGAAGAATAGAAGAGTCAAATTCAGAGTAGTCCAAAGAATTTCAACTCTTGAAGATTCAAGCTAATCGCCTTGTCCTTCTCCAAGCCGGCTTTAGAACGAAGCTTCGTACATTGATCTGTTGTGATAGTGTTAATTTCGGATTCCGACTTACTATATGCGTGACTTCCGTTGAAACTGCCGTAAGATTAGAAATTAGCTCATTTTTGAAAGGAAAAGAAGTTTGTATTCGAGTGAACGGAATAATCTGTGGTCGAGACTCGTTTGACTAAACTAGAAGAATGAATTGGATCGATAACTTGAAAGAAGAATTAGGTGATAGTGACATAGACTTCACCAACGAATCAACCATACTATATGGTATCTTTAAAAATGTTACCTATCCAGAGGTATGTCGTTCGTTTATATAACTGTCTCCCCCTCTAACCGTCTCTTCTGCTCTAAGATAACCCTGATCTCCAATGGACGTCTAAACCTCGCCGAGGACTACTACATTAAGGTTAGTTAATCCTCAAATTGATAAAGCTAAATGAAACTTCTTACTAATTGATAAATAGTTAAATGGTTGTGGATCATTGTTTCGTCTATTAAAGCAACCAGATTTATTCTTTTCTTTATCTTTTCCTTTGAAAAAATCAATACTCGATTTATTATATCTATTAATGAATAAAAATATTTATAACATTATACGATTACAATTTTCTGATCCATTATTCATTACATCATCGTCAACAATAGAGTCGTCAGGATTTTGCAAGATCTTTTTACGATTATTAGATATATCAATAAAACAACATGAAAAGCAAGGAAATGGGACGACGTCATCTTCACTTTTACATCTTTCAAGTAATCAACTGATTATTAGTCGAAAGATTATTCGTGTTTTAGGTCTTGCAAGTTCAGTTGGTATGTCATCCTTACAAATGAGAAGATTTTTAAACTTATTACGTACACCAACACCATTGTCTATTTACTTATTACATGCGATGAATTCCATGTTATATAATGATAATGGTATGACGAATCAAGCTTACCCTACATCTTTTTTCACTTTTGGTGGTCCTGGTTCAGGTTTATTTACGTCATTAAGTGTTTTCCCATTTAATAAAGAATATCAAATATGCACATGGTTTCGCTCTGAAGATATACCAAATCCCCCATTAGGTAAATCGTATTGTTACTCTTCTTCGAACACAACAAATTCACAAGAAACAAAAGCCTTTAGTACATCCATGAATACAGTACAACATATTGTATCATGGCAAAATCCTGCACAAAAGGGATTAGATGTTTATATTGACGGGAATGTATTAATTATTGCTGTTAGTAATCATTCCAAAGCTGAACCAACATTAATTAAATTAATTGAGCGCCCATTAAAGAAAGGTATATGGTATCATTTATCTATTAAACATACGAAACCAAAGATGTCATTCTTTGGTAATGATGAACTAACAGTTTATTTAAATCAAGAAGAAGTTTTCCATGATAATTTTCGTTTCCCACAATTAGGTAATTTAATTGATACAGATTTTGCCATTGGTAGAAATTTTAATGGTCAAATTGGTCCAGTTTATTTTTTAAATGATTCATTGCATCCATCAGCATTATCAATAATTTCTAAATTAGATGCTGGGCGTGGATATGATTCCAATAATTCGAATTTAGAGATTATGCCGGCTGATTTAGTTAAATCTATTATCGGATCTGATCGTAAACCTCATTCGATTGCAGCTAAGATGACAATGTCATACCATCCTGCTCGATGTCATAATGGTTTTGCTATTGATATTCATAGTGGACGTCATGCAGCATTTGGGAATTATACACAACCATGGAATTTAGTGAACCCACGTGAGATATTCATGACGTTGGGAGGTATTTCGTGTCTTATTCCACTCTTTCCGAAACTTTTAGTAGAGACGGAACTTGATCGACATTATCTGCCAATTAAAGAGATCGAAAGCGGTAACAACCATGTCATCAATACAAATTATCCCTCTTCACTTCCCACACCTCCTTCTTCCCCTTTACCACCTGTCCTCCTTGAACGCTCTCCTATTCGAAATCGCGATCGCCTCGCCGGTAACCCTTTGTTAGAAGATGTTCTCTTACAATATATTAGCACAAAAGAAGAAGAAGAAATTCAAGGTATTGGATTTATTGGAGTCTTAATATCAATATTATCAAAGTGTATTCGAAATCATCGAATATATCAACAACAATTATTTGATGATGGATGTATAGAAATGATTGAATATGTATTACAATGTGTGCCAAATGAATTATTATATATTGAAGGTGAAAAATGTGTCAAAGCTTTATCACAATTAAAATTAATGACATCATTAGATAATAATTATACTTTTATTTTATTAGAAATGAAAATATTAAAATGTTTATTATGTAATTTAAGATTATGGTATTATTCATCATTTCCTTTTCTAATGAGTTTATTTCCATTAGTTATTGCTGAAATGAAAGGAAAACCAGAAAAAGTTAGTAAATTAATTACAATACATGATTTATTAGATTGTTTAGCTTTATTTGAACCAACAGAGGATGAGGAAGAAGAAGGATTGAATACAAGTAGTAGTCATATGAATGGAGGAGGAACAGTTGAAGAGGATGACTCCGTTGTTTCATCGGAGATTTATTCGGTTGCTAAGATTGGGATTTCTGGTTCGATGTCGACTGACATCGTGGGTAATGATGATACCCTGCTTAATGATACTGATCATTCCTCCCTTCATGAGGAGCAGCTTGACAGAAGCTACAGGGGTAACACCAGTAGCAATCAAAACTCAATATCTCTGATTGATGCACTGAGGCACACAGCTGATGGGAAGTCCACGACATCTGAGCTGTCTCATCTAAGTCCCGCAGTAAGCGTTCGATCGCTTCGTGGGATTCCAACGACTGGCAATCAATCAACAGTAAAGAGACTCAAAAGCTTTAAACTGGCGCTGACAGAAATTATGGCTCATAATGATGAAGATGAAGATGCCCATGAGGGAGAGCAGCACCGGAGTAGTCTTTACGGTCATGAAGAGGCCAGAAACTCCAACAGTGATAATCAACGTCATTTGATGACGATTAGGGAAGCTTCTGTCAATTTAGCTGATGATTTAGAAGATGAATCCCCTCATCCAGGTATGACTGAGAATAAAAGGGTCGATTCACCCCAGTTCTTCGAGGAAGAAGAAACATTAGTCAAAATAGTCATGTCTCCGAAGACAAACCCTCAAAAGAAGCAATTGCGTGATTACATCCTCTCAATGATACTTATATTAATTAAATATAACCCTCAAGAAAGAGATATAACGGCGTTGATTGATTATTTAGCGGAAGGAAAGAATAAGACTGTATTAAATGAGTTATCCAATCTTTTACTGTATCTATTAATAGATTGTGGGCCGAAAATGATGTCGGTGATTATTTCTGCTTGTGGTGGTGCAGAGGAATTCGCATCTTTTGTATTGCTTTATTTAATCCACCAACCACTGGAAGAGCTACGGTGTATTGGTGTAAGAATCTTAACTTATTTCTTTGCTAAACTCGATCAAGTAAACCTCGCTACTATCGCTGCACAATCTCATTTTGCTCAAAAGAGAAGAAAGGGAGCTAATGGAGTAAATTGGAATTCTTTGCCTGGATTAGAAAGACTTCAGTTAAGCGGTGGATTAGCATTATTTTGTGAAATTCTTTCCTTTCATTGCAACTTGTCGTCGGAGATAACCTACGCTGCGTTATTGGAATTCCTTCTTACAAAGTCAGGACAAATGAATATTAATCCTTATTTTATCCAGTACACTGATCTCACAACCGATCAAGTGATAGCTCATTCAATTACAAGCAGCAGCCCTACGAGTGGTTCAGCTGTTACAAAGAGTGGAAGAAGTGGGAGTGTTTATCAACCGATTAATCGAATGAAACAACCTTTATTTGCTCCACATTATCTTGCTCAAGTAGATCCAATGAGAATCGAGGAGAATTTAAATATGACTAATAACATGGTTTTATCGATTTTCTTTGAATTGCTCCCGAAATTTCCTTTACATTTATATGAGCAAATATTCAGTGATTTATTAGCTTTATTGAAACATAATGAAGGCAATCGTGATGCATTTTGTGCATGTCCCTCCTGGCATTTATGTATGTTTGGTTTAGTGCAACCATTGGTTGATTCAACAAAACCTTTAACTCATTCAAAATCATTCCATACTTATGAAATGGTTTCAGAATTAGAGAAATATACTGGAATTCATCATAGTAAATTACCTTTATTTTTATTTAATCATAAACGGTCAAAACAAAAGGTTCTTGAGTTAAAGAAAGAGGAAAATGCTGCAAATATTCGAGCATGGGCAATGTCAGGCAGTCAAGGAAATGAAAAGGAGCAACAAGAAGGACCAACACATCAACGGCAATTATCGAAAGGTGTTTCATTTTATTCTAATAAAATTAATGAAATGAAAAATCTTCAAGATTATGATCTATGGTTTGATTTAGGAATGAAAATTTATTCAACACTATTATCACATGCTATCGAACAAAAGAATGGTTGGAAAGAGATTGATCGTTCGGTCTCATCATCCTTTCAAAGTGAAATTGGTTATTCTATTGCTCAAACCATTTTATCACATTTATTGAATGAATTAACATTTACTATGAAATCAAAATATAAGGAATTACAACGATTAGTACGATCTACTAATAGTACAGAAAATCAATCTGCAACAGATAAGTTAGAAAACTTTTTATCCATTCTTTTAACCTCATCTGATGTTGCATTAATTAATCAACAATGTGTATTCCATTGTGTTCCTAATTATGAAATTGCATTAACTCGGGTTCAAATTTATAATGAATTATCGAAAGACTTTAGAGCGAGTCGAAGTGAAAGAGTTTTTGAAGTCGAAGGAATTAGTTTCACCGATAAAGAAATGATGTTACCTTTCTCGACATTAGAACTACGGCAACTTTATTACGACACTGAAGTGAAATTGCAAGATAAAATACGAAATCCTCCTCCTCGTGAGCCGGTGTCAACTACCGAAGATGAAAACGATGGAAAGTTAAATGGAAATCATCCCGACCAGATTAAGAAGAATATGTTCCGCTCTGTTTATTTCGATCCAGATCTTGTCGATTTTGATGAAGCGGAAAAAGAAGAAACCTTCAAGAATTTGGATTTGTATCATATCTGGTATGATATATACAATGATAACAATACAACCTTATTCGGTGGAAGTGGTGGTAGTAATCGTAATTCCATTGGAGGCCTTCCAGATGAGTCCAAGTCAGTGAGAAAGGCAGAGACCTTATTAAGCAGTGCAAACAATCAAATTTTCAAAACGACCGAGGAACTATTACATCCTCTTGAAAGAATTCATGAGATTTATCACGGGAAATTGATTTTAGTTCTTCAATCTTTACGATTTTTTGACGTTATTTTCTGGCCGACTGAAGAATCTCTCATTCGAAATAATGATATGCTTAGATTCAGTAAAGAAATTTTGAAACAGTCGAATCAGACTGCGAATAATGGAGATAACTCGGCAAACGGCGGCGCAGGGACTGGTAAAGACAATCCAAAGAAGCAAATGACCGTTTTTAGTGCCACCATGCGAATGTGCATATTTACTTTGATAAAATTATCGCCTGCGACTCATTTAGCAGTGCATAACATAAAGCGTATGAGAGCACTCATTAGGAATCTTGACAAAGTCTCATCATACAATTCCCCAACCTATGATTGGCTCTTAGCGGTTGTTGCACACATTACTATTAACATCCAAAGATTAATGCTTGCTTTAGAACCTGCTTTTGAAATGATTGGGATTAAAGAGCGCTTTAAAATTCCTTTATATGGTCCATGGACAGACACTTATGATGAATATGATTCAAACAGTAATCCGCTCGTCAAAGAAGATAGTGAATGTATTTTTAATGCGATGAATGATGTTAATTTATTACAATCATTACATCAATATTTTAATTCTTCATTAGGACGAAATTTAATTCGAAATATTCGTGCTTCATTGCATTTATTGATTGATTGTTTTACTTTCCATTCAGGAAAACTTTCTTCCTCGTTAGAAGAAAGAACCTATCGTTGTCTTGGTATTTTAGTTGAGCAAATGCGTGCGGATAGTCAGATTATTCAGCAGTTGCCCGTGGAAATGATTATGTCCACTTCTACGGGAGGATTGAAGTCTTTAAAGAAATACAATTCGATGGCGAGATTTGAAGGAAATTATTCCGTCGAGAGTGGTAATGGGGATATTTATGATTCGAATGTGAATGGAAATAATGCTCCACATTCTCCTTTAGGGTTTCTTAACAGTCTTCGAACTCGAAGTCAAAGCGAACACAGCGAAGCCTCCGTGTCCACTCCTCTTCCGGAGAATCGAAGTGATCGAGCCTTCTCCTTCACTGGAGGGCATGATCCTGCTTCTAACGTGCGCCTGTCAGGCGAAAAAGCCACAATGTCACCGGAGAAACTTTTGAACACAGGTGGTGAGCCTTCGATGCCTTTTGTTGAAGAAACTTTTAATGGATATGATATTATCATGATGTTAAAATGGTTACGTTACCCTTATTTCCGTGCAAATATTCTTCGTAATTTACAAGTAATTAAATCGCTACAAGCATTGGATTACCTGGAAAGTCGTTCTATTTATCGATTTTCTTGGGAATCACAAATATTTAAACAAGAATTAGAAGATCACCGTGATGTCGCGATAAAATCGGTTGAAGAAATGACAGAATTAAAAGAATTATCACGCGAAGTTGCTGATAATATGACTGTTCGGCAGACACAAAGAAATCATACTCGACAATTGCAAGAGAACATGAAAGTAAGGAAAGTCGCGCAAGGTTGGAATGATTGTTTAGAAAAATATGAACTGGACTGGTCGCCGTGGAAGCAAGATCTGTCGTCATATTATCATGATCACGTGGCAGCAATGAATACCCCTAATGCAAACCCATCTTTATTCGGAATCGCCTATTATGAACTGTCGAAACATCGTGATTTCTCCTTCCGAAATATGATTATGCTCAAAATTTCAGAACCAATTGACCATAAAGAGAATGCGTATTTAGACAGTAAAGTGAAAGATAACCTGCTTTATACTCTTTCAAATTCTATTACTTTGTCACATTCTGCTGAGTATGATGAAGGAAGTAAAGGAATTGCGCCACTTGCAAAGTCTGCCTCGGTTGTGGTAACAACTTCTGACGACCAGCCTTCATCACTAACCGCAACTCAACAGAATTCGGAGTCTGTATTGTTGGTTGGTTGGAAAGATAAAGAGAGCAGTTCTAACTCCACCACTAAATTCAAAATCCCACAAATTAGTAACAATTTAAATAATGATTTATTTGCATTTGATGAAAGTATGGATGAAGTCGATGATACGAAGAGTGACAGCAACAAATCAGATTTTACTGTGACAAATTCTACTAGTACTGATCTCGCTGTAGGTGGCTTTGCTGCAGAAGTGTCTAAGACCATTGTAACCTTCTTTCAAGTTAGCAACGAAGATCGTGCGAACCAGCAAAGACCACTATGGACTCATTTATTCAATTGGCAACATGATGAGCGCACATTATATATGGCAGATGTGACTCGAATTCAATTAGATCAAATTATTGCTGGAACTATCTTATTAACGAATAAATGCGTTTATTTCCATTATAAAAAGCGATTAGGAGGATTGGCTAATAAATCTTCCACTCCAACTCCAAATAATGCATTATCCTCTTCCTCAGCAACCGGAGATAAGCGATGGTATTTAGATCGATTAGTTGAAGTTTACGGTCGCAGATATCTCTCGCAAAATTGTGCAATTGAATTATTCTTTGCTGATTCTTCGGAAGTTTTTCTTGCTTTTACAAACCATAATGAATTATCAAAATTCTTTAAACTTTTACGGAATCAATACACACCACTCCTTTCAACAGCAAGATCCCTTAATCCTCGCTATGCTTATAAGCATACAATGTGGACGGAGTTATGGCGTCGTCGCCAAATTAGTAATTTTGATTACCTTATGAAGCTCAATATTATTGCTGGACGCTCTTATAATGACATCACACAGTACCCAGTGTATCCATGGGTGTTGTGTGATTACACCTCTCAAACGATTGACCTTACAGATCGTAAAAGTTATCGTGATTTAACAAAGCCTATTGGTGCATTAAATGAAGATCGATTAAAAGAGTTTAAAGAGCGTTACAACTCCTTTTACGATGATACAATTCCTAAATTTATGTATGGAAGTCATTATTCCTCTGCTGGGGTCGTCTTACACTATATGGTGCGACAAGAGCCCTATACCACACTCGCAATTAATCTACAATCCGGGAGATTTGACTGTCCTGATCGAATTTTTTTTAATCTATCCAAAACTTGGCACGGTTGTAATAATTCCATGTCGGATGTAAAGGAATTGATCCCTGAAATGTATTATTGCCCAGAAATCTTCATTAATTCAAATCGCTTACCATTAGGAGAATTACAAGATGGAAATGTTGTTGATCATGTGATTCTTCCTCCATGGTGTAATAATAATCCATATGAATTCATTCGAATTCATCGTGAAGCTTTAGAAAGTGATTATGTCTCTGATCATCTTGCTGAATGGATTGATTTAATTTTTGGTTATAAACAACGTGGTGATGCTGCACTTGCAGCAAATAATGTCTTTTATTATCTTACCTACGAAAATGCGATTGATGTTTCAGCGATTGAAGATACTTTACAAAGAGAAGCAACAAAGTCTCAAGTCATTCATTTCGGACAAACTCCTTCGCAGCTACTTAACCGAGAACATCCCAAGCGATTGCCGAAAGAAGATTGTTTATTACCGTTAGCGACTGATTTAAATGCCATCAAGCATATTCAGATATTCACTCCTTTCCCCAGCCACCATCCTGCTTATAGTTCATCGTCGCCTGTTCGAGGTGGAATTGGAGGAGTTGGAGGCAATGGATCTGTCTTGGCGATACGCTGTTTTGCCGATAGGGTTGTTTTCTTTTACCAAAATTATCTCATCGAGTCCTATCGATGGAGCGGAATGCCTGATCATGATGGCAATCCTTTCTCGATGAAGCCTGCTGATAAGAATCCTCGCACACTTCCTGTACTGAGTTTATCTATGGCAGAGAATATATTAAAAGGTGTTCATATTATTAATCATCACTACACTAATCACTTTTCCTCTTCTACGACGAGTAGTTCAAGCTCTCTTTCCTCCATCTCCTCTACTGGCAATAATCATGTCAACGGTTCTTCCCCAGCAGTAGCTACGCGCAGTAATCGTTTAGTATCGATTGACAATTCGAATTTATACAGCCCAAGTACTCCAATTACCCCCGCAAGAACAGTTTCTTCTGATAAGACGAACTCATCAGAAATCATCGAAGTTCCACGAAAGCTTTCGAATGACATTACGGTTGTAGCGACAACAAATCATCCCAAAAAACACGAGGAATCGAATGATATTGTTTCTCCACTCGATATTAATGCAAATGGTAATAACGTGAACAACGGAACTGGATCACAATCGATGTTTTCTACATTCAAAAACTCTATCTTCGGAGGAAGAAGAAAATCATTATCTATGTCCTTATCTCCCGGCGCTACTGCTCTAACTTCTGCGGAGCTCAAAGTGAAGGAAGCACTAACTTCACAAAGCAGTCACAATACTTCTGGTTCAGTCGTGACAACAGGCGAAGTCAATCATGCTCTCCCATCTCCTATTATTACCAAAAGCAAACAATCACATAATACTGAAACAAGCACGTCCCTTTATAATGCAATGAGATTAGAATCAAAAATGAATCCAGAGAAGAAGATGCATACATCTCCTCCTCATCATCACCATCACCACCATCATCATCACCATAAGACACAGCGCCGACCATCACAACAATATTCCATTTTAGATACATGCTATCAAGGGTTAATTCCTCTTTCTTCGAAGTTTATTGCAATGAATTATGCCGAGAACTTCTCTCAAGGTCGTTTAATCTCAATTGGTTACTGGGATAACTCGATTAAAGTGCATGCTATTGATACTTGTAAAGAGATAGTCTCAGTAGTCTCCGGTCACATGGGTGCCATTACCTGTATCGAGTCCGGTTTGAATAATCACGGCCCAATCTTTGTTACTGGAGGTTTTGAAGGAACAATTCGCGTTTGGGTGTTGGAAAAACCTGCATATGCATCTGCATTTAAGAAGGAATCCTTCTACGCTGAACCTTTACTAGACGATATGAATGGCACTGCTGCAAGCCCTGCTGCAGTTGGACTGGCAGCAAGCACAAAGGGTCAGTCGTCCTCATCATCTTCCCTTGTGACCGGCGGAGTTGGAAACAATGGCGCCGGAGATAATGACGCGACAACATCCTCTTCTTCTTTATTAAGTTGCATTCATGTTTTGTGTGGACATACTTCCCCAATTTCCTCTTTATCATTAAGTCAAGAGTTAGATATCGTGATGTCTGGAGGAAGTGATGGTATGATATGCTTACATACTATTCGATCAGGGCAATATCTCCGATGTTTGCCGGAGATGCACGGATCATCGATCGATATTGTTTTGGCAAGTAAACTTGGTTATCTCATTGCTCACTCATGGACATCATTGGCTACCACAGTATTCTGGTTAAATGGACAACATTTGCATTCCACTACCCTTTCCGATAGGTAAGTAAGCATGCTTTTCGATTAAAGACGAAATTTGACGTCATGGATGATAGGATTGAATGTTTAATCACATCAGACTTCGGTAATGTATTAATAATAGGATTTCATTCAGGATTATTATCATTTCGAAAGATATGGAATTTAGAAGAAATTCATAGTATTAATTTAAGTATTTATGGTGCAATTAAATCATTAAGTTTCTCTGATGGTAAGTAGAATTCTTCTATGTCCCAGATATATTTTATTGAAAAATAATCTTTGATGTATATAGATGGTCAACACTTGTTTGTTGGATCAGAAGATGGAACATTTAGTATCGCAACAGATCCTTCAATGAGATTAAGAACCTTTAATTCTGCATTACAAAAATCACCTTATCTATAGGGTTCATCAATGTTATAGTGAGGGATGAGATGATGAGAGCATTAATAATCGAAATTATCTGGATAATAGTAATCGAAGGAGGAAGAGGAGGAGGCAGTAAAGAACCTTAGATATCACATTCGCATAGTACTTTTTCGTAGTCACTGCAAAAGGCTTTTACTTCATAGTCGAATTTTTCTCTTACATGCAAAGACAATAGATGCTATCAACAAGGAGGATTTTTTTTTTGATGAGAAAAGAAGGAGAGCAAGGAAAGAACTGCAATAACAGAAAGAAAAGAGAATAGAATTCTATTTGACTTTGTTGTTTTCTTCTTTTATGTTATTCTTTCTCTCTTTCTTTCCTTTGCTCTTTTGTTATTTTTGTTTTCTATTTTTTGTTTTGAATTTTGGTTGATTTTTTCGTTGGGAAATATTTATAGGTGGATCAGGGTAGAGGACATTTGATCAGTCTCTTCATGATATTTTTTATTGTTTCTTTTTTTGTTTTTTCTTTCATGGGGGACGTTGTTTTGACAGCTAATAATATCGATCGATCTATATTTCATCGTCAATTTAATCCAGTTAGATTGTAATATCTCCCTTCATAGATTCAAAATGACATTAGAATGATAGTAAATAAGACTGGTTTTGAATAGGACTTACCGCAGAGTCTGGAGCAAGCAATCGATCGACTGTTAGAATCAACTTCACATACGCCCTTTCCACCTCATCTGTCCAATTAGGTTGAGGTTTAGGTTTCTTTACATTAGGAATAACTATAAACTTCTTTGCTCGACAGATTCTAACAATTTCTTTCTTTCTTATCCCTGTTGGCATATCGTTTACCTTTGATAGATAAGTTTCCATTGCTGTTAATGTTCTTATTAAATCTTCTGGTTTCTCTGCACCTTCAAAATCTTTTAATAAATTTTGGAAAGTTAATTTAATTTTGGCTCTATATTCATCATATTGTTGTCCTTTTGCTAATTCTGCTTGGAATTTCTCAGTTGGTTCAGTGAGATATGTGTTTGGTTGCTTTGCTTGTGTTGAAGATTTCGATGCAAAGAAACCAATCATAGTGGTAGCAAAAGGGATAGTTGCCCTAATTGAAGATTTTATCATATTTTGTTTCGCTTGAGATTGAGTTTGAATGCTTTCAAATTGATCTGAATGATGTGATTTCATCATTAGAAGATTATTGGACAAGCGATTATGAAGACTCGAGAAGGAAAATGCCTGACTGAGAACTTGGCAAAACATTACCAATACTACTTCGTAGTGATGAACTGCTTCATATCTGATCAAGAATGATTAGAATGAATGAGTATGATGCTTAAGTTGAATTTGATTAGATTTGTCGACAGTTATCGATAACTTGTTATCGATATATTCCTGCTTTAGGTATGCATAGCGTATGCATAGTAAGCAGAAATCATTGATCTTTCCATTTCTTAAATATCATGATATTCTTAACATTTCTTTGTTCTTCCCATATCATCTATGATTCGTTGATCTGTGAAACACGTCAAATCACAATTTCCTTCAAAGGTTTGTTTGAAGTTGTTACAAGATCAAAGTCTTTTCTTGTGTCAGATTGTGGATCCATCAAAACAATTATCGATCTTCTTGGAAGATGAGGAGATCGGAATCTTGAATTAAGTGGAGGAAAGGAAGCTTTACTGCAGTTAGTTAAGCATTTCCTCCTAACTCTTGAAATGAATTTTCCTCCTTTACTGAAGCTCTCATGTCCTCCAATTTTCTTCATTTACTTGTGTGAAGTCTATCCAGGTTTTAGCGTGCGAAAGTTGAAAATCTTCGAGGTTTTAGACGAGGCTTCATCTGTTTATCTCTCTCCTCATTTAACTTATGTTCTCGAGGAATTGATTCTTCCTTCATTATAACATTTCCACAGTTATCTTCAACTTTACGAGTCTTTAAGGTTCCGAAAGACTTCTTCATTAAGCTCTCTCCCATCTCTTCCTAATCTTAAACACCTTCGCGTAGAAGCATGACTTAATAATTGTGAGTATTCTCAAAGTGAAGTCTTTCAGTATTGTCGTTGATGTGAGTATGTTAGGGAAGGTGAAACACTTGGAGTTGATTAGATGTAAGAGAATTTGGTCATTAAAGGGATTAGAAGGAGTCAAGAGTTGATAGTGTCGGATTATCGACTATTAGAAGATCAGAATAATACGAGACATCGAGCATGGGCTGTTTTACCCGAATATGACGAGTGGTAGAGGTTGAATTTCGTTAGATATGTTGACAGTTTCCAATAATCTTGTTATCGATAGATCCATGCTTTCTGCCATTCATAAGCTTTCGAATCAGTCGAAGTCATGGAGTCAACGTCTTAAATCATAGCTTAGCGTGCTTGTTAAATCCTCGCAAACCAACCCATACCCAAGGACTTCCCTTCCAAACCAACACTTTGAATAGAGGATAAGACAAAGTTACTTTACAATTATTCGATTATCTTTTACTAATTCTATCTTTCTTTCTTTCTTTTTTTTATATGTATATTCACATTTTTGATTCAAATAACAGGAAGCACATGAATTAATAACTATTTCAACGATGAGGAAAAGAGGGTCACTTTAATATTTATCAAACAAGATTGAATGGAAGATGGAAAGGATTTTTGCGAACGATGAATTAAAATTTTAAAGGAATTTCATGTCGTGAACATAATCCTTCTGACGTCTTCCACATTTCATTACTCCACCCTTCATGCGCGGCCGTTGCGTGATAATTACATAATCCAAATACATTATGAACATACGATCCTCGAG
>VFQN01006051.1_pt1 | contig 14225 bp, 13 predicted proteins | sample 3512371 | NCBI WGS metagenome assembly VFQN01 (sample SAMN10412370, study PRJNA504923) | tailings metagenome | isolation source: Replicate 2 from Balatoc abandoned mine | place: Philippines: Itogon, Benguet | collected 2017-08-28
CCACGGCCCGGTTGCTCAAGGCCCAGAAGTCGTAACGGTCATGTACACAGGGATGGCCCGATGGGGCTGAAGGAACCGGAGGAGGTTGTCGCGGGCGACGGTTGGGAGGACGTTCGGGGCAGCCAGGTGGGGGATGCGGAAGGTGGCCATCGGCGGTGCCGCGTGGGTTGAATCGCGCGTACGTTCACATATAAACGCCCGTGCGCGTCTCCAGCATGCGTGCCCCGCCGCGCGGTGCAAGACCGGAGCGCGGAAAAATGGGCCCCGAAGTCACCCGCCGCTGGCGGCCCGCCGGTGAGCCGTGAGCTCGCGCCACACCCGCCACTGCCCCCGCCAGTCGCGGACCGCTGCCACCCGCTGCAGGTCGGCCAACGCCAGCGGCTCCCGCCCGGCGGCCACCGGCGGCAGGAACAGGAGCGCCTCCTGGATGTCGGGGGCCAGGAGCGTCAGATTCATCACCTGGGTCACCCGCGCCCGCGTCACCCGCCCGAGCCGGGCCAGCTCGGCGTAGCCGCGGACGGCACCGGAGCGGACTAACCCGTCGAGCTTGATGGCGAGGGCCATCAGCCGAGCGCCCCGCGGCACCCGACCCGGCGGCGGCACCGGCGGGGCGTCGCCCGCGCGGAGCTCCTTCCGCCCGCCCCGCCCGCGGCGGCCGATGTGGACCGCCCCCTCGACCGTCAGCGTCCCCTCGCCCGTCGTCGCGCTCATGCCACCTGCTCCTGTTGCCGCTGGGCCAGTTCGGCGGCCAGCGCCGTCAGCCCGGTCGGGCGGAAGGTGACCGCCACCTTCCCCGCCACCCCGTCGAACAAGACTTTCTCGACTAGCAGATTGATGACCCGAGCCCGCTCGGCCGGGGCGAGCGCTTCCCACACTGGGTCGAACCCGGCCAGCGCCGCCGCGGCATCGGCCTCGGACACGGTGGCCGCCCTCACCGCCCCCTGCTGGTCCCGGAGGCGCTTCACCCGGTCGTCGGCCAGCCGCACCTTCTCGTGCAACTCGGCGAGCCGTCGGACGACGTCGGCGTTGTCGACCCCGGGCCGGAACCGGGCCGACTCGAGGGCGAGGTGCCGGCGCCACCCGGCGAGGTCGGCGGCCAGCCCCTTCTCCTCGGACGCGAGTTCGGCCGCCCGCTCCTCCCGCTGCCGCCGCGCCTCGTCGAGCACCTGCCGCAACAACTCCGGGTCGCGGCCGGCGGCCCGCACCCGGTCGACCACGAACCCCTCCACCGGCCCCGCCGGCACCGGCTTCGTCGGGCACGTCGCCGCGCCCTTCTTGTGCCCGGCGACGCACGCGTAGTACCGGTAGGTGCGGTTCCCCTTGGTGGTGCAGGTGGGGGTCATCGCGGCCCCGCACGGGCCACACCGGAGCAGCCCCTTGAGCAGCGCCCCGTACCGGTCGGGCGAGCCGGGGCCACTGCCCTGCGCGCCGTTCTGCCGCAGCCGGTCCTGAACGCGGTCGAAGGTGGCGGGGGCGACGACGGCCGGGTGCTCGCCGGGGTACACGTCGGCCTTGTGCCGCACCCGCCCGGCGTACAGCGGGTTCGTCAGCAGTTGGTAGAGCGACGTGCGTGTGAACGGCTTCCCGCCGGTCACCCGGCCGGTCGCGTCCGCCCACCGCTTGGTCACCCACCCCCGGCGGCCGAGCTCCGTCACCACCGGGAGGAGCGACCCGTGCCGGAGGTAGAGCCCGAAGATGTCGCGGACGCGCTCGGCCTCGTCGGGGTGGATGACGAGCCGCCGGCCACCGGGCTCGCGGTCGTACCCGAGGACCGGGCGGACGCCGCCCCACTTCCCCTTCCGCCGGGTGGCGGCGATCTTGTCTCTCGTCCGCTCGCCGACGATCTCCCGCTCGAACTGGGCGAACGAGAGCAGCACGTTGAGGACCAGCCGGCCCATGCTCGATGCCGTGTTGAACTGCTGGGTCACGCTGACGAAGGACACGCCCTTCTGCTCGAACCGCTGCATCAGCTGGGCGAAGTCGAGGAGACTCCGGCTCAGCCGGTCCACCTTGTAGACCACGACGCAGTCGATCCGCCCGGCCTCGATATCCGCCATCAGGCGGCGGAGGCCGGGGCGGTCGGTGTTCCCTCCGGTGAACCCGCCGTCGTCGTACCGGTCAGAGAGCGCCACCCACCCCTCCCCGCTCTGGCTCCGGACGTATGCCTCGCCGGCGTCCCGCTGGGCGTCGAGGCTGTTGAACTCCTGGTCGAGCCCCTCTTCCGTGGACTTCCGGGTGTAGAGGGCGCAGCGGACGAGCCTGACCGCGGGCCGCGGGCGTGTCGCCGTGGTGGTCACGCGGCACCTCCCCGGGTGAGGCGGAAGAACAGGAGCCCGTTGGTGTGGGTGCCGGTCACCGCCCGGGCGACGGCGCTCAGGGAGCGCGTATCGGTCGCCGGCGTACTCGAACCCGTCGGGCTGGACTTTGACCCGCACCACCCCGCCCTTGTACGTGCGAGTGAGCACCGTGCCGATCCCCGGCAGCCGCGGGTCGAGGAAGGCCGCGATCGGTGCCGCGGCCGCGTGGGCGGGCTCGGGCTGCTCCCGGGGCGGCGTGAGGCGAAGGTCTGCGTCCCGGGCGAGTTCGGCGGCCCGGGCCTTCGCGCGTTCGCTCAGGTCGCCCTCGGCCAGTGCCTGCATCCTCCACCCGACCCGGCGGGCGAGCCACGCCCGGTTGCCGGACGCGGCCGCCTCGCCGAACACCGCGGCGTACTTGTCACGGAGTTCGGCAGCGGTCATCCTTTCCAGAGCCGCCAGCTCCTTCGCCAGGGTGGGCGGCTTCTCGGTCGTCGCGGGCATGCGGGCCTCCTCTCGGGCGTCTCGGGGTCGTTAACCGGCGTGGACAGTAACGCTCGCGGGGCGGGACATATCAAGTTGATTCGACTGGGTTTTCCTGCGAAATCGCTGCTCCCACCGGAGGTGGAAAGGCGGCCGGGTGGAGGTGGCGGAGAAGGCCGGCGGCGAGGATCGCGGCGACAGCGGTGGCATGCTCGGCGGGGGTGAGTTCGGTGGGCGGTGTGCGGTCGACGGGATGGGCGGGAACGGCCATAGTCACGGGGGGCACCTCCTAAGGAGTGTGGCCCACAGCGACCTTCGGCGGCACCGGCCGGCGGCTGTCTGGCAGGAGTCTCTGGACGTGTTAATTACCCGCGCGGGCGCGAAGTGTCGCACCGAGTTGTCGAAGGCGGCCGGTTGAGTTGCTCTCGAGTACTGCCTTCGGCGTGTCGGACCAGAGCGGGTTTGTAATGAGCTCCAGAAGTCGGGCTCGGCCTCATTCGCCGCCCGGGGCAGTGGCCCCCCTATCCTGTCTTCTGAGTTGCCATCACGTCCGGTCCGTATCGGGGAAGTCGATGGGCAAAGTGCTGGTGCTGTACCACTCGGCCGGCGGGAACACCGCGGCGATGGCCCGGCTCGTCGCCGAGGGGGCCGAACTCATCCCCGGGACCGAGGTACGCGTCCGCGACGTGGACGCAGCGACCCCGGACGACGTGTACTGGTGCGACGGCATCGCGGTCGGTAGCCCGACCAATATGGGCGTGCTGTCGTGGCGGATGAAGCGGTTCTGGGACGAGGCCATGTTCGACCACTGGGGGAAGGTGGACGGCAAGGTCGCCTGCGCCTTCTCGTCCAGCGGGGGGTGGGGCGGCGGGGCCGAGATCGCCTGCCAGTCCCTCCAGATGGTGCTGATGAACTTCGGGTTCCTGGTCTTCGGCGTCACCGACTACGCCGGGAAGGTCACGACCTGCCACTACGGCGCCGTCGCGGCGAAGGAGCCGCGCGACACCGAGGTGCAGGCGTCCTGCCGGCTGCTCGGCCGGCGGCTGGCCGAGTGGGTGGCCGTCGTCGCCGACGGCCGCAAGGACCAGAACCCACTCGCCAAGCCGTAGTCCCGGACGCTGCCGGGGTGAGCCGGCGGCCGGGGGTCATTGCTCCGGGCGGAACAGCCGCGGGGCGAAGTCGTGGAGTGCGTACCGCCACGTCTGCCACTCGTGCCCCTGCCCCGGCAGTTCGCGGAACACCACATTCCGGGCACCCGCCCGGCGGAGCCCGTCGTGCAGCGCTTTCGCCCCCTTGTGGATGCCCGCGTCGAGGCCGGCGGTCCCCGAGTGGAGGTAGAGCAGGCTGAGCTTCTCGTCGAACGCCGCGGCGTCGGCGAACACGCCGCCGTAGGCCGTCTTCGGGTCCACTTTGCCGGCCCCGCTGAACGCCGCGACCGCGGAGAACGTGTCGAGGTGCGTCAGCCCGATCTGCATTGACTGCGCCCCGCCCATCGACAACCCGGCGATGGCCCGGTGGTCCCGGTCGGCGACGGTGCGGTAGCTCGCGTCCACCATCGGCACCAGCTCCTTGACGACCACGTCCTCGAAGGCGCCGAAGTTGAAGCCCTTCCCCATCGGCCCGACCGCGGCCCCGGCCCGCGTGGCGTAGCCCTTCTCCATCACCACGATCATCGGCACGGCCTTCCCCGCGGCGATCAGGTTGTCGAGGATGAAGTTCGCCTTCCCCTGCCGCGTCCACCCGGTCTCGTCCTCGCCGCCGCCGTGCTGGAGGTACAGCACCGGGTAGCGCTTCTGCGGGTCGACGTCGTACCCCGGCGGCGTGTACACCACGACGTGCCGCGTCTGCCCGGTCACCTTCGACGCGTACCACCGCGAGCGGACCTCGCCGTGGGGCACGTCCTTCGGGTGGTAGAAGTCCACGCCCGCCTCCGGGACCTCGACCCCGCTCGTCGGCTTGCCGGTGCCGAAGAAGCTGTCGCTGCCCGGGTCGTTGACGCGGGCCCCGTCCACGACCAGCTCGTAGTAGTGGAACCCCGGGAGGACCGGCGGCGAGGTGAGGCTCCAGACGCCGCCCTCGCCCTTCGTCATGTCCCACGGGCCGCCGGCGCCGAGCCCGTAGCTGGTGAACACCTGCACCTTTCCCGCGTCCGGCGCCTTCAGCCGGAATGTGACCCGGCCGTCGGCGTGGACGCGCGGGTAGCCGGACGGGCCGACGGTCGTCGCCGCCGGCTTCCCCTCGTCGGCCGGGGCCGCGGCGGGGGCCGTCTTCGCGGGCGCCGCCTTCTCCCGCGCGGGCTCGCGGAAGACGAGCCGGGCGAAGGTGTACAGGTCGCTCCGCCAGACCTTGAAGTCGTGCCCGCCGCCGGGGATGACGCGGTACTCGTGCGGCACCTTCTTGTCGTCCAGCATCTTGTGGACGTTCTCGCTGATGCGGAACAGCCCGTCCTTGTCGCCGCAGGCGACGTACAGCAGCTTCAGCTCCCGGGCGGCCCCGGCGTGGTCCTTGATCAGCTCGCCCGGCGGCCGGGTGTTCGGCGCCGACGAGAACCCGCCGACCCAGGCGAAGGTGTCGAGGTTACCGAGCCCGAAGTTGAGCGACTGCCCGCCGCCCATCGACAGGCCGGCGATCGCCCGTGCCTCGCGGTCGGCCTTCGCCGGGAAGGTCTTCTCGACGAACGGGATCAGGTCGGTCAGCAGTTCCTTCTCGAACAGGGCGAACGCCGGCGACTGCTTGGGGATCGGGTCCCGCGCCGTCAGGTCCTTCGACGCCCGCCCGTTGGGCATGACGACGATCATCGGCGCGGCCTGCTTGTCGGCGTACAGGTTGTCGAGGATCACGTCCGGAGCCCCGCCGCGGCGCCACTCGCCCTCGTCGCCGCCGATGCCGTGCAGCAGGTACAGGACCGGGTACGTCTGGTCCTTGCGGTAGCCCGGCGGGGTGTAGACCGTCGCCTTTCGCTTCACCCCGACGGTCGCGGAGTCGTACTCGACCGTCTGCAGCTGGCCGCGCTCGACGCCGTCGCGCTTCTTGTCGAAGTCCGGCGGCGGAGCGGGTTGTTGTCCCACGGCCGGCAGGGCCAGGCCCGCCAGCACGGCCCACGCGAGCGGCCCCGCGGTGCGGTATCTCATGCGTCATCCTCGGAAGGGGTGAGAGGAACCCGGTCCGCCTCGGGGGGTCAGTGCCCCCGCGACGCGGGCCAGAAGGCCGACGAGCGTGTCTGCCTCGTCCGGCGAGAGTACCGCGAGCATCCCGGCCCGGATCGGCTCGCCGGCCGCCCAGAGCTTCACGAACGCCCGCCGCCCCGCGGCGGTGAGCGCGACCGTCCGGGCGCGGGCGTCGGTCGGGTGGGCCTCCCGCCCGACCAGCCCGCGGCGTTCCAGCAGGACGAGCATGGCCCGCACCGTGCTGGGGTCGGAGGACATGCGGCGGGCGAGTTGCCGCTGGGTGAGGGCTCGGCCGCCGCGGGCCAGGGTGGCGAGGAGGACGAACTGGTCGGCCGTGACCCGGAGCGGGGCGAACGCGGCCTCGGACCGGCGGTGGAGCGCCAGGTACGCGGCCCGCAGGGCCATCGGGAGTTCGTGGCCGGTGGTCATGGGCGGCCGCCGCGGGGGTCGTGCGTACACGCACGATCGGAGCCGGGATTGTCACGACTCGGTGGAGCTGAAATCCAGTGAGGAAATGGTGAGTGCGCGAGGGACGGGGCCGCGGGGCGGGCGGAAAGCCCCCACCTGCGGGGCGATCCCGCCCGATGCGCGACCGCCTGGCGAGCGCCGAATAGCCTTCACGGCCCGCCCGCCGGCACATTTCATTCGACCGAAGCGGGTGTACCGCCAGACCTTCTGCACCCACCCGCGGTCTTTCGCCGCCAGCCGCTCGGCGTTGGTCCCCGCCTTGCGTTAGGCCCGCCGACCCCCGGCAGAGGGGGACCAACTGCGACGACCTCCGGCGACTCCCTGCCCAGGGTTTGCGGGGTCCGGGGGCGTCGCCTCACAAGCGGGAGATGCCGATGTCGCGGGATCGAATCCGCCGGGCGGTGGCGCCGGCCATGTTCCTCGGGGCCGGGCTGCTGGTGTGCGCCACCGGGGCGGTCGGGCAGCCGGGGAAGGACAAGGACAAGGAACCCGGCAAGGGGTTCAAGGACAAGGACAAGGCGCCGAAGGGCGGGCCGGGCGCAAAGGCCGAACACGACCTGCGGAAGGCGTTCGGCGCCCTCACCGACCTGAGCCGCACGCCGCCCGCCGGCAAGGCGTCGGCCGGGCTGCTCGACCAGGCTCGCGGCTTCTACCGGGCCGGCGTGAAGGCGTACCCGGACGACGCCCCGCGGGCCGCCGAGCTCGCGGCCGCGGCCGGCGCCGCCGCCCGCGGACTGGACCACCTCCGCCGGGCCGACGCCCGCCCGGTCGCCGACCTGCCCGAGCCGCCCGACGCGGCGGACCCGAACGGCGGCGGCGGCGGCAAGGAGGGGCCGAAGGGGAAGGAGTTCAAGGACGACGGCCCGAAGGCGAAGTTCGGGCCGAGCGCCGGCGAGCGCGGGCCGTGGAGCGAGGCGCTCGACGCGCTCACGAAGTCGCGCGACGTGATCGCCGAGGGCGGCCCGTCGGCCGGGCCGGGGGCCGACTTCCGCGCCGCCGCGAAGACGACCTACGCCCAGGCCCGCGCCGCCTACGAGGCCGGCGAGTACCGCCGGGCCGCCGAACTGGCCCGCGCCGCCGAGGCGTGGGCGCACGTCCCCGAGCACCTGGGCCGCGCCGCGTGGGACGAGCCCGCCGGCCCGCGGCTCGCCCCCGACCCGCGCCGCAAGGGCACGACCGCCCCGCCACCCCCGCCGCCGGTCCAGCCGTAACCGCTTCCTGCCCCCCGCCGCGTACCGGCGGGGGCTTTCCTACCCTCCGACACACACACGGAGCGACTCGTGGCCAAGCACCATCACCCCGAAGGCTGGGGGCAGCACGACCTGACCGGAGTCGTCCGGGCGGTCAACTTCACCCCCCGGGGCGGCGTCGAGGGCGTACTGCTCGACACCGACCGGGGCGTCGTTCAGGTCAACCTCCCGCCGCAAGCCGCCGCGGACGGTCTCGCCGCGGGGCGGGCCGTAACGCTGGTCGTCGAGGCCGACCCGCACGCCGACCGGCACGAGCCGGGTGACCACCCGGTGTACCACCTCGTCCGCGGCCCCGACGCCGGCGCCGCGGGGCGGGTGCGCGTCGAGGGCGTGGTGGCGCGCCTCAACTACGCCCGCCACGGCGAGCCGAACGGGGTGGTGCTCGACACCGGCGACTTCGTCCACCTCAAGCCGCACGGGATGCGGGAGGTCGGGCTGGCGGTCGGCGACCGGGTGACGGCCGAGGGGCCGGTCCGGCCGTCGGCCACCGGCCACCGGGCGGTCGAGGCGGCGAGCGTGAACGGCGTCCGCCTCGCCCCCAAGACGCACCCCCACTGACCGGAGGCGACCGATGGCGACCGCTGTCCTGTCCGCCGAACCCGCCGCACCGCCGTCCCGCGACCGGCTCGGGCTAAACGCCGCGAATTTCTTCCTCGCCGAACTCGTCGGCGTCGCCATCCCGTTCCTGGCGAAGCTGCTCGCCGACCGCGGGTGGCGGGACGACGCGATCCAGTACGCCGCGGCGGCGTGCGGGCTCGGCGTGTTCCTGGCGCAGACGCCGGCCGGCGTCCTCACCGACCGGGTGCGCGACCGGCGGGCGTGGCTGGCGGGGGCGTCGCTCGTCGTCGGGCTGGCGTTCGGGCTCGTCCCGCTCGTGCCCGCCGACGGCCGGGTGATCGACCCGCTCGTGTTCGCCGCCGGCGTCGGGCAGGCGTTCTTCGTGCCGCTGCTCGGGGCGCTGGCGCTCGCCCTGGCCGGGCACGCCGGGCTGCACCGGGTGATGGGCGAGAACCAGGGGTGGAACCACGCCGGGAACATCGCCGCCGCCGTCACCGCGATGGCCGTGGCGACGTGGCTCGGCCTGCCGGCCGTGTTCTACACGATCGCGGTCGTGTCCGTGCTGGCCGCGGCGAGCGTGTTCCTGATCCGTCGGGCCGACCCGCCGGACGACCGCGGGGCGGCGCCCGAGCGCGGCCCGACGCTGCGGGCGCTGTTCCGCGACCGGCGGGTGGTCGTGCTGTTCGCGGCGGTGGCGCTGTTCCACCTGGCGAACGCGCCGGTGATGCCGCTGGTCGGCCAGTACATCGCCCGGCTTGGCGGGACCGACGTGCAGGTGGCGGCGGTGGTGCTCGTTGCGCAGGCGGTGATGGTGCCGGTGGCCGTCGTCGCCGGGCGGCTGTGCCACCGCTGGGGCCGCAAGCCGGTCTTCGCGGTCGGGTTCGTGGCGCTCCCGGTCCGGATCCTGCTGTACTCGTTCACCGCCGACCCGTGGGCGCTGGTGGCGCTCCAGGTGTTCGACGGCATCGGGGCCGGCGTGTACGGTGTCGTGGTGGCCGTGGTGTGCGCCGACCTGACGCGGGCGTCGGGCGGGTTCAACGCGCTGCAGGGCGTTCTGGCGACGGCATTGGCCGTGGGCGGGGTGCTCGGGCCGCTCGCGGCCGGGCCGGTGGTCCAGGAGCTCGGCTTCGCCGCCGCGTTCCGGGCGTTCGCGCTCGTCGCGGCGGTCGCGGCCGGCGTCTTCCTGGCGCTCATGCCCGAGACCGTGCCGGACGGAGGCGACCGCCGATGACGGACCGCGCGGCGCTCGCGTTGACCCTGTTCTGGTTCGGCCTCACGTACCTCGGGCTCGCCCTCGGCCGGCTCCCGGGGCTGCGGACCGACCGCGCCGGCGTCGCCCTCGTCGGCGCGGCGGGGGTGCTGGCGTGCGGGCTGCTGACGTTCGACGCCGCCGTCCGGGCGATCGACTTCGCCACCGTCGCCCTCCTGCTCGGGATGATGCTGGTGGTCGCGTACCTGCGCCGGGCCGGGTTCTTCCCCCGCCTCGCCGGGCTGGTGCTCGGCCGGGTGCGGTCGCCGAAGGGGCTGCTCGCCGCGACCATGCTCCTGTCCGGCGGGCTATCGGCGGTGCTGGTGAACGACGTGGTGTGCGTCGCCCTCGCGCCGCTCGTGCTGCACCTCGCCCGCCGGCTCGGGCTCGACCCGCGGCCGCACCTGGTCGGGCTCGCGGTGGCGAGCAACCTCGGGTCGGCGGCGACGCTCACCGGCAACCCGCAGAACATGATCGTCGGCGGGCTGTCCGGCATCTCGTACCTGCGCTTCGCCGCCAAGCTCGCCCCGCCGGCCCTGATCGGCCTCGTGGTCGGGTACGCGGTCACGCTCGTCGCCTACCGCGCCGCCCTCCGCGCTGCGCCGCGGCCCCTTGCCGCGGGCGCCGAGCGCCACCCGAACGGGGCCCGGCACACGCGGCTCCTCGTCAAGAGCCTCGTCGTGACGGCCGGCGCGGTCGGGGGCTTCTTCGCCGGGTTCCCGATGGCCGTGGTCGCGCTCGCGGCGGCGGCCGTGCTGCTGCTCGATCGGGTGAAGCCGGCGGCAGTGTACGCCCACGTCGACTGGGGGCTGCTCGTCATGTTCGCCGGGCTGTTCGTCGTCGTCCGGGCGTTCGAGGTCCACGTCCTCACCGGGTCCGGGGTCGAGGACGTCGCCGCGCGAGGCGACCCCGTGTGGGCGCTATCGGGCCTGTCGGCGGTGCTGTCGAATCTGGTGTCGAACGTGCCGGCGGTGCTGTTGTTCAAGCCGGTCGTCGGGCCGATGCCGGCGGCGGCGCAGGAGACGGCGTGGCTGGCGCTGGCGGTGTCGAGCACGTTCGCCGGGAACCTGACGGTGCTGGGGTCGGTGGCCAACCTGATCGTGGTCGAGCAGGCCCGCCGCGAGGGGGTGGCGATCGGGTTCTGGGACTACTGCCGGGTCGGCGTCCCCGTCACGCTCCTGACGCTCCCCGTCGGGGCGACGTGGCTGGCGCTTGTGCGGTACTAAGGAGGCGGGATGGCGCGGTGGCAACTCGCGGTCGTGGCCGCCCTGTTCGCCGTGTCGCTCGCCGCCCTCGCGGCGACGAGCGGGGTCGCGCTGTGGGGGGCCGACGATGTCGCCGCCCGCGACCAGCTCCGCGCCGCCGCCGCCGAGCTCGCCGCCGCCCACGACCCGGCCACGCTCCCGCCGGACGAGCCCGGGGCGGTCGTCGCCGACGCCGACAACCGCCGCCTCGCCGCCGTCACCCGCGCAGTGCTCGCCGCGTACCCGGGCGTCGAGGGCGGGGTCTACCTGCCGGCGTCCGACCAGTTCGCCGGGGCGGTCATCCTCACCCCCGACCCGTCCGCGGCCGAGAAGGACGTGAAGGACAAGAAGCTCGGCAAGAAGGAGAAGAAGGAGGCCGACCGGAAGGCGGACGGCGCGGGCGGTCGCCGCGAGCCGCCGCCGCTGGAGACGGCGTCGATCCGCCAGCAGTGCCGCGACGCGCTCGCCGTGGCCGCCGCCGACCGGGTGGTGGTCGAGGTCCGCGACATCGGGCCGAGCCGGGTGGCCGTGGCCGCCGCGCCGGTCGGGGTCGGCCGGCCGGCGCAGGCGGCCGTGTGGGTGATGACGCGGCTGACCGGCCCGGAGCAGCAGAAGGCCCGCCTCGCCCGCCTCCAGGTGGCGACCGCCGCGTCGCTCGGCGGGGTGGTCGTGGCGCTCGGGCTGGCGGCCGGTCTGGGCCTGTCGCTGCGGCGCGGGGCCGCCCGGCAGATGGCCCTGCGCGAGGACCTGCGCCGGGCCGAACACCTGGCGGCGCTCGGCCGGCTGCTCGCCGGCGTCGCCCACGAGGTCCGCAACCCGCTCGCCGCCATCCGCTCGACGGTCCAGCTGTGGGAGCGGCTGCCGGCCGAGGCGCGGACGCCCGAGTCGCTGGCCGCCGTCGTCGGGGCGGTGGACCGGCTGAACGACCTCGTCGGCCGGCTGCTGCTGTTCGCCCGGGCCGGGCACGAGCCGCGCCGCGCCGTGGACCTGAACGCCGTCGCCGCCGAGACGGCCGAGCTCCTCCGCGCCCAGGCCGCCGCCCGCGGGGTGGTAGTCGTGACCGTCCTGGCGCCCGGCCTGCCGCCGGCGTCCGCCGCGGACTCCGCGGTGAGGCGGGCGGCCCACAACCTCGGGCTCAACGCCGTGCAGGCGATGCCGGGCGGCGGTACACTCACGCTCACGACCCGCGCTGCCGGCGGCCGGGTCGAGCTGGCCGTCGCCGACACCGGCCCCGGCGTGCCGGCCGACGCCCGGGACAAGGTGTTCGAGCCGTTCTTCACCACGCGCCCGGAGGGGACCGGCCTCGGCCTCGCGCTGTGCCGCGAGGTCGCCCGGCAGCACGGCGGGGACGTGACCCTCGACCCGGCGGCCGGCCTCGGCGCGACCTTCCGCCTGACCCTCCCCGCCGACGACGGGAGCCCCCCATGACCCGCGGACCCGTCGTCCTGGTCGCCGACGACGACACGGCCATCCGGTCGAACCTCGCCCTGCTGCTCCGCTCCGAGGGGTATCAGGTCTGCGAGGCGGCGGACGGCGACGCGGCGACCGCGGCCCTCGCCGACCCGGCCGTCGCGGCCGCACTGCTCGACCTGAAGATGCCCGGCCGGGACGGGCTGGCCGTGCTCCGCGAGCACGCCGACCGGCTCGACGAGGTGCCGGTGGTCGTCGTCACCGCCTACGGCGGTGGGGCGGCGGCGATCGAGGCGATGCGGCTCGGGGCGTACGACTACCTGACCAAGCCGTTCGACCTCGACGAGGTGCTGTTCACCCTCCGCCGGGCGCTCACCCAGCGGGCGCTGGCCGACCAGGTGCGGGTGCTGTCCGCCGCCCCGGCCGACGAGCCCGACCCCGGCGAGGAACTGGTCGGCCGGTCGGCGGCGATGCTCGCCGTGTTCAAGGCCGTCGGCCGCGTGGCCGGGGTGGACGAGCCGGTCCTCGTGCTCGGCGAGAGCGGCACCGGGAAGGAGTTGGTGGCGGCCGCCGTCCACCGCAACTCCCCGCGGGCCGGCGGGCCGTTCGTGAAGGTGAACTGCGCGGCCCTGTCGCCGGCGCTCCTGGAGAGCGAGCTGTTCGGGCACGAGAAGGGGGCGTTCACCGGCGCCGTCGCCCGGCGGCGCGGGCGGTTCGAGCAGGCCCAGGGCGGGACGATCTTCCTCGACGAGGTCGGGGAGCTCGGCCCGGACCTCCAGGCCAAGCTGTTGCGGGTGCTCCAGAACCGGACGTTCGAGCGGGTCGGCGGGGAGGAGACGTTCGTATCCGACGCCCGGGTGGTGGCGGCGACCAACCGCGACCTGAGGGCGCTGGCCGCGGCGGGCGAGTTCCGCGAGGACCTGTACTACCGGCTGGACGTGGTGTCGGTCCGCCTGCCGCCGCTCCGCGACCGCCGCGACGACCTGCCGCTGCTGGCCGACCGTCTGGTCCGCCAGCTCGCCGCCCGCCACGGGTGGCCGGGCCTCCGGCTCGCCCCGGACGCCGCGGCGGAACTGGCCCGCCGCGACTGGCCGGGGAACGTCCGCGAGCTGCGGAACGTGCTGACGCGGGCCGCGGTCGCGGCCCGCGGGCGGGTGATCCGCGCCGCCGACCTCGGCCCCGCCGACGCGCCCGACCACGACCCCGCCGCCCCGCCACCGGGCGGCGCGGCGGCACTCGACCTGCGAGCCGCCGTGTCCGAGACGGAGCAGCGGGTGATCCGCCAGGCGCTGGAGCAGGCCCGGTGGAACCGCACCCAGGCCGCCCGCCTCCTCGGGATCAGCCGCCGCCAGCTTTTCGATAAGACCCGCCTTTATGACCTCCGCGAGCCGCCGGGCTGAGCCGGCCGGCGGCCGTCAGAACACCGCCGCCGACGAGGTGCGCGGCCGCGGTCATCCGGTCGAGGGCCGCCAGCTCCCGGGCCAGGCTGGGCGGCGGGGTCTCGGTCTTCGTGGGCATGGGTGTCCTCTCGCGTCTCGGGGGTCGTTAACCGGCGTGGACAGTAACGCTCGCGCCGGGCGAGTGTTCAAGCCGATTCGCCTGTGATTTCCTGAGGATTCCGATCAGCGGCAGGCGGCGGGAAGTGCTCGGGGTAGAGGTGCCGGAGGAGGCCCGTGGCGAGAAGGGCGGCGACGTCAGTGGTTCGCTCGGCGGGTGTCATCTCGGCCGGTCGGAGGCGGGTGAGGTGGTCGGTCACGGTGTGCCCTCGTTGGGGCAGCCGCCGCGGCCTTCCCTACGAGGGAACTACCCCGGCGCGGAACGAAGTGTCCGACGTTGGCGGGCGAGAAAGGAATGTTGGGGAGTGGGGCAGTCACCTGTAGGCGCCTCGGGGGGGGTGGCCCACAGCGACCTTCGGCGCGGCGGCCGGTGGCTGTCTGGCGGGAAGTCTCTGGAGTGTTAGCACTACTCCGTTAGACGGGTGCGGCGGCGGGCGGATTCGGACCCTCTAACGGAGGATGAAGACCTTCACTCCCACCCTCGACCCGGCCGTCCTCGACCGCCTCCGCGCATACGCCGCCCGATTCGCCCCGGACTTCCCGCAG
>VFQN01006052.1_pt1 | contig 14225 bp, 13 predicted proteins | sample 3512371 | NCBI WGS metagenome assembly VFQN01 (sample SAMN10412370, study PRJNA504923) | tailings metagenome | isolation source: Replicate 2 from Balatoc abandoned mine | place: Philippines: Itogon, Benguet | collected 2017-08-28
GCTTCATCCTTCGTTGTTAGCATTGATTCTAACTGCTTTATCCTATCATATAGCATTCATTAAGAATAAAGATATAAGAAATAGGACAACATAAGAATCATTCTCTCACCTTAGATTTTGTGTAATAACATCATTATTGACTTTTAAATCATTTAATTCATTCTCAGTTATTAACAATGAATTCTTCGTTTGTTCAAAGATGTTTTTCATATTTTGCATATAATCTTTATTCTGGAAATGATGATTTATCATCTTTTGTTGTTGTGAAGGGTATTGATGTTGTTGATCGATCGATTGAGGGTACAGCAGTGGTGCAGGAAGGCTAGAGGTGACGTAACTGTCAGTTGTCGTACTCGCCGTTGCTGGAGATGGAAGGGTGACTGGCGGAAGAGCATGAGAAGGAAATGGTGGTGGAATAAGAGTTGAATAATTGTGAGATTGATCGAGTGAAGGCATTCGTGGGGGTGATAAAGGAGAAGGATTTCGTCGTGGGAGAATCTCTTCTTCATCCTCTTTGACTCGTTGACCAGTGGGAGATGTCGGAGGAGTCTTTCCTTTTGCCTCTTGCTTCCTTTCTGACTTTGGACGAGGGGATGTGCTCTGTTTTCTCTTTGGTGATCTGTTTCGATTGGGTGATGTTGGAGGAGTGATCCCTGTCTTCACACTTCCTCTTGGTGGACTCGTCAAGGACTTCGCACTCGGTGTCTTCCCTCCCTTCGCAGTGACAACTGGGGTATAAGGGGGTATAGAGAGTTCTTTTATACCATGGTTGCTAGAGTGATCACTTTCAGAATCAGCGTTACTGCCAGAGTTTGGTATGGCACTAATATTATGGAGTGTGTAGTCGTAGGTCGTTGGAAGCTGAGGCGCTGGCGGATGTATTGGAGGGCGATGCTGGGAGAGATAAAACTGACTACCATACAGCTGTTGCGAGGAGAGTTCTGCTAATGATGGTTCAGATTGAGGCTGTGGTGGTTGAGGAGGTTGAAATTGATTGGGGAACTGAGGAGGAAGAGTGACGTGCTTTTTAATAGTCATTGCCTCATTAGCAGTAGCGATAGTATCACCATATCTAACATTCTTTTCATTAGTATCCTTTCTATTCAGTAATTGTGTCTGGGTGCTATCTGTCACTTGTTGAAATTGGTCGAATGTTTGAGGGTAAAGATCAATCATCTCCTGTGACGTCGCGACAGGTGAGAAAGCATCAGGCTTCGTAATAGTAGAGTTATTTGTTGTCTCTTGTATAAATGACGATGAATTAGAATGTAAAGTAGATAAAAACTCTTTATGAGCATTAATCGTTTGTAAGAAATCCTCATTCATCACAACTTCTTGTGCCTTGTTCTTATTGTTCTTATTTCCTTCACTTTTATTCGAACTCTGCTGTTGTTGTAGCTGTTTTAATAGTTTATTATAACAAGCTACCCAAGCATTACACTCATTCTCTTTTTCCACAAGAAAACTCCATACTTTCCCACTATACCATAATAGATCAAACCCATAACCACCAAGTGCAGAAGAAAATGACCATTCTTTTGCTGATTGTATACTATGAATTGGTATAGAGATCATTGGTTGTATTTTCTCTTGATCATTTGGTGAATAAATTTCTATTTGTTGTGTTTTTGCATTTAATCGAAAATATTTCTTTTGCCATGTATAAAGTCCTTCATCTGAAATACATTGTTGCTTCAGTAGACCTTCCATCCTCTTGGTACTTCTTTCCCATCAATTAAAAGACGAGATCTACTGTAAATACTGCCAAAGCAACTCTTAATCGCTACTAAAGCACCTTACAAAAACGTTTGAAAAGAATGATAAATTCAAATTATTAAGGAATTCCTTAATTCTATGTAATTAGGTAATTGAGGAAGTAGGTAGGGTAGGATATCTTCAGTGTTGTGTTATCAGATTGCTCTCACATTACGACCTGCATTGAGTGCAATCTTTAACATCAATATCAAAGGATTTGAGTGATTGAATATCATTATTTATTGAAAAGACTTTGTAAAGGAAAGGATTATGACAGAAATTAACAATTATTTTGAAGCATTAGAAAGATCTTTGAAAAAGATTTCTATTATACTTATTGATGATTTTGAAGAAATTAAGAAAGGTTTCCCAGGTCCAACGATTTCTTTAATTCGAAAATTACTTTTCCATACATCTACTATTGTTATGAAGAATATGCTTCTTCGTAGTGTTGCCAGTCATGTTACTGATAAGAAATTAGTTATTGCCACATTTGACTTACTACGAGAAACTATCAAACACTCCCCTGGTATAACGATTGACCAATTTTTCTCCAACGTAAGTTAATTTCAATTATTTTAAATTAACTTTTGAAAGTTTTTCTCTCTTAGGGATTCGCAACACACAAGTTAACAATGTTACATAAGATAGCAGAATATGTTGCTTCTGTCGATCGAAATATTGTACGAACCCCACAAAAAACCACAATTGTTGTTCCAAATGAATCTATTCTCAAGCTAAGCAGTCCTAATGGCTCGCTGGCGCAACCATCCGTTGACGATCTCTCAACGCATCTGATGGCATCCGCTGTCAATGGTGAAAACCTCTCTTCTAGTGGTAGCTGGCCTATAACAGATTTCCTCAAACATCATATGATGGTAGAGAAAAATAAATCGAAGAACTCTCTCACTACTACAACTTCTAATATCAAGAAAGGAGATAGCACTCCATCGAAGCGAAGTAACAGCGCTCCGAGATATAGAACAACCACCCCACAACTAAAGACCACAAAAGAGACTCCATCCTCTGCTCTTCACCCTGACAAGCATGTAACCATGAGCGAGTATATGAACAGTGAATTAGATGAAAAGAATCATCGAGCACCTGAACCACCATTGAAGAAGGAATTATTCAAGGAAAATCCCTCAAATCATTCGAATCTACCACCTTCCCCACCTCTTGCCAATGACGGGCTTTCTCCAAAGCCCTCGTTTAGAAGATCAATGAGTGTTGAAGATTTTCTCAACACTAATCCTGATGGGACAATCAATTATGATAGTATCGTGAAAAACGAGTTGTTTCAAGAGAAAGTTAATAAGGTTCGACTCATTTCACCTCTCTTATTCAAACGTCGGTTTACGTTGATCTTCTGTATACAGTTTATTGATCAAAGAGTCGCGGAAATATTGAGAGAAAGAACAGATACTATTGTAAAGGAAGTTTCTGAGGTAAGTTGAGAACGATTTACTCTCATGCCTTCTTTATCTGAACTTTACCAGAAATATGACTTCGTTATCAATAAACTGGTCGCAGCAGTTGATGCAGAATTTACTCTCTTAAATAATCGAATAAAAATCTTAGAAGCACAAACAAAGAATTAGAGAGAAAGATTAACGAGACTATGAAGAGAATAAAATCAAGGCTGTTAATAAGAAGAAAAAATTGATTATATATTACAAATAAAAAATCTTTAATTCTATTTTTGTATTGTGTGGTTAGTATTATTATTATTTCTTCTTTCGTTTCGTTTCGTTTCGTTTCCTTTGTTTGTTTGATATATAAATGTATAATATGATTGGTGTATTTACCTCTATGAAGAAAAAAAATGAATTTTTTGAATTTGGCTTAAGTTGATTCACTTCTTTGTATTTGACTATGGTTTAGCTCAATAAGCATAAACAATAACATCATTTCTCCAATAATTTAAAGTAAGATTCTCCTTGAAATCAATCGTTCTTATCTTCTCTCTTCAGACTTTGCCCTCACCGATTCAGCATGAAAGTTCGACTTTCTGAAGTAATTTGTTGGAGCCTCTTTGTGTTCAACAGTATGTAAATTATCTTGTGATATTTTATTTGATATTTGATTTCCAGTGGAAGAAAGTTTTGTTCTTGTATGAGAGTTTGTCATACTTGTCACACGTCTCTTTCCAGACTTTCCAGCTTGATCATCAAGATTAATAGTAATTTTCGTTCCATCAACAGATAACAAGGCTGAAATCAAAAACAGGAGTACAAAGACGACGAATCCCTTCATTGTTTCGAGTGTGTTTTGAGTGCGCGAAACGGAACTAGATTATCCGACTTTAACAAAAATACAGAATTTTCAATATTCTATGTGAAGAAATGTGAGTTTTTCGAAATTTGTTTCTTTTATTACTCAATAAGGAGCAGCGTTAAATTGGGAAAAGTTTCTCAAGCTCTCGTCACTTTTTTAATACTTTGATGAAGGCGATTCTTCTTCTACTCCTCTTGCTTATATCCTTGAGATTAGATGCCTTTGTATCAAATGGAGGGCATTTTCGAAAGCAAAGCTTTCAGCTCCCACGAAATCCGACAATTCTGCGTAAAGCTAACTCGAAAGATGTTCAAACCAATTATCTAACAGAAAAAGAACCACCGTATGCATTATATCTCACAACTTTTGTTGGTCTACCTGTTGTTGCTCAAATATTTCCTTTTCTACTCCAACATATAACTGATTTTTCAGTTTCTGCTTCAGAAAGATCTGTATGGATCATTGCTTTCCTTCTCTCAAAGCGTTTTTATCTCTATTCAACTGGGATCATCGCTGTATTAATGTCAGTCTTTATGAAGGATTCTTTACAAATGTTTCGGTTATCACTAGGACAAGTAAGATGTTCTCCTCTTCTTCTAACTGATATGTTAATCTTGTCTTTGTTACAGAGATATCGTAAATTGAATGAACAACTCTTTGGTGCCGATTTCTTCACTTCGAAGACTAATGGAACTGCGATTGTTTCTCCTGAAATAGAATCTTTCTATCAACAGCTTGATGGCTTACAAGATACGAAGCAAGCTCTCGCTCTGCCGATTATTCTTTTAGTTACTTTAGGCACAGGATACCTGCTATACTCGATAAACCCATTCCATTTACCGAATGAATTATTTTCATATTCATCCATTGTATCGTCTTTCCCAATTGTAATCGTTTCGATGCTGTTTTCCAAGCTTCAAATTAATAATATTTTGGATTTAGTTGTGAAAGATAAGGACAACGTGAAGAATAACTCACTGATCAGCACTATTCTTGCGATTACCTTAGTATGTGCTTCCTTCTTTTTCCCAACTATCAGTTGGCCATTAAGGAATATTATCAATATCTTTATTGCAATGACTGCTTCGGAGTTATTTCAATTTCAACGATTTCCTGCCATTGTGTTAGCACTGTTAGGACTAACTTTATATGATGTCTTTGGAGTCTATGGAAGCCAATCTTTCACAGACAATGGGCAATCTATCATGGAAGCGGTTGCTCGTGCGAATATTGCCCTGACTAACGGCGCCGTTGCAACGCAGTCTGCGGCTGGCAGTGTAACAGCATCAGCAATTAAAGAAGCTGGAACATCTATTGCTACAACAGTCAAAGAGTTCCAGTTTTGGTCTCCTGGTTTATTTCAAGTAGTAATAAATAATCGAATTTCTGATGTTTTAGGCCTTGGTGACATTATCTTTCCTTCCATATTAGTTCGATGGGCTAAATACTTCGATACCAGAGATCGTAAGTATAAGCTTTACAACTCAGCAATTGGTGGCTATGTAATCGGTTTAGTTATGTGTGAAATATTTCAAACAGGCTCAGGCGCGCCAGCATTATTGTTCCTAGTTCCCTCTATGCTCTTGTCGTTAGGACTATCAATTCTATTTTCAAAAATTCCTTTATCTGTTTTGAATGAATGAAGAAAAAATTAACAATTAAACTCAAAATTTCTTCAAAAGCTCAACGGGTTGTTCCATAATCTAATGAGTCAATAATTTTCACTGTAAGTGAAAAAATAACATGACTGTTGATAAAATAAGCGACCAAGAAGGGACTCGAACCCTCAATCTTCGCCTTCGGAGAGCGACGCGGTAGCCATTTCGCCACTTGGCCAATCAAACATTACCGATTTGGGCATTTTACTAAATATAAACCTTCTCTACTACTTTAAAGAAACGGTTTTTCAATATTCAATTTCCATTATCTTTATCTTTCTTTAACTCTGTTGCCTTTCAGAGGATTTTGATCAAGCGAAGAAAATATGAATCGATTTGATGAGAAACATGTTATGCCAATAACATCTCAAGAAGAGAAGGAAGTACATCGTGTCTTTGAATTATTATGTGATTATCAACAAAAATCCAAAATTAAACAAGAGATTGAAGATATTAAAAATTGGATTAATGCAAATCGTAATAAATCACATTTAGAACATGCTGAAGAAAATATTCAAGCAGGATTAAATCGTATTGATGAATTAACACAACATTTACATGAACTTGAGAATAAATCAGATAAGAAGATCTCTTGTGCTGATGTTATGGAAATGTTAAAGAAACTTGATGCAAAGAATACAAAGAAAGAAGTTGAAGAAATGATATGGGAAGTTGATGAGAATTTAGATGGTCATTTAGATTGGGTGGAGTTTCGTTTAATGTTTAATCGTAATATAACTGATCGTACTGGTCTAGAACCATCACGTATGGTAAGTCAGATGCACCTAACTATTATGCTAATTGTGTGAATATTGTGACTATGAATTCTCTATAGTATAACTTGACTCAATTCTTAATCTATGATACGAATAATAACGGGATGGTTTCAGTGGATGAAACAATGAATCTTCTCTATGCAAGGTAACTAACGACCTCCTTTCCATCAATTGAATCAAACAGATAATCCTTCCCTTTTTTTATCGTAGATATGGTCGTTCGACAATGGAACAGAAATTAAAGGAGTTGTTTGGTGAAAATATGCAAGAGTTTGGAAGACAAGGTGGTGAGATTCCTTACAGTCGCTACATCAAAGCAGTGGAACGAGTTCAACTAAACATGTTCCTTGAGACGAATGCTGGTAGGAAAGCAAAGGATTTGCATCGTAGTGATTCAAGGAAATAAATAAATATTCATATTTTTATATTGTAAATAATGGAAAACATTCACTGATCATTCGTCTTATTGCCTACTATATCACCTCAAATCACCTTCTATCTGACTGAGTGTTACATGGAATACTTACTTATTATATATCAGAAAAAGAAAGAAAAGAAACAACTCCCAAAAACAAAAACAGTGAAGCTGTTGCTACTATTAGAGTGTATATAGAAGAACGTAACCATGATCCATATGTCAAGTATAATTGAAACAAAGATCAACAAAATTTTGTCATGTAGTTTGCATTGGAACTGTTTCAATAAAAGGACTACTCAGTAGCTTTTTCTTCATTTACTTTGTCACCTTGCCTTGTTTAAGATGAGCAGCAATTTGATTCGCACATCGAATACCTGATTCTAATGCAGCATGACAAGTTGCACCAGCACCAACATTCGTCGCTTCACCAGAGAAATAAAGTAATCCATCAACAGGTTCAGCAATCATCGCACCTGATGTCACCGGATAACCAGCACGAGGAGAGCAATAACCACCACCAATATAAGGATGATTCGTAGGACTCCATACTTGCATGGTACCCGCTAAAAACACTTCTGAAGGCTTTGGTAACGACAAAACAGGTTTATTTAACCAATGATCAGGCGTTAATTCACTGAAAATAACATCTAATTGCTCAACAAATCTTCGATAAACTTCTTCCCTCGATAATGTTAATATCTTATCAGCGAATCCACTCGTCGCGAAACCAGTAGCATAACATACACCTTCATTAGAGGAAGGATCAACAAGGTCAGTGACATCACGAAACCATATTTCAGGGAATAAGAAATCAGGATCAGTCATAATCATACCAGTTAAACCTTTAGGCCAGCAGACCTTAGAGAATTTCACAAATACTTTCATAGCAGTATGCATGTAAGTGGATTGGAAGGCTAATTGCTTCTTTGGTGGTAAAGATGGTGTAAATTCAATTAAATTTCTTTTAATAACATCAGGTGATGCACTAATCACTGTAGTTTTGGTGTAATATGTTTTACCATCTTTTGTTGTCAGAATAACATGATTTAAAGCACTATTATCCTCTGAAACAATAACACGTTCAACTTTCGTTACAGGAGTATTGGTTAAGACGGTTAAATCTTTCTTTAAGTAATTAATTAACGAAGCATATGAATTTTTAAATTTAAATTCACCTTCATCTGATTCGATATTCCATAAACGTGTCCAACGTATGGATTGTTTTAATGATAAATCATTTGAATTGGTACATAATGTATTCGAAAACCCAGCATTTACCATACCTTTCATATCAGAATTAAAGTTTAATAATGTTAAAAATTGATCCATGGAGATATTTTCATTAATCAGATCTTCATGATAATGTTCGGATAACGACCATAATGTTTCATTTAATTTCACAAAGGATTCATCAGATGTATCATCAAAGCGCAACAATTTCCCCTTTTCTCTTTTCCCACCTTGATTTCCCTTGCCGAAGTAGTAGAGACCGTAGCCTCCGTTGACAGGGTGTTCTAATGGTCCTCCGTCACCATGTGCCCAACAATAAATTTCTTCAATTGGTTCATTCGTTTCTTTAGCAAAATCAGTTAGTAAGGTATTATTACCATGTAGGATTTCTGCACCAAGTTCAATCTTCACATTGGGGATAAAGTCTAAACCTTGACGAATTCGACCACCGATATAATCTTGTGCTTCTAAGACTAAGATCTTATCAAGTGGGATTTTATGTTCATGATGAAGGTTACGTGCAGCTCTTAATCCACTTGCACCAGCACCAATGACAATACAATCATAGACTTTTTCACTGGCAAGAGTTTGAGTGATTTTACTGATTTTATGTAGCTTCTGTTGACGGTGTAAGTGTGCCAATCCAACAGAAGTTGCAAAGAAGCCCAAGGCAGTAGTAGATTGGAGAAGGTTGTCCATTTTACCTACAATCAGATGTTAATTGTTGTGATTGTTTTGATGAAAGGTGTTGAAGAAGAACAAAAGAATCTGCCGTATTTGGGAGATAAACGATCGTATGATGATAGGAGGAATCGTATATCCGCTTGAAAAGTGTTGCTTGTTGTGTGGTTACTTTGACATCAATAGGAGGAAGGTTACTTGCATTGATTGGAGAAAGAAGATCGATAATTGATTACTTTAAATGGTAAATCCGAAGAGGAAAGCATCTAAATCTTCGAAGAAAGGTAATCGAAGGAAGAAAGTTCGTCGAGCATCCCTGAAAAGTCAGAATGAGAGTTCCAGAACTGTGATGGAAGTCGATGTTTCAATCCCTCCTAATAATTACCCACCTTCAAACTCGACAAATTCCAAAACTTCCCATCACCCTCTCAAGCTTTTTGTTGATTATAATCACCATACTTTGTCAAGTCAATTGAAAGATCTTCATAAAGATGTGATTTGGTGTCAACATCAGGCATTCTTCCACCCTGATATAGTTCGTCAAGTCAAATTATATGAAGCAGGGATTGTTGTAGATGATGTGATCCAAGGTTACTTAAATGATTGCTGGCTTCTAGGGCCTCTAGCCACTCTAACCTCCCAGCATGAAATCATCCGACAACTGATTCGTTCAGTTGATGGAGCTGAAGTCCCTACTCAAGTAGAAGTATCCTTTTGGCAGCTTGGCTGTCGGAAATCTGTGATAGTTGATAATTATTTTCCTTGTCTTCCGAGAAGAAGATATCAAGAAGAGGATGATTCTAATAAGTTATACGCTGACCTGGAGCCCTTGTACTGCAAGCCTAATGGACCAGAGTTATGGGCTTTATATATCGAAAAAGCTTATGCCACTTTACATGGTAGCTATCAAGCTTTACATGACGGGCAAGATTACGAGGCGATGATTGATTTGACGGGATGTCCTGCTTATTCATACACGGTTCGACCGTTATCCTTGACCACAGCTAATCAAAGTATTAAAAAATTTGAAGATCTTGAGAAACTTGTCGGTCATTCTGGTTTTATTACTGCGATTTCCCATGATCAGGCAGAGGATGGAACACCAATCCATCAAGATCAATCATTAAATAATATAGGAGAACCTCCTGTGGAATCAACGAAAAATGGAGAAGGAATATTTCCACATCATTCTTACTCGATACTAAACACATTGAGGTTACCTCACATTGATTCAAATCTTAGAGAGGAATGTTTTAAGCTTATTAAATTGAGGTAAATAGTGAATTCTTGTTGAAACTAATTATCTCGTTTTTACTCATGCATTTTATTTGTAGGAATCCACATGGAAAGCATGAATTCACTGGAAGATGGTCAGATCGTTGTAATTATTGGAATAATGAGCAATGTCAGGTATATACTGATCCTTCCTCAGCAATTAAATTATTTTAATTTTCGTTCTCCTCTTCCTTTTTCTTCGTTTGTAGAAAGCATTAAATGATATTAATGAAACTATCATTGATAAGGATGAAGGTATATTTTGGATGGATTTTGAAAATTTTCGGAAATATTTTGCACGTGTGAATGCATGTTTTCCAAATGGTGTATCGTTCAATGATTATTGTCTTCATTGGACCAATCAGCAAACTTTGACGCTGCAAGGTCCAACAACTGAACAAGGTCCAATAACTGAATCAGTATCTTTCAAATATGAACTCGTTGTTCCCGAAAATCCAAGATTGATCTTGTTTCCCGAAAATGTAATTTACGATGTGCTTGTTTTTGGTCTTCATCAGACTGATCTTAGACCCTTCCTGCGAAACGATTACTCAGAACTTATTCTTAAAGTTTTTTCCAAAGGTCAACTCTGGCAGTTTAAAAAAGGTCGACACCGTCAAATGCAAACAGATGTACTCGAATTTTCTCCTGGAGTGTATCACATCGAACTTGAGATAAAATGTGATGCGAATTGTGTCAATCGAGACCAAAGAGAATACGCTTTAACGATCCATTCCACTTGTGCTGATTTTAAATTTACTCCTTATACTTGATCAACCAGAGATATCCTTCTTTTATATGTCTCATACCGCTGAGCTTTTCTCCCAATCCTTTATAAATCCCCAAGAGAAGAATGATTGTGGTACGAAAGAATGATTTATTTTCTTTCGCTGTATGTTTCTGTCTTTGTGTGTTTTTCTATTATTTTTTCCTTTGAATTCCCTGAACTTTCTGGTTTTCTTATTGATTCTTGGAAGGAGTTGGTTTGGTTGGTATTTTTATTTTATTTGGCTTCTGCTGTCGTTAGATTTCTATTTGTGTTGATGATAATGTTTCTATTTTTATTTCTCTCTTTTCGTTGGTATAAAATCCAATCCTTTCTTTCGTTTAAGCTTTTTCCCAATCATATTATATCCTTTTGCATGGTTTTAGATGAGAGTAAAAGAATTCTTTTGTTTGTCTTTTTCTACTCTGGTGTTTTTATTGTACTGTGTATGCACTATGCATCCCCTCAATCTGTTGGTATCCTAGAGTAGTTCAATCAACCCCCTTTTTTTCATTCTTTCAAAAACAAAGTAATTTTAATTCAACTGTCGCGTTATTCTTTTGGATTTATATATTTTCTTACTGGAATAATTGGGAATATTCTGCCATCAGATATAATCCAATTTCATTTCACATCAAATCAACTGGGTAAGCATACTTCTACCACAATGCAATTCACAAAGCTTTCAACAAAGACTCAATATAAAGATGTAGAAGGAAAAAATAAGAAGGAGTAAAACAAATCAAAATTCAATAGAGTTGGAGTATACGTTGGACTTCTTGTAATACATTATCATCAGTGTACATTTGCATATGATGAACACCAGGGAAAGCAATACTCTCAAAACCTTTCTTTTCTTTATTGATCACAGCATCCTTCCACGTATTACAAAACTCGTTATCAATGATTTCCTGATTTCCATCACCTTCCATTCTTAAAGTTTCAATAGGAGCATTGTCTGTGATACTCTTATTAAAGACATAAGCATAATCTGTATCGAGCGCGGATCCGTAAAGGCAATATACATCTACAGCCTCTGGTGCGTTACTACGATCCATGGAGGGATAGACCGCACCGAGAATCTCACTCCAGTCAGAATGGGAAACGGATGTAAAGAGTTTCTGCATATCCTCTAAGCGGGGAGAGTAATGTGTTTCCTTCTCTGCATCACCAGAATAGGTCACAATGAAGTCCTTCACTTCATCTAAACCATGATAATTACCCCATGGAGTAGACGTATAAGTAGCTTCCCAAGTTGTAACGGTTCTTTGGAGAAGAATTTCGCTCGGTGATTCGGTGGCAAAGAAGGAAATAAAAGCATTCATCTGACCTAAAAGATTCCCAGATAGTGTTATCATCCCTCCCATATACTTTTCCTTCCAAGCACGAGTCATTGATTGTAAAAAAGCATAAATCGTTGGTCCACCATTCGAATGACCAATGAGAATGGCTTTCCCTCCATTTAAACGATAATTTCGTTCAATAAGTTGTTTTAAAGAATCAGTAAAACCAATCTGACGTAATGTTCGATCAGATCCAAAGCGGAAATCATATGGGATACCAAATAATGTTTTACCAACCTCATAACCCCATGATTCAAGTTGTTGAAAGAAGGAATAATAATTAGAACGAAGTCCAATCTCACGACCAAAGTGAGGAGTTTCAATGGTCACACCTTCAGGTGCATGGAAACTCGAATCAGAGGAATCATAATTTAAATATAATAAGTCACTTAAGCATTGACGGTTCTTTAAAGTTAAAGTGACATTGGGATAAATAATAAATGATTCATTAATTGGTAAAGAATCGTTTTGACAATGTAATGGAAGAAGTTCAATAGAATTCACTTTTGCATATAAAAAATTACCAGAAAAACCTGGTAAAAAATATACATTTGGTAAACTCCAAATACATTTCCAGAAACATAGAACAAGAATGCTTGTAATTGATAAGACATTCTTTACCATCATCTTCAATCTTCAATAATTTATCTGAGCTTTCTCATTATTATACGTCATATACATATGCACTTTCGCTATACTTTCTTTCTTTCTTTCATTTTTCGCATGGTTATAGATGAAATTGTTTGTCTTTCTCTACTCTGATGTTTTTTGCTGTATTGCGTACTATGCATATGTTGAGATCTTAGAGTAGTTCAATCAACCCCTTTTTCATTCAATAACAAAGTAATTTTAATTCAACTGTCGCGTTATTCTTTTGATTTTATATATTTTCTTACTGGAATAATTGGGAATATTCTGATATCAGATATAATCCATTTTCGTTTCTTATCATCTCATATACTAATTTGTCATACCTCTTATCACAATGTAAATCACAAAGCTTTCAACAAAAAAATCAAAAAAAGGATAGAAGGGATAAATATGAAAAGAAAAGAAAAAAGTCAAATTTCAATAGAGTTGGAGTATACGTTGGACTTCTTGTAACACGTTATCATCTGTATACATTTGCATGTGATCAACACCAGGGAAAGCAATACTCTCAAAACCTTTCTTTTCTTTATTGATCACAGCATCCTTCCACGTATTACAAAACTCGTTATCAATGATTTCCTGATTTCCATCACCTTCCATTCTTAAAGTTTCAATAGGAGCATTGTCTGTGATACTCTTATTAAAGACATAAGCATAATCTGTATCGAGCGCGGATCCGTAAAGGCAATATACATCTACAGCCTCTGGTGCGTTACTACGATCCATGGAGGGATAGACCGCACCGAGAATCTCACTCCAGTCAGAATGGGAAACGGATGTAAAGAGTTTCTGCATATCCTCTAAGCGGGGAGAGTAATGTGTTTCCTTCTCTGCATCACCAGAATAGGTCACAATGAAGTCCTTCACTTCATCTAAACCATGATAATTACCCCATGGAGTAGACGTATAAGTAGCTTCCCAAGTTGTAACGGTTCTTTGGAGAAGAATTTCGCTCGGTGATTCGGTGGCAAAGAAGGAAATAAAAGCATTCATCTGACCTAAAAGATTCCCAGATAGTGTTATCATCCCTCCCATATACTTTTCCTTCCAAGCACGAGTCATTGATTGTAAAAAAGCATAAATCGTTGGTCCACCATTCGAATGACCAATGAGAATGGCTTTCCCTCCATTTAAACGATAATTTCGTTCAATAAGTTGTTTTAAAGAATCAGTAAAACCAATCTGACGTAATGTTCGATCAGATCCAAAGCGGAAATCATATGGGATACCAAATAATGTTTTACCAACCTCATAACCCCATGATTCAAGTTGTTGAAAGAAGGAATAATAATTAGAACGAAGTCCAATCTCACGACCAAAGTGAGGAGTTTCAATGGTCACACCTTCAGGTGCATGGAAACTCGAATCAGAGGAATCATAATTTAAATATAATAA
>VFQN01006053.1_pt1 | contig 14225 bp, 18 predicted proteins | sample 3512371 | NCBI WGS metagenome assembly VFQN01 (sample SAMN10412370, study PRJNA504923) | tailings metagenome | isolation source: Replicate 2 from Balatoc abandoned mine | place: Philippines: Itogon, Benguet | collected 2017-08-28
TCCTCCCCATCGTCCTCCTCCTCGCCCTCGTAGTACTCGTCCATCTAGTACCCCCCGCCACCGCCCCTGCCGTACAGCCCGTACCCGCCGTACGCCCCGTACGGCCCGCGCGCGCCGGCTCCCCCCGCCCCCCCATGCAGCGCTGCCCCCGCCGCAGAGCGCTCCCCCAACACACCTCCCGCCCCCACCGCGCCCAGGCCCAGCCCCAGCTCCCCTTCCTCGCCTTCCTCCCCCTCCTCATCCTCGTCGTACAACGGGTCGTAGTCAAAGTCAAACGGCGGCTCCGGAAAGTCAATGTCGTACGGCCCCATGGCCATACCCAGCCCCGCGACAACGTCATCCCAGTACGCCCCGCCCGCTGCGCCTCTCCCTCCCCCGCCCGCTGCGCCGCCAAAGCCACCCTCCTCCCCCTCCTCTCCCCACCCCAGATCAAAGTCGTAATCGTAGTCGTAGTCAAACTCCGCGTCCGGAATGGGGATGTCAGGCACGAAGTCCGGGTCTGGAGGCAGCGGCATGGGCATGCGGCCTATGACGTCGAGCGACTTGGTCTTGCGGAACAGTGCCAGGATGACCTGGCTGTACAGGTCCGGCTGCTCCAGCGACAGCGCCAGCAGCTTGCCCTGCCCCGCCTCGCCCTCCTGCAGCGCAGCCTCCGCCAGCGCCACCGCCTGCTCCAGGGCGCGGCTGGAGGCGGGGTCGCCGGCGGGCTGCGCGTCCGCGGCGGCGGCGGCGAGGGCGGCGGCGGCGGCCCAGGCGGCGTCGTTGGAGGGGGCGCCGGGGGCGGTGGAGGCGGGGGCCGCTGCGCGGCCGGCGCCGCGCGTCCGGGCGCGGACGGGCGGCGCGGCGGTGCGCTGCTGTTGCTGCTGCTGCCTGGCGCGTCGGAGCTGCTGCTGCGTGAGGATGCGTGCGGGCTGCTGGAGGCGTGTGGCGGCGCTGGTGGTGCCGATGGGCAGGGCGGGGCGGGAGGCGGTGGCGGTGGCAGAGGCAGGAGGAGCGGCGGTGGCAGCAGCGGCGGTCGCATGGTTACCCTGGGAAGCAGCGCCCTTGCGTTTGCTGCTGGAGGACGACTTGCCCTGGGGCGCGTGTGTTGGGGACTGGGAGGTGCTGGTGCCCGCGGCCGGGTCCTGGGGTCCACCAGTCGGCGTCGCGGGCGGTGCCGACTGCTGCTGCTGCTGCTGCTGTGCGGTGCGCTGCTTGTGTTTTGAACCCATTGTGTCGACCACGAGCACGCTGGATACAGCGGCTCTCGGGCCGCCTTGAGCTATGCCAACGAGCAGGAATGCCTTGAGTCCATGGAGTTCTTGCTATGCAATGTTTTGAGTGAGGGTAACAAAAGTTGGAGCGCTTATGGTATCTACTAAACAAAATGGGGTGCTACGCGCCTGCAGCAACGTCCACGCGTCGTCGAGGGTGCAATGCGTCGTGCTCAGCTCTACATGGTGCCTCACTAGGCTGCAAACACACAGCTCACAAGAAGCATACCACATACATTGCCGCTGCTCATACATCTCAATTAGGCGTATTGGCTCTTCCTCGACTACGCGTAGTCACAGCGCTCTGCCCTGCTTCTCAACCTCCACGCGCTTGCAGTGCTTCACAATACACTGTCATTTGATAAACACGAACAAAGATGACAGAGGTCGGTGCACGTGTGCAGGGCTACGTGAGAGCAGCATGCATCGTTCTCCCCTCCCACATCGCGCTTACAACGTCCGCTTATGCTCGCAGTACTGGAAAAGCAATGCCATGCATTGGTGCGATATATGCAAATGCTGGATGAATGATACCAAGCAAGCGCGGTTAAACCACGAGCGTGGGGCGCAGCACCAGGCGAAGCTCGAAAAGAGTGGGTCAGCGTGCAGGGTGGCAGTGTGGGCTGGTATGCGGCGGGCTGAGCACTATCCGATGGACATGCATCTTGCACAGCACGGGTAATTGACGGACCGCTAAGCTATTAGCGTCCACACGGGGTACGGAAGGGGTGTCGGGGCAAAGGCACGTGGCAGGGCTGCAGCACATACCCGGTAGCGTTACCCACACGTGGCAGCGCTGGAACGCACCTGCGGCATCTCTGGAGGTCTGGCCGCTGGCTTCTAGCACCTGCGTTGAAAATCTGGCCGCTGGCTTCTAGCACCTGCGTTGCGGGCCCCTCACCTGCTCCCCACCTTCCAAGAACCCCTCCCACCCTCCACTTCCTGGCCCTGTACCCCAACCTCGTACCGGGATGCAAGGTGGCCACATGCCTGGGTACCTAGGCCCTTCCGAAGCCCTATCACCATGCTGCCAACGAAGCGTTTTAACTAATGCGACCCTTAATAACCCCGTCCCCAGAGCTCCGCGACATGGGCAAGAAGGCTGAGGACGACGCCAAGGCCAAGGCGGCCAACGAGGCGGCCATGGCCAAGATCGAGGAGGCGGCGCGCAAGAGGTTCGAGGCGGACAAGAAGGCGGCGGAGGCGGAGCTGGGCGTGTGGGCGTGGGACCACGGCAGCGCCTACTACTACAACGACAAGCACAGGCGGGTGGCGGGTGGCGCGCTGCACCTGGGGCAGGGGCAGGGAGGAAGCGGGTATTGGCCTGGGGATGGGACGGGTGGGTCTGGGTTGGGGAGGTCCACACCTCGGGTCCTGCCGTGCCCATGAAGCGCTACCGCGGGAGGGTCCACAGGCTAAGGCTCATTCCACCCGGGGGAAGGCGTGTAGGTGAGTGGCGCCACACCGTGGCTGTTGTCCTCGAGGGCAGGCCGCAGGGGCTGTGCTTCCAACTCCACGTGTGTCCGCGTACCCCGGTACCCGCCTGCAGGCGCGTGCAACAAGTGCCACCTACGGGCCCCTTGTAGCCTGCCTGTACCGCATGCATGCCCGTTGTACCCTGCACGTACGCATGAGCCAAGACTTGTTCCGTGCTGGTGTGCATACCTATCCCCCGCTTGTGTCATTAGCTTGGCGAAGTACCCGTTCCCCACGCATGCCGCACCTCACCCACGCAGGTGGTACTACGACCCGGAGACGCAGTGGTACTACGGCGGGGAGCCCACGCCGCAGTGGACGCAGGCGCCGCCGCTGCCTGCCGGGGCGCTGTTCGGCAGGGCGCGGCACGAGGGCGGGCCCGTGCCGCAGGGGGCGGCGGGGGCGGGGGCGGCGGCGGGCGGCACGGGGGCGGCAGGGTCAGCAGCGGCGGGGTCAGGAGGAGGGGCTGCGGGTGCGGGCGGCGTGTTCAAGACGCAGGTGGTGAAGCGCGTGGTGGCAGTGCCCAAGCACCCGCTGGCGGGGCTGGGCGGCTACCAGGCGCCCACCAGCGGGAAGGTCGGCGGCGGCATGGGGGCAGGTGAGGGCAGGGGGGAGAGGGCGGGCAGCCGGGAGCGGGGGAGGGGACGTGTGAACGCAAGAGGGGAAGTTAAGGGCAGGGGACAGGGAGGAGGAACGGTGATGGTGGAAGGGAAGGGGAGGGAGGTGAAGGGGTCGTGGGGGCGGATGAACAATGGAGCGGGTTGGAAAAGCCCCAGGCGGAGACTAGGGGTGCCCGGGGGAAGGGGAGTGGTGATGCGGGGCAGGTGGGGAGAGGGCTGGGGGGTGGGTAGATGGCTGCGGAGCGGGGTGGTATGTCGTATAGAGTGGATGGAATGTGCGTGGGTACTGGTACATACTATGCTTCTGCGGAACGTTGGGTAGGAGGGGTTTGGCTACATCCGTAGATGGCAAAACGCCACTTGGGCGTAGGGGGCGGGCGGAGGGGGCCCGTGGGATGGAAGGGACGTAGGGAGCGGTTGGATTGGCGATATGCACGGTGGATACGGTACAGGTAAGTTGCCTTAACGCGAGGGCTAGGGGTGCCGGCGCTCCGCTCCTGAGGGATTTGGATGGGAGGGGGATGCGTAGAGCTGTGCACGTACGCCGTACGCCAGGGCCTGAAGGTATTTGGTATGTACCGCTGTGCCGTTCCTAGCCCTCGCGTTGCAGACCCCGCAGCGCTAGCGACCCTCTGCGCCACCGTGTGCACACACAACCCGCAACCCTGCATGCCGCACCGCACAGGCGTGGTGATCGAGTCCGCGCCCGACGAAGGGGCGGCGGCGAAACGCAAGCGGGAAGAGGCGGCGCAGGGCGGCAAGGGGGGCAAGGGTGGGGCTGTGTCGGCTGAGGAGGCGGAGGCGTTGGCGCGGCGGGAGGCGGCGCGGCAGCGGGTGGCGCAGCGGACGGCGGCAGGCTTTGGGTACGCGTAGGCGTGGCTGCCCCAACTCGTGCGTTGTCAGGTCAGAGCGAACAAAGCAAGCATATGCAGGGTAACGGACGAAGCGGTCAAAGAGCCAGAGAGGCAACGAATGCGGTCGAACTGCATTGTAATGGCAAATGTTACTGCGATGTAGTAGGACTGTTGTTGGCGTGGGTGGTATGGTAGGCAGGTGGTGGTGTACGGGATCCGGTTCTGGTTGTAAGCTGGTGTACGGAATCCGATGACGTGCCCTGGTCTGGACTGCGTTTCATGGCTGGCGCTGGACGCATGGCTGGGGTTTATCTCATCTCCGGTCAGGCTAGCTGGCCCAATATGGATGCCAATGGTGTGGTCAGGCATGCAGCCAGAACCAGGGGAGACTCCCCCTGCTACTAGGTAGCCCTATGTGGGATACATGCATCACAACAAGGCAAGCCAATCAGTTAAACTTCCGTTACAGCCTTTACACGTTGCGCACCTTACTTCCACTCGGGCGATCTAGGAGCTCATGGCGCCTAGTCCGTGTGCTCACAGGGTAGCGCAAAGGCTAAGCGCCAGGCGAGGTGCAATGTGGTAAGAAAGTCTGGCCTCTATTGCGTCCAACACTCCAGTGTACTCTAGTTCAGGTCATGTCACAGCGCATTGCAGACAAAGGAGCTCGTCGGTCAGCAACGGCTTATTATACACGGGACTGCCGCTGGACAGCCCTGCAGCATTAGTCATTGGAGCAATGCATGCACCGGTGCACCCGCTGACGCTCTACCTACAATGACATGAAGACGCACGGGGAGCGGGCACACCCCCTCGTAAAACCGTGCGCACAACAGAAACCACCATGCCGACTGCATGCACCCTATCCTAGCCCTGGGAGACTCCCGAGCTCCTCCCCTGCACCAAGCCACCCACTCTCAACCTGGCCCTTGTCGCTCCCACACCGCACACCACTGTCTCCATGCACCTGCACTCAAGTCGCTGCATGCTCCCAGCCCTGCCTCCCGCCTAGTTGTTCATCTCCGCCCAGCTCTTGCCGACCAACGGGTCTGGCCGCGCGCTAAACTTGCCCGTAGCACCCTTCCACTCGCCCACGCCCAGCGAGTAGCCCCAGTCCGACTGGGTCTCAATCGTGAGGTCTGAGCACGCGCGCGTCATGCATATTAGCGCCATGCCCTGCGCCTGCTCGTCCTCATCCACAGTGAAGGCCAGGTCCGCAATGTCCGAAGAGTCAATCTTGCCCGACGCAACGCGCGCAACGCAGGCTCCGCAAATGCCGCCTCGGCACGTCGCGGGAAGGTCCAGCCCGGCCGCCTCGGCAGCGTCGAGGATGTATTGGTTGTCTGGGCAAGTGATTTCGCGGGTCTCGCCACCAGCGCCGATGAAGGTGACCTTGAAGCTTTGGCCCTTAGACTCAACCGTGCGGAGGTTAGAGACCTTGTCGCGGCAGAAACCGTCGTTTGCCCGAACCAGCACGCTGCGCCCTCGACCGGTGGCAGCAGCGCGCTGGGGAACTGCTTGCGAGGTGCTAGCAGGGTTTGAGCTGCGGAGGGTAGCAGCGGTAGAACGCTGCTGTAGTAGGGCTGCGACGCACGGCGCCATTGCAATAGAGGTGGGTCGAGCAAAGGGGTGCACGAAGGCTTCCAAGGTGTGGATATGGCGTTGTGGAGAGCCAGATTCTTCCCCGCAGCAAAAGTAAGTTACCCTGCGGAGCGTAAGGGCAAAAATCAGAGCAGTTGGTTGCTGCATGGGGAACACGGCAACCGGAAGATCGCGGATATAGAGAAGTCGCTGCCAAATGGCCTTGTTACTTGCACCGACGAGTCACCACGTAAAAATGGCCACCATGAACATGCGTTGCGCTTCCGGTGTCGCTGCTCAGCAGCAGGCGACTCGCCAGACCCCGGCCCGGGTGTCTGTGTCCAGCGCCAAGCCCATCGTCCGCCTGGTGCCCTTCCAGGTGCGCCAAAGCATCGTATATTGTTACATACGTAGGAAGGCAGCAGAAGATCTAGCTCGCGTGGCTGGTGCCGAAGCCGACACAGCCCCTCCTTGCGATGCTTTCAGGGCGCCCAGACTGCTCCCCAGCGCGCAGCACTTCAAGGTAAACAGACAACTTACCTGTTCAATTATAAGCTCAGATCGGATCTAGCCTCTTGCCTGTGTCAGGTGCTTTGCACTGCTCTCACGTTTCCATGCTTGCTGCCCTTGCAGTGCGCGCCGCTGCTGCCACCGAGGTGAAGACGGAGAAGGAGATGGGTAAGCTTATAAGATAATTACAGCATGCAGGAAACTCCTGGTCACGTCCGTGTGCTACGCAATGTCGAACCTTGTCGGATGTTCTTTTCGTCGCGCAGGCCAGGCCCGCCCCATCTTCCCCTTCACGGCCATTGTGGGCCAGGAGGAGATGAAGCTGGCCCTGATTCTGAACGTCATTGACCCCAAGATCGGTGGTGTGATGATCATGGGCGACCGTGGCACTGGCAAGTCCACCACCATCCGTGCCCTGGCTGACCTGCTCCCTGAGATGAAGGTAAGCGTGCGAGCAACACGTCTGACGCTCCACTTTGCCGGCTGTACACCATCAGGCGGGTAACAGAGGCGAACGTACAGGCCAGGTTGAGTGCTGGGCTCCCGACATAGCCCCCACCAGTACGTACGGGGTGGGGGCAGTGGGAGCAGCACAACAGAAAGCAGCGTACGCCCGTGTTACCCATTACCTGACTCGTGAATGCTCTTGTCAATTCTCCACCCATTGGTGGTCACGAACTATGTGTCCGGCCGGTTGCATCGCGCACGTGCGCCCCTCCCGCCACGTCCCGGACCGTCTGCAAGCATTCGGTGTACCCAAGAGGCCCACCTGCACCAGCACTTCCGGTTCTCTGTCCTGCATGTCACAGTATTCAGCCCAGGCACCAAGTGCCTCAAGTCAGTACCTTGCACCATCCAAGTAAGGGATCCAACCCAACCCCGACGCCCACGGCCGGGTCACAGACTCAGAAATCCTTCCACTCCATTCCAACGACTTGCCGACATTAGCAACACGCGCGTCACCCAAACACGGCACGGCTCACCCGTTCCTTCCTCGCCGCACCTACAGGTTGTGGCTAACGACCCGTTCAACTCGGACCCCACCGACCCCGAGCTGATGAGCGAGGAGGTGCGCAACCGCGTCAAGGCGGGCGAGCAGATGCCGGTGGGCACCAAGAAGATCCCCATGGTGGACCTGCCCCTGGGCGCCACCGAGGACCGCGTGTGCGGTACCATCGACATTGAGAAGGCGCTGACGGAGGGTGGGTGATGGCAGAGGGGGGAGGGGGCGGCATGTTACGGGGTGAAGGAATCCAGCTGGCTGGGTTGCCGGGACGAGGGTGGTTGTAGGTTGAGGCTGGCCAACTCAAGAGTGTCATGGACAGTGCAAGCGGGGAAACGGGATGCGTGGCAGAGGACGCGGGGGCGAAGCCTTGGTAGGGTGTTTTGACCTGCATGCTGCGTCCCCGTTCCCCATGCACCTCCACCCGCACACGGCCAGCCTGCTGTGTCCCCTCTCGGCTCACGGTGTGTTCGCTCGTGCCTCCCGCACACCCGCTCCGCTTACTTGACCTCTCTGCTGCTCGCCCACACCCTTCTCACGCCTCTTGCGCGCCCTCCCTCCCGCCCCGCCCCGCAGGTGTGAAGGCGTTCGAGCCCGGCCTGCTGGCCAAGGCCAACCGCGGCATCCTGTACGTGGACGAGGTGAACCTGCTGGACGACCACCTGGTGGACGTGCTGCTGGACTCCGCCGCCAGCGGCTGGAACACCGTGGAGCGCGAGGGTATCTCCATCAGCCACCCCGCCCGCTTCATCCTGGTCGGCTCCGGTGAGTGGGGCCGCTCTCCGCGCGCAGTGTGGCCAGGAGCCGTTGGGTTCGACAGGGGGAGGGGAGGGGGCGGGGCAATGCCGGCGACGGGCAAGGGTGCCGAAGAGGCTTCAGCGGGCAGGGCAGTGTTGGTAAGGAGGGGGATTGGAAGGGCGCAACGCCTGTCATTGTGGCTGTACCCGTTGCCCACTGAGGCCAACACGCTTCGAAATATCCACAAATGTTGTCAGCAGCGGTTCTGAAGTAGTAAAGGTCTTGGCAAGACAAGCTTCTGCAGGGCGTGTTGCCGTGGCCTGCAGGGGAATATGGAAGAGCCCTAACCGTGTTCTGCTGTGTACCCCCCCACCACGCCACCGTGCAGGCAACCCCGAGGAGGGTGAGCTGCGCCCCCAGCTGCTGGATCGCTTCGGCATGCACGCCCAGATCGGCACCGTCAAGGACCCCCGCCTGCGTGTGCAGATTGTGTCGCAGCGCAGCGAGTTCGACGAGAACCCCGCTGTGTTCAGGTGCGGCCGGGCGGGCGGGCGGGCAGGCGTGCTCTCGGCGGCTTGTGGCGCTGTCACATGTGGGGAGCATGATTATTGCAGTCAGCGGAAATGCAGTATCTTCTGAGGGTATTAACGTTGGCACGCTGCGTACTGTGTGGTGGCAGGGTGCTTGGAGGGCGCACGCTCTGCCGGGATTACAGGGTGAAACCGCCTGAACACCAGGCAGCCCTCGCACGTACGTGGCAACGCAGTTGAATGCCAAACCCCTCGGATCCAGAGCGCAGCGCATCGGCCTGAACCCCCGCGTTGCCCCGCCCTTTATGCAACCCCAACAGGAAGGACTACGACAACAGCCAGAACGCGCTGACGCAGCGCATCGTGGAGGCGCGCAAGCTGCTCAAGCAGTGCGACGTCAACTACGACTACCGCGTCAAGATCTCGCAGATCTGCTCGGAGCTCAACGTGGACGGCATCCGCGGCGACATCGTGACCAACCGCGCCGCCAAGGCGCTGGCCGCCTTCGAGGGCCGCACCGAGGTGACCCCCGAGGACATCTACCGCGTCATCCCGCTGTGCCTGCGCCACCGCCTGCGGAAAGACCCCCTGGCCGAGATCGACGACGGCGACCGCGTGCGCGAGATCTTCAAGAAGGTGTTCGGCATGGAGTAAGCGGGGGAGGAGGCGTGCCCTCGCGAGGGGCTGGTGGAGGTTGCGGTCTTGCGTGGCTGTGGGGCTGTGCAAGGGGTCCTGGATTCGGGAGGCGGGCTGTGTTGAGAGCAGGTGGCAGGGGAAGGGGAGGAGCGCCAGCGGCGTGTAGGTGGTGGGTCCGGGCGTTTGGAGCTGGAGGCCTGACTGAGGCGTGAGCTGTTTACAGTAAGGCTCCCGCGTTGTGGAGCTGAGCTGGGGATATGTAAGGTTGTGGTGCAGGGAGCGTGGTGTGGTGACACTGAGAGGGTGCACAACAGTGCGAGCAGGTGCGAGCTTGAGTGTCCAAGCGAGAGGCACGTGTGTGGTACTCGGGGCACGCCGCAGGTGGTTATCCACGGCAGGATGGGAAGCAGTGACTGAACTCTGTACGTGTGCAAACGGCACCACAAAGGACGGCGGGCTGTTATGAGCTCACTTTGGTACCTAGTGATGGGCTGAACCCGACGACAGGCATGACCTCGTTTGACTGCTGCGGCTCCGGCTGTGATGAATGTGCTGTGCGTTTTATGTTCTTCTTTGCAATGAATGCTAGGACCGCGGACTCAACACTGAGATGTGTCTCCAGCGACACACATTGCTTCCGTGCATGTTCGCTGCCGTACGACGGCTTTGAGCCGCGTGGGGGCGTGGGGCTGGGCCGCCCCGCACCCTTCGGTGTTGTAACGAGCCCATTTGCGGGACTGCGACGAACTCTGTCGTAAGGGTACCGTTTCAGGCACGAGCATGATCCTGAGAAGCAGCGTAGGAAGGGTTCGCGTTCAAGCAGGTCCAAGGCGCGAACCAGGGCACGGCGAGGGACCCCTGGACGGGCTCCGAAGCCACAACCCAAGCTGGCGCTCGCAGATCAGCACCAGCTACCGTATTCGCAACCGCCTCCTGCTATCAGATGCCTAGCCTGCCGCGTTCATGCAGGTTTCCTATCCTGCTTTGCTTGTCCTTGTTGGTCTTGCGCCTGCATCTCGCGTTGCGTTCTCAACAGTCAACACTGCACAGGACGAAGGACAGCAGCAAGCACATGCTGGGAAAGCGCACCAGGTCAAAGGGCGGCCGCATAGGCTAAGATACCGCAGGCATGGCCATAAGAGGGCCCATACGCACGGCGCTCACAACCGAGGCCATGTGTGCTAGGTACGTCAGCGCCGCCAAAGCCTGAAGATGAGTGTCATGTCCGAACGTCCCAGTGGGGCAGTGTCTGCCCATTTGTCCTTCATCCCCTTGATGGGAACAACACGGTGACGTAATTGACACGAAGGTGGGTGCTGTCCCTGCACAACGGTTCGCTGGCACGCAGTTGCCCGTGTCCATACAGCTGTCCAGCCGTGTGCCTGTCGGCCGCCTGGCAGCAGTAGTCGTCTGTCGCGGGTTAACGGAACCAACTAACACGTAGTGTCCTCGGCGGTGTAGCAGGATGTCCCAAACGGCGTCCCTGTGGGTCCCCAGCGGTGCCCTTAAGTCCTCGTTCGAGTACCGGTACCTCAGCTTCAACAGCGCCTTTGGTGGCCTTCGACCCTCCACACCAGTACAACTCTCACCAAAGGTCGTCAATGCAGCATCAAGCACAACATACGACGTTACGTACTTGCACCCGCGACCCAACACACACGGTGCCACAAGCCAGCACAAGCACATCCACCAGAAGGGCGCGTGAAGTGTACACCTACCAACACACCCGCAGAGCCACGGCCTTGGCCAGGTGTGGCTGTGCCTCCCGCCATCCTTGCGTTTCCTACGTAGCGAACGTGCATGTGGAACAGCTATCGACTACTGGCACCACGCCAAACCGGTGGAAATGCACTGGCACTCCGGCAGTACCACAGCACTGTCCTCAATTTGCTGCACTGTGCAGGAACAGCAACACGCCATGGCATTGGCCGCTCCTAGCGATACTTGCCAGGGGCACGCACCCTTCCCTTTGACCGTAAAGCCAAGAGCCATAAGGGTTGAGTTCGTATCCAGGACCTTACAAGCTGTAAGGCATTGTCCTCAGGTCAAGAACTGGCCCACTTGCCCGTGTGGATACCCCGCTGCTACCGTGACCCTCACAGTGCGCATCACTACAACAGCACATTGGCACATGTTGTGCAACCATTAGGACTACTTGACCCAAACCTAATCCGCCTGTCCGCCGTGGAGCAACCCCGCAACTACCTACGCATGCACCAGATGTGATGTCGAGACTCTGATGCGAGACACATACGGAAACACACTACAGCGAGAACCAACGGGCCGCCATATGCGGCAAACTTGAGATGCAATGCATGCCTGCAGGAAGCTACAGCGCATTTGCACAAGGCAAGCTTGGTCAGGGTTATGAAACATGATGCAGGACGCCATATCCGGATAGCTCAACAGAATTAGGGTTATTGCATGCCTGCAGAAGGCTGCGGAAAGCACAAACCATGTGCACAAACAAGGAGGGCCACGACCATCCCAAGGCATCCATGCCGGGCCTGGGGACGCATCCCAGGACGCCCGTGCAGTATTGTCGGCCTGTTCGCATCCTCTCCACCTGGCCATGCCGTGCGCAACATACATCCTACGCCAGGACCACAGCTTGCAATCAAGCATGCTTCAGCCCGACTTTTGCCCACATTTTACCAACCCAACGCCCATTTCCCTCCAGCCCTAGTCCAGCGCCCTAAGGACCCTACATCCCGGAACCATGTCCCCTGCGTGTCACCGCTTCACCACGCCCATGCCCGCCGCCCCCAGCCTCCCCCCGGGGGGCGTCCAGCTGGGCCCCCTGCCCGGCAGCGCCCCCGCCCCCGCCGCTGCCGGCCCGCCCCCCGCCAGGCTGCTGCCCAGGCCGTCCAGCTGCAGCGCCAACAAGTTGTCCAGGTCCTGCGGGCCCAGCGGGACGCCGCCGCCCGGCCCCGCCACACCGCCAGCAGCCGCGGCCGCAGGCCGCGGCAGCGGCTGTGCCTGGGGGGCTGCGCCTGGCGGTGCGGACACTGGGCCAGGAGGCGTCCCGGCGGCCATGCCCGGTCGCATGGCGCCGATGCCGAGGGGGGTGGTGGACGCTGGGGCGGAGGCGTTGAGGGGCAGGGAAGCTGCGTGGTGCGGCGGCGCGTAGGGGGCGCTGCTGGTGTGGGCGTGGTATGGGTGCGGCGAGGAGGAGAAGACGGCGTTGGAGCCGAAGGGCGAGATGGAGGAGAAGGTGCCGGTGGGCAGCGGCCCGGGCATGCCCGGCCGGTGCGCGGCTATACCAGGAGCTGCCGTTCCCAGGCCGGGTGTCGAGCCCAGGTGGGGGCCAGCGGCCGGGCCTGCCCCCACGCCCGTGTGCAGGGGGGTGAGGAGGTCGTACACGGGGAACTCGGACGTCATGATGACGCCGGTGGACCCCGAGCCTTGGGGGCCTAGGGAGCCGGCCCCTGTGGGCATGGCGGTCAAGGGCTGGTGCTGTTGGTGCATGGGCGGTGGGGGCAGGGCCGGGGTGGGGAGGCCTGCCGAAGCAGCGGGCTGCCCGAGGGCCGCCCCGCCTGGGCCCGAGCCTGTGGCTGTGAGCTGAACGAGCATGGGGCTGGGTGCTCGAGCCTGGGCAGCGGCGGCTGGGGTCGGGGCAGCGGCGGCACTTGCGAACTGCATGGGTGTTGGTGCCGTGACGGAGGCAGGGAAGGCAGGCGGTTCGGGAAAGGAGGGCGTGAAGGTAGGCGGCGTGTGTGGCTGGGGCTGCGCGAAAGGCATGGGCGGCGTTGCAGGCGGGAAGACGGCTGGAAGCTGCTGCTGCTGCAGTGGAGGGTACTGCTGGGGCAGCTGAGTTGGAGGGGTTGCCCCGCCGGTTTGCCCCCGCCCCTGCCCCGGGCCGCCCTCCACCTTGTCCAGCCAGGTCAGCACGTCCATGGTGGGGTCCAGCAAGTCCCACAGCGCGTCGCCCCGGGGGCCAGCGCCGCCGCCGCCGCCGCCACTGCTGTCATTGGCGGCCGGTCCGTTCCGCCCCGCAGCGCCCACCCCCGGGGCGCCGCCGCCGCTGCCGTCGGCCGTCTCCTCGTCATCACTGCTGTCCAGCAGCAGCAGGTCGCCAACGGCAGCGCCGCCGCCGCCGCCGCTGCTGCCGGCGCCGCCGCCGCTGCCAAGGGCTTGGCCCGCAGGCGGCGGCAGTCGAGGTGGCGTCAGCGCGACCACGGGGCCGGGGGCCGCCACGGCCGGCGGCGGCGCGAAGGCCGCGGGGTTCCACGCGTTGGCGACTGCTGTGCTGCCGCTGGCAGCGTGGCCTGACGCCCAGTCGGGTGGGGCGTCGCTGAACCCAACGGTGGTGGGTGCAGCGCCCCACCCTGGCCCTGGTGGGATGGCAGCTCCACCGTTCGCGAAGTGGTGTGGTTGCGGCTGCTGCGGCTGCTGCGCCTGGGCCTGGCCTGCAGCCTGCGCCGCCTCCGCTCCCGCCTCGTCGTCGGGCGGCGGCCAGGGCCCCTCGGCGGCCCACACCTTGTCCGAGTACTGCGCAACACAGGAGCGAGGACGGGTAGGGGTGTGTTGGCACTAGAGTAAGTACTTCCACGCGGCAGGCCCACGCCTGACGTCCTGGGTACCAGTCCTGGAGCAGCCCGCAGTACATCGTATCTCGACACTGTACAGCTACACCAATACGCCCATCACAGGTTTGGCTCATTTCCGCTACCCCGCGACTCCCAGCGCTCTGCCCAGCTCCCACCTTGAGGCGTATGAAGCGCTCCAGCTCGATACTCTCTCGCGCTGGCCGCATGCCTGGCTGCAGGTGCGCCTCAAAGTGCGCGTTGGCCTGCAAGCACACGGAGAGAGCACACACTCCTTTGACCACTGGGCAGCACCCCATATACAGTATGCTTGGCGCTCCCGGTGTAGACAGTGAGTTGAGATCGCACGCACTCCGCTGCTTACCCTCTTGTTCCCCAGGCGTGCCATGGTGGCCACCTGCTCAGGCAGCCACGTGTCGAGTGTCGTGCTGCGGACCTGGACAGCGCCAGGGGGGGGGGGGGGGCAGGAGCGAAGGG
>VFQN01006054.1_pt1 | contig 14225 bp, 12 predicted proteins | sample 3512371 | NCBI WGS metagenome assembly VFQN01 (sample SAMN10412370, study PRJNA504923) | tailings metagenome | isolation source: Replicate 2 from Balatoc abandoned mine | place: Philippines: Itogon, Benguet | collected 2017-08-28
AAAGTTTGAACTTGGAAGGCGGATAACCGTTTCCAAATCATCCCTATCGATCCTGAGTACTATTATGTACCGCATAGCTGCTTATCTAAGAATATTAGAGATTATAAAAGAAACCACATCATCTAAAAGATTGATGAACCTGTTGGTTGGGGGTCTTCGACGATACTTGAACATAGAGAGGATTCCAAGGCGCTGGTGTCTCCCATCGTTTCGTTCTATGCATGAATTAAGTTCAGATAGATGGTCATGAAACATATCTTACGAGGGATTGAACCATGCTTCCACCTTCTGATCTCTTCTTCCTTCGACGAAAGGTTTTTTGTTATTGCGAGTGACAATCCACAGGACTGCTGACAACCCAACCACAGGGAGCAAGAATAAAACAGTAAGTTGGCCTACTCGACGAGCATTATGAAAAGCACTTCCTCTCCATCGATAAGATTGCTCGTTTGTTTCTTCAGCCCAACCTTCGGGAACTCCCTGAGATGAGCGGTTATAACGAATATTACCATTGTAAGTCGAAGAGAAGTTCTGGTTTTTGACTGACTGCTCATATCGTAAACGACTTGGTTCATCTTTCAAACATTCATATGCTTGAGAGATATCTTGAAACATTCTCTTTGCCTCTGGGGAATGATTGAGATCAGGATGCCATCTCTTCGCAAGCTCTAAATAAATTTTCTTAATATCCTCATCAGTCAAAGCATTGACTCTTCTCGAGTCTACTACACCTAAGGTTTCATAAGGGTCTTTCATTGCTATTATCGATTATATTATTATTATTGTTATTGTATTTTGTGTGAGTTAGTTGGTAATTCTTCTCTCCTACTTTCACCACTCTGCCCGCCCACCCACACCCTCTGCCATTTCTTTCAATAAGACATCACAGTCAAACCTTCCTGTAAACTGAACTTCTTTTATGAGTAATATTACTTACTACTAAAAGATAATCAATGAATCAATAAAGTCACTGTAAGAGTGTAAATATACATGACGCGAACTCTGACAAAGGAAACAAATTTTCAACAAAAATTAATGTACAGAGCATGAGTTTCAGCAACAACTTCATGCCAGACACAAATCTCCAACTAAATATCTAATAAAAAGGCGAATTGGAACTGTTCTAACTCGATATTTACGTCTTCTCCTTAAACTTTGATTTTTTTACATATCTTCATCTTCTGGCGGAAGTAAATTCACATGAACATCTGATAAATCAACATGATCTAGGGCGGCTAACTGAGCAGGATCCGCATACTCATATCCATTCGACAGATAATAAAAGATACCCAAAGCACCTGTCATTAAACCGGCAAGAAGATAGAAATATGCTTGAAGGTTACCATCATCAACATTCGATGTGACCCATTGATGACGAGGATTCACATTGACTAAGATCGTGAGAGGAATTGTTAACCAAGAACCTAAAGCATTTGTAAATAAATTACTCGCTTGTGACACTGATCTCATCCTCGATGGTGCTTGTGAATAAAAGAACTCCAATGATGTAATGGAAGCAAAGATCTCTGAGATTCCAATCAAAACGAACTGTGGTACTTGCCAGAAGATCGATAAATGACTCATTTGTGGAATATTATCACAATCAATACAAGAAATATCTAATTGACCATTCGCGTCTAAATTAGAACATGTTTGATGACAGTTTGTTGGTTTATCAACATCATCACCGGCATACCATTGTTGATAAATATATGGATTATAATTATCAATATTACGACATGGTGAGATATTATCAATGGCACTAGGATCATTTAAATAATTACCAGCAGATGGTGCTTCTTGCATACGATATAATTCAATTAATGCAGCAACAACCATTGCTAAAACGGCAAAGAAAAAACCCCAACCAATTTTATTTAACATTGTTAATTTAATACCACTTGCTTTTAATTTGGGATATAAATATTGATCAGTTAATGGAACTAATATTAAGATTGCAACGTTATTAAACATATTCATTGCTGAAATTGGTAATTGAAAATCACCTAATTTTGATTCCATTTGACATCCTTGAATTTGGAAAGCGGTTTTTGTTTGACCATAGATACCCCAATATGGTATCATGACAGCGAGGAATGGTGTTAGTTTAGCAACATATTTGACACCTTCCACGTCATTGGCTGTGAATGATCCACCATAATTAATATTTGCCTTATCTAATAGGAAACCAGTAGGACTACGATCGTTATAGCGAGTAATGAGAGCTTCGTAGAGAATGCCAGCAACGGTTGAGAGGATGCTTCCCTTAGGCGTGACTTTCTTGTAGCGAGCAGAGCCTGACATGAACACAGCGACACCGAAACACATCATAATCGTAGGAATTAAATAACCCACAAAAAATCCCCAGTCTTCGCCACCAAGAAATGGAAGTCCATATTGGCAAACATAGGCAACAAGCGAATAAGCGACGAGTGCGCCGAGGTTGATCGACCAATAGAAATAAGAGAAAAACTGCTCACTCTCCTTCTTATCTTGAGGGATCTTTGGATCAAATTGATCAGCTCCCATGGTTGAAACGTTAGGTTTAATTCCACCCGCACCCATGGCGACGGTGTACATGGCAGTGAAAATCACTCCTTGCACGATCGCTCCGGGGACAGAGCCAAAGACAAATAAAGCTAAGCCGACCAGGTAAAGTAAAGAGAAGTAAAGAATGGTTTTATAGCGTCCTAAGTAGGCATCAGCAATATATCCACCGATTAAAGGGGTAACGTAGACAAATCCATTCCAAGCATAAAATTGATTGACAGCATCTTCATTACTCATATTAAGCTTTGTTTGGAAAAACAATACAAGAGAACCAGCAAAACCGTAATAGGCAAGACGTTCGCAAAACTCTAACAACAAGAAAAGATGATGTTAGAATTGGAAAGGATCAGACTTGACTACCTTACCGGTTGCGATGATATAAGAAGCAGTTGAATAGAGGACAGATGGACGAGGTCCTCCCTCATTTGCAAGTAAAGAAGCTTTGTCAGTCGCCATCAGTTGATAGAAGTCTTGTTATTGTTGTTGTATATATGATTGTGGTTTGTTTGTTGGTGTTTGTTGATTGTTGATGTTGACTTCCAGATCTACGCAAGTAGCAATTTAGGTAACAAGGGTTAAGGGTTATTGATGTCGCGTACTATAAAGAGAAAGTTGTCGTTGTGGCGAGTGTTGAGTGTTACTATTTACAATCTCGTTAACCTTTAGATACTACAACTCGACATCAAGATTCGACCATTTATAAGATATTTCATTTGAAGTCTTTAATATCGGATCATTTATAATCTATAAAACCAATTAAAACTAAGAATAAAAAATAATTTTTCAAAAAAACTTACAACATCAACTAGATCTTTCTTTCCTTTCTGCGAATCAGGTGATGAAAAGAGATGGACATCAATTTCCTTATTATCTTTCTTTTCTTGATGTAATTTATCCTTTCTCAACTTCTCGATTCTCTTCTCATAGATCTTGAAGACCGTTTCCAGCGATGGGATTTCTTCTGGTGCACTGGCTTGCAGGAACTATCAACAGGTTAAAAAGACGAAAAGGCAATATGACAACATATCATACCTGATAATCGAGAATAAGTTGTTCGATAGTTTCATACAGAAAGAGCTTTCTACGAATGCGATAACGATATGCTTCGCGAATGTTAATGGGTAAGTCCTTGCCCAGCTCATTCAGCACTGCATCATAAGGTGCAGAGAGAGTTAAATACGTCACTGGCTCAAGAGGACTTTCAGCTTGGCTCGTTACCACTGAGGATGGATTGAAGGAGGAAAAGGAAGGGTCGAAAGGAAAATATGATCTAGGATCATAAATAGTCGCTAAAAATGATTCCCGAGCTTGTGAGATCATGGTCAAATTCTGTGTCAAGATTCCTTCGATCGCAGATTCAATAAAATCATAATATTCTCCAGGATAACCAACCACACTATCTAAGGATTTTCCAGATGATGCCATTACCTCGGATTGCTTAAGCACCAAATATTTCTCGATCATATATGCGAACTTATACAACTCTACCTCTGTTGTTACCTGCCTTAATTCATCAGAATAAAGGGTGATGTCATCTCGTACAAGTTGTTGAAGGAACTCATCTTGTTCAGGGTCTAACTTTGAATTCATGAGCAACTGGGTTATTTCTTCCTCTGACGTTGACTTTGTGCTTGACGAAGCAAGTTGATTAAATAGAGGTTGCAGTAATCGCTTACTGTTGAGAATATAATTTCGAACTACCGGTGTAATCTCTTTCCTGAGTTTTGCAACCATTTTCAAAGCTGCTTTTGTAAGCTCTTCGTCAGAAACAATGACATCAGAAGCAAATAACGGTTGGTTCTTATCGTCAGTAAGGCGATACTTTTCTAACAAAGCAGAAGAGGAGGTAGAAATCTTGGATTTTTGCCGCGTTTCCTCCACTCCTTTTGTTGGGGAGCCTTTTAATGGTTCAAGCATCAATCTCTCCATCAACATGCCCTCTAAATGCGCAAAGAAATCATCAAGAATTTTATCAGACGCAATGATGGGAGGTGATACTACTTCAGATTCCCGTTGCTTTTTAGATTTCCTCGATTTCTTCGTTGATGAAGTCGAGTTCGATAAAGTTGCCTTTGCTTCCGCCTGTTCTTTCTCTCGTTCATTCTCTTGTCTTAATCTAACTTTTGTCAAGATTTCTCTGAGCATTTGGTGGCAAATTTGGATATCGTAATGGATTTCGACAACCTCCTCTTTTTCGGTAGCAAGAGGTTGAGTGAAATAGAGAAGATTCTCTTGCTGAAGGTAGGAAAGACTAGGATGGTCAATTTTGTATGTCAATTGATTTTGTTGCAATAATTCAAGATCAGTGTTCAGTGTTGTATTGAAACGTCGAAGCTCGTAGAGGAGCATACCAATTACAGTCTTGATGACATGGGCTTCTTGAAGTGGGTTAGGTAAAATGGATCCTCTCTCCCCAATGAGATAAGGATCGTAACCTAACGACAGCAATTCATCTTCATCTCTTGAGTATAAAATGCGTAAAAGAGCTAATAGGCGTTTATCAATCTGAGAATTAATTGCCAAGGTTTTATTGGTGCCTTCTAATGGAGAGGCAGACAAAAGGAATTGATAATATTTATCAAAGTAATTCTTCGGACCGATAGGTTGCTTTGACTCTAAAGGGGAGTATAGTTGGAGTGCCTTAAGCCAATACGTTTGCCATCGTGGGAGACTGTTATCATCATAAAGGTTCTGAGTAAGTCCAATGCCAATGTGATAGCCGTTGAAAAGAGGTTTCTGAAACTGACGACGAAAGTCTTTCTTGGATAGAGTATGAATTTCTTGAAAAAGTCGAAAGTTTGTTGTCTGCCCCATAATAATGCGGGCAAGATTTATCGTGGTATGATTTGCGGTGAAGGAGAAACGTTCAGCGGGATTGGGATATATTGTGAAGCCATAATTCGATACTAACTCGGGATTTGAGAAGGAGCCATAATTAATCGTTAACTCATCAGAACTAGTTATCTCTTTGGTATTGTAAAGTATGTAAGAGTTCGTTTTTGGGTCTTCAATAACCACGCAGTTAGGTTGAAAGGAGTGGGAGAGGACGTCAATACCGGGAATCAGCAAAGCTGGACTCGATTCGGAACCCTTTGGTCGTTGTTCAATCTTCTCATTTTCAAGTCCAGATGAAACTTGCAGAATGTTTTCTCGTTGCAAAGCTCTCGATGATGCACATGAAAATCCCCAACCAAAGGAATTAATATCAGGTGTACGACCAAAGAATGGATTGTTCTTCTTATTTGCTACAATACTTTTATAAATAGGCGGAAATAATTTGCCAGCAAATTCATATAAATACATACAACGAATATTCGTATCGAATATTAGTTTTTCCTCTTGTAATAGCTGTAATTCTTGTGAATCAAAGAAAATTGGTAGACCCCAAATCTCTAAAGGTAAATTCATGATATATGGATAGAACTTAGATTCAGGATTTGTTCTTTCTGATAGTAGAATCAACCCAAGTCTTGTTCTCCATTGACTTTCATCTATGGAGGACAATAACTTAACGAGGTATTCTTGATAAGAGTAATCTTTCATATCACTTGGATTTGAAAAAAGACAAAGAGATTTAGGAATTCGCATTAATTCCGTATATTGAGGGATTTTATACGGCAAGGAAGGGGAAGGGTAGGCTTTCCATCCTTCCAGTTGACAATTAATAGTAGCTCTGAAAAGTCCACCATTCTCTTCTATCCAAGTAACTAATCGTTGCCAAGGACCAAATGTAAGCCTATCTAGCTCCTTTACAGGCTTCGGCCTGACAGTTTTGATGTTACTCTTGCGATCATTGCCCTTGGAGCTAAAGAGTGTGGTTTGAGTTGGTCGGTGTTGCGATTTTTTGGTCAATTGAGAAGTTCTCAACTGCTTTATCGATCTCAATCGAAATCCTTCCACTCTTACTAAATAAGTCACGAATAAAGCAATCAGACCGATCTGAAGCGCTGCTAAGATCGACTTCATTTCCTCCAATTTCTTCCAAAAACTGCGATCTTTCCTAGCAAGAGTATAGTAAAGTGCGTCACAACAAAGTCTTAAATTATTACATGAAAAATCGTTATTTGAAGTTTAGCAAATATCGAATTTTTCTGTCTATAAACGTTTCAATTGAGTTTTATATGGACAAACATGAAGTCTGCCTTCCAATTCAAGTTTGAGCGATATCAATTGCTGAAACATAAGTATGACAAGATTCTAAAGATTGAAGAGCAGGAAAGGATACTGAAGTATTATACGAATCATGAGATCAAAGTTACGAATGCTCGTGTTTATTATGCGGCCTCTAGAATTAATGCCTTGGTGCGAGGTTTCCTAGATCGTGCCATCTGTAAGAAGCTGAGGTTACAACAACGAGCTATTCAGTTGATTCAAAAGGTATTTAAAGGCAAGTTGGGTCGACTTCGTTGGCGAAAAGAGTATTGGAGATCTTTATCAATCGTGAAGTCTGACAGTGCGTTGAAGGAGATCTTAGAGCGATCAACAATGATCCGAGAGAAGATAGTTCGAAATAAGAAATACAGAGATCATTGGAAGGAAATGTACGATCCTTTGACTGAAGCTTTCTGGTATTATAATCAAATAACTAAGCAAAATACATGGCAGATCCCTGTTTGCTTTCAAAACAAATTAATATGTTATTGGAGTGGGTTCGAATCTGCAGGTGGTATATCAGGATCTGAGATAGTCTCTTCTCAATTATTTATCTCACATCTCCAGCAAAGTAACTATAAATCACTCCCTCATATTCCCTGTCGTTGTGTCTTTGCAACTGTGCCCGAGTATTACAATCATTTGAGAACTATGCATTCTTGGTACTGCGTAGCTTGCTTTAATAAAAATCCTGGTTTATCTTTTCCCGTCTGCACTTTATGTCAAAATCGTTACAGCGAGAAGGGTGAAGATGCTTTGACAGTATTAAAGGAGACAGTAGAAGATGTACAATCACAACTGCAAGAGTTTATTGATAGAGACTTTTCCAGTGAAAGTGGTAATAACTCTACTACTAATTACTTCAATCAGACGGTTCCGTACCATATTCGCGATCGTATTATTGAAATTGCCACGGAAAGAAAAGAGACACTCGAAGCAATAAAAAGAGTGATGACCTCCACAAACGCACCGTCCTCGGCCTCTGTGGATGATTTAAACCCTATTGATTCTAAGAATTCAAAAAGGAACAAGTTAGAGCAGATTAAGCAAGGATATATAAAGAAAATGTCTGTAACCTTTTCGCAACGACAACAAAGAACTTCTGTTGTCGCTAGTGCGTTGGCCGATCGAATGTTCAATAAGGGTAATGGTGAACCCCAAACAAGCAAATTGCCCCCAATTCCTGGAGCAAGGCCAGCTCAGAGTCCAAAGAAATCTTCGCAAGGAAAAACTCCCAGAGTTAAATCTATCACGAAGACAGGATCTGTTCATAATATTCAAACACCTTCTCCAGGCTTCCGATCATCTTCAATCAAATCTGTGGATGATGAGTCCTCCGCTAGCAAAGATTATTATTCGAACGTAAATAACGAGTTCCCATCTGAGATTATGGACACTTCTGTGACAAGGAAAATGAAACAGAAGATCTGGTTAGATGAAGGTGGTGAAGCAGGAGAGGAAGAGAAATTTTCAGATCCAATCACGAAAGGAATTTTCTCTGAATCTGATTTCCGAGTTATTACTAGTGTTCATGATGATGCTTATGCTGATTTTCAACTCGAACTATTATCAGAAGGCGAAGAAGATGACGATGAAAGTAGTGGTGCGGATGGCGCTATCTACTCCAACAAAATCAGAAAAGCGGGAACGAACAGTACTATTGCTTCTAGGATATCTATTACATCTACTGAAAAGAAAGAAGAAATGGAGAAACAGTTTGTTTGTATGGATTATCTAAAAGGAAAATGTATAAAGACTACATGCGCATCAGCGCATCCAGGAATTCGTGATCGTGCAAAAATTCATCATAAGTCATTTCGAAATCCTGATGGTAAAGGTCGAACTCGTATTCCATATGTCTTTGTTTGTCCAGATATTAATCAATCATTAGATGATTGTTTTCGGGGGATGAATTGTCATCATTACCATCGATACATTCGTCCAAAGACAGAAGAGATTATCTTAGCACTCTATCCTATCAATACAGGACATCGTATCAAATATTTCCCATCAGGTGCGAAATATATTGGTAATGTCAAAGACAACGTATTTCATGGTTATGGTAAAATTATTTATCCTGATGGTTCGTTCTATCAAGGAGACTGGCAAAGGAATGTTAAGCACGGTTTTGGTATTTATTGTAATGATGATCTAACTGTCCAATACATAGGACAATTTAAACATGGGAAAAGACATGGTATAGGGATTTTGAAAAATCAATTAGGTGATGAGTATATTGGACAATGGGAAGATGGTAAGATGTCAGGTATAGGTATTTTATCATCACAAAATGGCGATTTTTATCGTGGTCAATTTTCTAATAACCATTATCATGGGATTGGTATGTTTATTAAAAAGAATGGTGATGTTTATTTAGGTTATTGTATGAATGGTCGTGCACATGGATTAGGGATTTTATCATTAAGGAATGGTGAAAAATATAAAGGATATTTTGAAAGAAATGCAAGACATGGTAAAGGTGCATGTATTTATTCGAATGGTTGTAAATATTTTGGTCATTGGTATCGTGGTGTACATCACGGATATGGGGTGTTTATCTCTCATGAAAAGGAAAAGTACGTTGGTGAATGGTCAGGAGGGAAGAAACATGGTACAGGTCGTTATTATTTTACGTGCGGTGACTTTTATGACGGACAATTCTTTAAAAATAAAGCAAAAGGTTTAGGGGTTTATTATTATGTAAACGGTAATTTATTCACCGGTGAATGGGTAAGGTATTTCCTCACATGGATACTATCTTTACCTCATACTTTTCTTTTTCTTTTCTGTAGGACAATGACATGAAAAATGGTCGAGGAACGTACCTATTTGATAATGGATCTAAATACACTGGCAACTTCGTTGATAATAATATTCATGGGAAAGGGAAATTTGATTTTGCGACTGGTGCTTTTTATCGAGGTAATTTTGACTTTAATACAAAGCACGGGAAAGGGATTTACACGTGGCCGAACGGGAATGTCTATAAGGGAGATTTCTTCCACGAAAAGCTCTGTGGTAAGGGTGAATTAACGTACGTCATTGGTCACCGCTACGTCGGTGAATGGAAGGATAATAAGAAGAATGGATTTGGAATTATGTATTATAATAACGGCTCAGTCTATGAAGGACAGTTTGTGGACGATATTCGCCAGGGAAAAGGGAAGCTGACCTTATCTCTCGGCACTCCAGTCGAAGAAGTTTATGAAGGCGATTGGGATGATGATCAGTGGCACGGGAAAGGAAAGTATTGGTATCGTAGGAGTGAGGGAACTGTCTACGAGGGAGATTGGGTCTATGGCATCCGAGAGGGCAAAGGAACGCTGTCTTTTCAGGATGGCAGTTTCTATCGCGGGGATTTCAAGCGGGATCAAATGTGGGGGAACGGTATTTTTGTAGATGGCGTTACGAATACTCAGTACGATGGTGAATGGAGAGCAAATATGAGACAAGGTTTTGGTACTTGTTTTACGGTGGATGGAGGGTAAGATTGTTATTGTATCTATGGCCAAGGTTATTTATTAAATTTTGTTTAGGATTTACCATGGCGAATGGTTTGGTAACATGAAGCAGGGAAAGGGGAAATTGTATAATAAGGATGGCACAATCTATGAAGGCACCTGGGACGCAAATGTTATCATAGGATCTGGGAAGGTAACGATCAAAGTTGGAGATGAGAAAAAACGTGATGGGCTACCGAAACAAGTAACTGTGAAAGTGTTTGGCTATTAAATACTGTGCACTTTATGATTCATAGCTCGAAATGGTAGGAATTGATCGGAATGGTCAAACGCCAGTATAAAAGGATCAGGGAAAATCCTATTAGGCTACCTACTTCAATGGTAATGAAAGGAAATTTACCTCTCAGCATGATTTTTATCCTCTCCCAGTCTGTGTAACTTTGCCACAAAGCTTTATCGCCAACATAGCAGGATCCAAGACGAAAGACTGGACCTGCCCTCGAGACCATATATCCGATATGGCCGATCGCTGAGCGAGCAAAGGCTAGTCGAATATATTCTTTTGTAAAGCATTGTAGAATAATGTATGATAAGATGACGTTTCTAACATGCGAGAGGAACCAGTTGAAATGATATAACTGTTTTTCACTGATCCATTTCTTCAAATGGAAAGCCTGTGCGGTGTGTCCACTCATAGATACAGCTCTCCAAACGATAGTATATACAATTACTTGTGGGCTATCGATGTAGTAGAAATTTGCCATGTGATGAATGATTGCTTTTATGGTGGCAACAATGTCCGCTTTCTAAGAGGAAATCAGGATATATAAGGATAAAATAAAAGAGACTACTCACCAATCCAACAGGCTTCTTCTTCGCAAAAATCCTTTGCAGCACATGCAACATGAAGAAGTTAGTCAGAACAAATAAACCTGCCAAAAAGACTAGGAAATCACTCCTTAACTGGCCATAACCGATTAAAATTGCACCAATCGGGTCAAACATGTACATATAAGGAAGATAAGATTGTATTGTGGGGCTCGACCAGATTGAAGCTTTCTGAAAATACAAGACAAACAAAATGGAAAAAGCAAGAGACGCGAAGAAGAAGCCCAGAAAAATCGGTCCCTTCCACTGAAAGAAGGTCAAAGTGTATTGATCTTCATATCCCTCAAACCATAAATTGGAGTTATAAAGGCTATGTCGATGAAGCGACTCAATAATGAGCAATATTAAGGCCAGATAAACTGATTCTTCACAAGCCATTTCAAAAGATGTGAAAGAATCTCTCTTTCTCTAATAACGAAAGTCGACTCGCTTCTCTTTCGGCATTGAAAATGTGTCCGAAGTGCCGGTCAAGTTGAAATTATAACGGCTAGTCGACTTTTTTGGGTTTTCGGAGACTGAAAGAGCAAAAAGACAAGAGACAACAAAGAGACAAATTACTCAATGAATGAATTTTAAATTTAGAATCAATTTATTCAAAAGTTATGATGAATCCGCACCATACAAGAGTACATTCTAATTCCTATAGTACTTTATTATCGCAATCACAACAATTTGTACATTCACAATTGAACGATCACTCTGAATTACCAGATGATGACGATTCTGATTTAGACAGTGACAGTGATGCAGATAGTTCCGTACCAACAAAGAAGAAACCAGAGAAAGCGAAATGGACCGTTGATGAGGTAATGAAATGTATAATAAGTTGAGTATTTTGGCTGAGTTCGAACCCCTTCGATTTGAATAGGATGAGAAGTTACGCAAAGCAGTGTCGCTTATGAATGGTAAAAATTGGAAAATGGTCGCGAACTACTTACCAGGAAAGACAGAGGTCCAATGCTTGCACCGTTGGACGAAGGTTCTAAATCCTAACCTCACTAAAGGTCCTTGGACTGAAGAAGAAGATCAGCAAGTTAGAGAACTTGTTGCTAAATATGGGGCCAAGAAATGGTCTGCAATTGCATCTCATTTACCTGGTCGCATTGGAAAGCAATGTCGAGAAAGATGGCATAATCATCTTAACCCTGGAATCAATAAAAACCCGTGGACGCCGCAAGAGGATATGACCATCCTGGAGGCTCATCATAAACTCGGAAATCGCTGGGCTGAGATTGCAAAGAAACTGCCTGGAAGAACTGATAATGCTATTAAAAATCATTGGAACTCGTCTATGAAGCGTAAAGTTGAACAATTCATCTTATCGAAGGAAGGAAAGGATAAATCGCAGTTAAAGGAGTATGATTTTGGTAAGTTCTTGATTCCCCCTAACAGTCAACTTGATCATGAAATTTATTGTAGACCATTTCTTTACGACAGTAGAGCTGTCAGCTTTCGATAAAGATGAGATTATAAAATCTCTTCGCGAGAAAACAGCCAAGAAACCACGAAACAACAATACCCTCAAAACGATGGAGAGAATCAAAGAAGATAAATTGACAGTCAATCAGAGCATGAATAGTTCCATGTTACGATCGAGTCCAACGAAAGGATTAGAAGAACATAATATGATGATGATGTCTTCCTCCTTCCTAAATACGAGCCAGCAGATGAATACAAGTATGATGCTGGGAGCGAGTTTAGATCAATTGAATCGAAGTGTGTTGAAGAATGGAACTATGTATCCCTCGGCTCCAACTCCAGTCGATCACTCTAACCATCATGTCACATTTAGTCAAGCATCTACCTCAAAGCTCGTTGCAGCTCAATTAGAGGGGATGAAAATCGCTGACGACTCAATGCTATCCACTTCATCACATCCTTTCGGTAAATTATATTAACAGTCTTATCTTTTACTTCTAACAGCTTGTCCTGGTTTAGTTAATGGCTCGAGTAAGAGTCAGAACGACAGCAATAATAATGGAACTAACGTCGTGAGAAGAAGAAGGAAGAAGTTGAATGAGGAGGAAGTGAATCCTTCCCTTGCTCCCAGAAGACCTGTTGGCAGACCAAGAAAGAATCCTGTTACCTCTGATAACGATAACTCTTTCCTCAATGACTCGAGTGACTCGAGGATAAAGGGAAAGGGTAAAGGTATTTATTCCTCCCCGCATCCAGCTGGGCGAAAGAATGGAATGTCTACTTATGCCAACATCTACGTCTCTGACCAATCAGCAGTGAAGCGAACTCCTTCAAGGAAAAGAGGGCTAAACTCCGCCAATTCTACTCCCTACAGCATTAGTTTGTCTGATATCTCCCCTGGATTCAGTTTAGGTAAGAGAAATTATTTTCTTTGGTGAAGTAGCTCTCATCTCTTATTATAGATCAATCACGCACTGGTATGACTCCATCCCTGTTATTCACTGATTTTGACCTGAAGGATACCCCCAACCACCAATTATTCCACGTTACCCCAAGTTTATTCCGAACTCCACATACCGCATACGCCAGTGGCAATAAATTGAAAAGAAAAGAGCATCTAGATAGCATTCGACGAAATTTAGATGGAACGACAATGAATGATCTAGCACCAGACACTGGGGGATCATTGAACGTATTGGCAGAAAGCTGTTCCATAGCCTCTGATGAGAAGTTATTGAGTCTTCTCTCCAGCAGTACTAGTCATAAACACAATCAATCGTTATTTAATGGAAGCCATGACGAGTACGATGCTATGATTAGTCGTATCAGTGCGATAGGGAAGGATGAAGATGACGAAGATGATGAAGAGAACAGTGGAAATCTTGGAAACCGCTCTTTGATGTTCGGTGATATTTCCATGTTAAATACCTCATCAGTTTCACCACCAAAACACACCCTTGAAGCAGCAAGACAATTAACAGCGATGATGATGTCACCGCAAGTTTCGACAAATCCAAATCAACATTCATCCGGGGCCTCTTTCACTCCCTTTTTTCAGTATTTAGGAGATTTTTCTGGTGGCGTACCATTAGATCTTCTTAGTAGTGTGAATAAAGATAGCGATAATGGTCTTATGGATGCCCTAACAAGTGCGAGAAAAACTCGTTCTTCTCAAAATAACGGGGTTGTGGTGAATAGCGTCATTGCTAAGAGGAAATTCGATGATTTCCATGATGATGATGAAGATAATGATGA
>VFQN01006055.1_pt1 | contig 14225 bp, 13 predicted proteins | sample 3512371 | NCBI WGS metagenome assembly VFQN01 (sample SAMN10412370, study PRJNA504923) | tailings metagenome | isolation source: Replicate 2 from Balatoc abandoned mine | place: Philippines: Itogon, Benguet | collected 2017-08-28
AGCGCATGACCTGGGAAGAGCTCCTGCCGATCGCCCAGAAGTTGACCAAGCCGGCAGCCGGGCAGTTCGGCTTCTCCTTCGAGAACTGCAACCCGTACCAGCTGCTCTGCGTGCCGCAGAGCTGGGGCGCCGAGGTCATCGGGCCGGACCGGTTGACTGCGGACGGATACGTCAACGGCGATGCTATGGTCGATGCCATGACCTGGTATCAGGAGCTCTATCAAGCTCACAAGGTTGGCCCCGCCGGAGCCTTCCAGACCGGCGTCACGCAGGAGATGTTCGGCTCGGGCAAGCTGGCGATGATCATCGGCGGCACCTGGAACCTAGTCGGGTTCAAGAAGTTCGAGAATCTCGATTTCGGCGTCGCGCCGCATCCTTACTTCGCCAAGGGCAAGCCGGTCACGCCCACCGGTAGCTGGCATGTGGGCATCAATCCGCGTACCGCGCATATGGAGCAGGCGCAGGCGTTCGTGCGGTGGCTGTCCACGCGTGACGCCATGAACCTGTGGTTCGACCTGCGCCAATATCCGCCGGCTCTCAAGCAGATATGGGAGGAACGCGCCGGTTCCAACTTCGTCGACCCCGCCTGGGAAATCGTTCGCTACGAGCTCGCGAATACCGCGACACCGCGCCCGGCGACGCCTGGTTATCGCGAATACGAAGACTTCCTGAAGTCGGCGATGCAGGACATCAACACCGGAGCCGATGTTCGCGAGGCGCTGAACCGTGCGGCGCAGAACATCGATCGCGAGATGCGAAAATACCGCTGACCGATCATCCGTTCAGGTCATATTTCCTGAGCGGCTTTTCCGGGCGGCGGATCACGGCCTAGCTTGCCGCGCCACGACAGGTTCCAGGTCGAGGCGCGGCCTGATTGGCGGTTTCACGTCGGGCCTTGGGTGGCCGGGCAGGATACGACAGTTGCTCCGCCCTGTTCTCGTTGCGAGTGAGCGCGCATGATTTCGTCCCGTTGGACGCCCTACCTTTTTCTCGCTCCGGCTCTCGCCGGATTGCTGACCTTTCGCCTGACGCCGATCGGGGTGGCCCTTGGCGGCAGCCTTACCGGGGTGTCGCTGATGGGAGACCTGCGCTATGTGGGGCTGGAAAACTTCGAGTATCTGCTGACGGATCCGGAATTCTGGTCGTCGCTGCAGATCACGCTGCTTTTCAACATCATCATTAATCCGCTGCAGTTGGCTGTCGCCTTTGCGCTGGCTCTCTTGGTGTTCCGGCCTCTCCCCGGCCTGTGGCTCTACAGGACGCTGCTTGTGCTGCCGATGGCGGTCTCGACAGGCATCAGCGCCGTGCTGTTCGGCCTATTCCTCGACGGCAATCTTGGGCCGATGAACGGCTTCCTTGAGTGGGTCGGCATCGGTGCGCAGCCATTCCACAGAAGCCAGGAGCAGGCGCTCTACACCTTGATCGGCATCGCCACCTGGAAGGGAGCCGGTTACTGGATGCTCTTCCTTCTGGCAGGGCTATATTCCATCCCGTCCACAGTACATGAGGCCGCGACGATCGACGGCGCGTCCGGCTGGCAGCGCTTCCGTTATGTGACGCTGCCGCTGATGCGCAAGCCGATGGCCTTCGTGCTCGTCGCCGACACGGCGATCAACTTCCTGTTCTTCGCACCGGTCTACATCCTGACCTCCGGCGGGCCGAGCGGCTCGACCTCGGTGCTGATGTTCCAGGCCTATCGCGCGGCGTTCACCTTCTCCGACATTGGCCGGTCCCTCGCGATATCGACCATCCTCCTCGGCATCATATTGCTGATCGTCGTTCTCGAATTCCGGTTGATGCGCTCACCGGAGGAGCGGACCTGATGGAGACCCAGTTCCAAAGCCCCCACGCCGTCATGCTTCGCTACGGGCTGCTGTCGATACTCGCCTTCATCGTCGTGTTCCCGTTGTTGTGGCTCGCCTTAGCCTCGCTGCGTCCGCAGAACGAGATCTTCCAACCGGTGTCGGAGTTCGGTTGGAGCACGTTCATTCCGTCGCGCTTCACGCTCGACAATTACCGTGCGCTCCTGAACGGCGACTTTCCGCTCGCAGTGAAGAATTCGACCTTCGTGGCGCTCACCACCGTGCTTTGCGGCGTCGTGGTCAACGCCCTTGCCGGCTTCGCGTTCGCGGTGTTCGACTTTCGCGGCAAGAACCTGTTGTTCCTGATGGTGATCGTGTCCTTCATGATGCCGTTCGAGGCGATCGTCCTGCCTCTTTATGTGATGATCCGGGCCTTTGGATGGGCGAACACCTACCAGGCGCTGATCGTGCCGGAGATCGCCAACGGCATGGTCATCTTCCTGTTCCGGCAGTTCTTCGCCTCGATCCCGCGCGATTTCTACGAGGCGGCGAGAGTGGACGGGGCGTCTTGGCTCTATATCTTCACCCGCATCGCCATGCCGCTGTCCTGGCCGACGATCGCGACGTCGAGCCTGATGCTGTTCCTCTCGCAGTGGGACTCGTTCTTCTGGCCGGTGGTTGCGGCAAGCAATTCCGAATATGCCGTCGTGCAGGTGGCGATCGCCCGCAACATCAACTTCGAGCAGAACGACTGGGGCGGTCTGTTCGCGTCCACCAACCTCGCCATCCTGCTCGGAACCATACCGTTCCTGCTGATCCAGCGGTTCTATGTGCGCACGTTGATTTCCGGCGGAATCAAGTGACCTCCCGAAAGTTGTAGGGATCAATCCATGTCCTCCATGAAGATCGAGAACCTCCGCAAGACGTTCGGCCCGGCCGAGATCCTGCGCGGGATCAGCCTTGACGTGCGCCACGGCGAATTCGTCGCCCTGGTTGGTCCTTCCGGCTGCGGCAAGTCGACATTGCTGAGACTGATCGCAGGTCTCGAAGCGTCGACTTCCGGCAGGATCGTCATCGGCGATCGCGATGTGACGCGTCTTCAGCCGAAGGAGCGCGATGTGGCAATGGTGTTCCAGAACTACGCGCTCTATCCGCACCTGACGGTCCGCGCCAACATGGGCTTCTCGCTGAAGCTGCGTGGAGAACGGAAGGAACTCATCGACGGCAAGGTCGACGAGGCCGCCGCTGTCCTCGGGCTGGAGGATCTGCTCGACCGCTATCCCGGCCAGCTCTCGGGCGGCCAGCGGCAGCGCGTCGCAACCGGGCGTGCCATCGTGCGCGATCCGAAGCTGTTTCTCTTCGACGAGCCGCTGTCGAACCTGGACGCGAAGCTACGCGTGCAGATGCGCACCGAGATCAAGGCGCTGCATCAGCGTCTCGGCAGCACGATGATCTATGTCACGCACGACCAGATCGAGGCGATGACGCTCGCGGATCGCATCGTCGTCATGCAGGCCGGGAAAATTGAGCAGGAGGGAGCGCCGCTCGATCTCTATGACCGGCCCGCCAACGCCTTCGTCGGCGGCTTCCTAGGATCGCCCGCCATGAACTTCATCAAGGGAACGGTCCGCGATGGCGCGGTGGTGAGCGTGGACGGCACCAGGCTGCCCGTCGCGGCGCAGGCTGGCGCGCAGGAGGGCCGCGAGGTTCTGTGGGGCGCGCGTCCTGAATCTTCCGCGGGACGGTGGGTTTGAAGGTGTCGTGGAGGTGGTCGAACCGACCGGTCCCGACACGCAGCTTCTCGTGCGCGTCGCAGGGCAGCCGCTGGTAGTGCTGCTGCGGACGCGCACGAAGGCAACCGCCGGCGACAGGATCAGCCTGGGAATATCGGAAGCCGACGTCCACCTGTTCGATGCCGAAAAGGGAAGCCGGCTCGGCTCCTGAGGGCGGCGATTGGGAACAAGCGGCTGAAATCCGGGGCCGGCTCGGGAAGCTCGGTCTATCTTTGCGATCCGTGGCGTCCGGTCACCGGTACGCGCCCGTCGGCGACGGCAACGATCAGCCGTTCGATCAGTTTCGACCGTGCGGCGAGCGTGTCCATCTCCAGATGTTCGCCGAGGGTGTGAGGACCCTTGCCCGCAACGCCTATCCCGTCGAGGGTAGGGATACCGAGCGCGCCGGTAAAATTGCCGTCGCTGCCGCCGCCCGACACGCGCCCGGTCAGCGTTAGCCCAAGGTCGGCTGCGATCTCCTGTGCCGTCGAAAACAGGCGCATCGTGCCCTCGCCGGGCAGGAACAAGGGGCGGACCGGTCCGGGCTCGATGTCGAGGCGCACGCCGGGCGAGGGGCTTTGCAGTTCCAGCATGACCCTGCGAACATAAGCGAGGTTCTCGTCCGTATCGGCGACCGCGAGCACTTCTGCCGTGCAGGACAACGGCACGACGTTGACGAATTCGCCGCCGTGGATGATGCCGACATTGAAGGAGACGAGGCGCTTCATGTCGGTCAGGCTTTCGATATGCTCGACCAGCCTTGCCATCGCCCGGATGGCGCTGTGGCCCGAGGCATTGTCGGCGCCGGCATGGGCGGGTGCGCCGTGCGTCGTGAGTCTGAAGCGCGCGAACGCAAAGCGCCCGATCACCGCATGCCCTTCCCGGGAGGGTTCTGGAACGAGAACGCAGTCATGCGCCCTTGCCTCGGCCTCGATCAGTTCGCGGCTGTACGGGCTGCCGATTTCCTCGTCCGTGTTCAGCAGGACCGTGATCGGAACGGCCGGCATGGTCCCCGCCTGCCGCATCCGGCGCAGGGCATCGAGCGCCAGGTAGTTTCCGCCTTTCATGTCCATGACGCCGGGACCGTATAGGCGATTCCCATCGATGCGCACGGGCATCGGTCCGTCGATGCTGCCGACGGGATGGACGGTGTCGAGATGGCCTACGATGAGAATGCGCGGCAGGTCGTTGCCGGAGACACCCGCATTGAACCGCGCAACCAGCGGCCGCGCGCAGCCGGGACCAAGGTCCGGGCGGCAGCATTCCGCGCCTATGGTTGCATATTCGCCTGCGACAAGGCTGACGAGGCGCTCCACATGTTCGGGACGATTCGACGGACTTTCCAGCAAGGCCCAGCGCTGAATGCCTTCGACCAGTCGTCGAGTGATTTCGTCGTTCACGTCATTCTCCGTACTGCCGCAAGATCGCAATCTGACGGCCGGCTTATGAAGGCAGTGTCGTCTCAACCTCAAACCAACCCGACATGTCTTCGTCTTTCATACCCGGCTCCGCCGCTGCAGCAGCATGAAGCCCGCGAAGGCGGCACAGGCGGTAGCGGCGAAGAAGGCGAGGCCGTGGCGTGATGTTTCCATAGCCAGGCCGGCCGCGAGCGGGCCGATCAGGGCGCCGAAGCCCCACATCAGGCCCATCGCGGCATAGATGCCGATCAGCTCCGTTCCCTTGAAGCGGCTGCCGACCATGGTGAGCATGATCGTATAGATACCGACGAAGGCTCCGCCCCAAACGAACAGAAGGGCATAGGTCGCGAGCGGGCTCTGTAGCGCCAGCGGCCAGACCAGCGCGCCGAGCGCTGCCACGGTCGCAAGGGCAAGGACGAGCCTTGTCCGGTCCATCTTATCGCCCAGCCAGCCGATCGGCAGCTGCAGCAGTATCGCGCCGATCATCATGCACGACATCAGCCTGCTGGCGTCCCCTTCTAGCCAGCCGAGGTTGATGGCGTAGATGGCGAGGAAGGACAGGCCCGACGTCTCGATCGCGGCATTCAGCACGGTCGCGGCGATTGCGACGGGCGCCAGGCGCATGAAGCGCAGTGGATTGCCGCCTGTCGGGCCGTCGAATGCGGGCGCCGTCACTTTCGGTAGGGCGATGAAGGTTGCAGCCACCAGTGTGATCGCCGCGCCCACCAGATAGGGCGCGTAGCCGGAGAAGCCCACCGCGGTAAGGATCAGCGGCCCGAGCGCGAAGCCAATCGAGAGCGCTGCCGTGTAGGCCGCCATCGCCCGCGCGCGGGTTTCCTCGGTGCTCAGGCTGTTGGTCCAGGCTTCGGACAGGACGAAGAGAATCTCCGAGGCCATGCCCAATGCGAGGCGCAGCACGAACCAGAGCCAGATCAGGGGAACCGCCGGAAAGGCGACGAGCACGACGGCCGCGGTGACCAGCGCGAGGATCGCCAGACGCCGTATGCCGAAGAAGGCCACGATCCGCGGCAGGATCATCGCCGTCACCAACACGCCAACTGCGTGCATGGCCGCGTTAGCGCCGATCAGCGTTTCGCTCAGGCCGCGGGCCGACAGGTCGAGCGCGATCAGCGCAGCACTCAGGCTGTAGGTCAAGCCGAACATCGCGGCCATGGCGATCACCGCCGCGCGGGAGAAGAGGTTCGAGGCGGGCGCCTCAGGTGCGAGAAGGGTGCTCACGCGATGTGCGCCTTGCTGCTCGAGGCCTGGGTTGGGCGGATACGCCGAAGGAAGCGCAACAGGCGCTGCCCCCATGGCAACTCGCGCCGCTCGACAATCCGCGCCATGGTGCGCGCATAGTCGAGCACCATGCCTGGCGTCCAGGTCATGGAGGCAGCCCGGTTGCGGATCATGGTCGCGATCCAGAGGTCCGGATTGATCAGCAGGCCGGCGAGGCGCAGCCACGGATTGCGGCTTCCCAGCGCACCTTCCAGCGCAGCGTCGAGCGCCGCGGCGACGACGACCGAGCAGTTCCGGTTGGTCAGGTTGTAGGTACTGTCCTGACGGTAGCCGATCCAGAATGCCCGCAGCCGGCGCGGATTGAAGTTGCGGAATTCCACATGGGCATCCGCCGGGCACCACCAGTCCTGCTCGTATCCGTAGGAGGGCAGAAACCGGCCGGGCAGGTCGTTATCGGCGGTGCCGCGCAGCGACTGGATGAAGTCGCGACCGGAGCGTTCGACCTCATTGGCCGGATAGTGGCTGATATAGACGTCCGGCAGCATCTCCAGCGCCGAATGGCCGGTGGAGATCACGCCATTGCCGTCCACCGCCGCGATGTAGCGGTCGATGAGGAGCCGCCGCTCCGGCTCGTAGGCTGAGCCGACCGGTGTCCAGACATGGACGACCATCGGATTCTCGACCTTCACGACATCGCCCGTGTCGATCAGCACCGGCGCATTGTCGTACCAGCCGCGCCCGCCGAATATCGGGAGGAGCAGGATCGCCGCCTCGCTCTCCAGCGTGCGGAACATCAGCGATATGCGCACCAGAAGCCAGCCCGTCAGCGCCATCAGCAGGCTTATGCAGAAGGGAATGTCGCGGTTATCGGGCAGCGGCCAATCGGTGAGTATGAGGACGGCCACCAGCAATTCGGCGATGCCGATCGCGACGGTCATCCTCCAGCCGGAAAAGCGCACCAGATTGGCGGTGGCGATGCGGCCCAACCCGTCGAGGGCGAAGGTGAGGCTGAACAGCACAACAAGCGCGATGTCCGTTTTGAACGGGAATCCCAGGATCAGGCCGCCAAGTACGATCAGCCCCGCCGCCTTCGCCAGGGCAAGGTTGCGCAGACGACCTTCCGCCCCGCCGCCCAGCACTCCCAGCAGGGTGAGTACGCCGTTGACGACGAACACTCCGCCCATCGTCTCTTGCGTGACCGCGGTTACACCGTCCACGGCGTCGATGGCGAGCAATGCCGCCAGCGCCATGAAGAGGCCGCCGAGAATGGCAAGCACATACCACCGCGCGCGAAACGCCTCGGGGCCGACAAGCAGGAAGGCTAGTTTGAGCATCGCTCCGTCAGACGACTCCGCGGGCGCATCGTGGATTGCCGCCGCGCGAGAATGCGCATGACTCACTGCCTGCCCTTGTTGGAAAGTACAACAGCATTTCCGTGCTGGTAAACCCCGTCACGCTTGCCGGTCACACCCCTGACCGAGCCTGAATCAAGTCTCGGATGCATGGCTGACGGACGGCACCGGCAACCAGTCGGTCAGGGGACTTGCGTCCGAGGCGCTGGCGGGAACGAAGTCCACGTGGCGCGGCGCCCTGAACCTCGGCCGCCTGACCCTGGTCGACGGTGGCTTCGGACAGCAGTTCAGGTTTTCGTATTCGGCGGAGAGTCCTTCGATCCAGGCCCGCGCGTCTATCAACCCCTCAGTCACCGTGCGGTCCGCCTTGTCGACGTGCGAGGGAGTTGCTGACTTGCTTGATGGTTCGTTCATCATGAAGCGTGATAATCGTCTGCCCGTTGTGCATGCAAGGTGCCGACGGGATGGCTGACGGACCACAAGAGACTCCGGAGCGCAAAAGAATGGCATGCCGTGATAGCGGCTTCGAGGGAATGACGGATACGCTTAGCTTAGCCGCCCGGCTCGACGAAGTCGGGCGGGCGACTGCCTGGCTGGAAGAGCTTTCCGAGCGCGAGGGCTGGCCGCAGCGCACCCGCTTTGCCCTCCAGCTCAGCCTGGAAGAGGCTCTGACGAACGTGATCATGTACGGGTTTACCGAGCAGACGCCTTCGCCGATGCTTTCAGTCGACTGCTCCAGGCATCCGGACATGATGCTGCTGCACGTCACAGACAACGGAGCGCCGTTCGATCCGACGTCTCTCGAAGAGAAGCCGTTGCCTTCGTCCATCGAGAGCGCGGTCATCGGCGGGCACGGCATCCGTCTGATGCGGCGCATGCTAGACGAATTCTCTTATCGTCGGATCGAGGGCCTCAACCGGCTGTCGCTCGGCTCCCGTCTCGACGGCGAAGACCAGCCTTTGCCTGCATAGGTAAAGGACACCGTCATGAACATCAGCAAGGAAGAGTTTCCGGACCATATTCTCGTGCAGGTGGTAGGTCGGCTCGAGACAGTCCATGCTAAGAGCCTCGAAACCTACGTCAGCGAGACGAGCCGGAACCGAGCACAACCATCCTCATGGACATGGCGGGTGTGGACTATGTCGCGAGCTCGGGGCTGCGCTCGCGGCTGATTGCCGCCAAGCAGATCAAGGCGGCTGGGCACGACCTGTCGCTGTCCTGTCTGCAGCCGAGCGTCCGGGAGGTCTTCAACATATCGGGATTCTCGACGATCTTCAGGATCTCCTGATGGCGGCCCGGTCGATCGACCGGCGGTCCCAAACATCGGCTGTGTGGGCGGCGAGAGAACTGTCTGCGCAGCGCGATGCGCGCTTAACCGACTTATGACCTGACTACCCTCAGATCAATGCGCAGACCGTCTTGGTTTCGAGATAGTTCTCCAGGCCCGGCGCGCCGTTCTCGTAGCCCCAGCCGGATTGCTTGTGGCCGCCCTTAGGCAGTTCCGGCGAGAAGTAGGAATGGCAGTTGATCCACACCGTGCCTGCGCGGATGCGGGCGGCGGTGCGGTGTGCGGCCGACAGGTCGCGTGTCCAGACGCTGGACGCCAGGCCGTAGGGAGAGTCGTTGGCGTAAGCGAGCGCCTCGTCGATGTCGTCGAAGGGCGTGACGGCGACCACGGGTCCGAAAATCTCCTCGCGCATCATGCGCATGTCCGCATTTACACCCGTCACCACCGTCGGCGTGTAGAAGGCCCGTTCGCGGATGCCGCCTGCGACGACCTCGGCGCCCGCTTCCTGCCCGTCCGCGACATAGGCCGCGACCCGCTCCGCCTGCCGGTCGCTGATCAAAGGGCCGAGGTCCGTCTCGGCGTCGAGGCCGTGACCGAGGCGCAGCTTCGCGGCTTCGGTTGCCAGTCCTTCGGTGAGCTCGTCGCAGATCGAGCGGTGCGCGTAGACACGGGAGCCGGCGACGCAAACCTGACCGGCATTGGCGAAGATGCCGCGCGCGACGCCGGGTATCGCAAGGTCCATCTCGGCGTCCGGCAGGACGATGGCGGGAGACTTGCCGCCGAGCTCCAGCGTCAGCTTCTTCAGGTTTCCGGTGGCGGCGGTGACGATCAGCTTGCCGACCTCCGTGGAGCCGGTGAAGGCGACCTTGTCGACGTCCTCATGTGCGGCAAGCGCGGCTCCCACGGTCTCGCCGAGGCCGGTGACGATGTTGACGACGCCCGCGGGCAGCCCGGCCTCGATCAGCAGTTCACCGAGCCGCAGCGCGGTCAGCGAGGTCTCCTCCGCCGGCTTCAGTACGACCGTGCAGCCGGCGGCAAGCGCCGGGGCGAGCTTCATGGCGGCCATCAGCAGCGGCGAGTTCCATGGCGTGATCGCCGCGACGACGCCGATCGGCTCGTGCGTGGTGTAGGCGAAGACCTTGCGGCCGGTGGGCTGGTGCGCGATCGAGGTTGGGATCGTCGTGCCGAGAATCTTGTTGGCGAAGCCGGCGAAATAGCGGAACTGTTCGGCCGAGGCCGGGATTTCGCCGAAGCGCGCAGTCTTCAGCGACTTGCCCTGGTCGAGCACCTCCAGTTCCGACAATTCGTCGGCATGGCGCTCGATCAGCTCGGCCACGCGCCACAAGAGCTTGCCGCGTGCCGACGGGGTCAAACCGCGCCACGTATCGCTCTCGAAGGCCTTCCTTGCAGCGGCGACGGCGTCGTCGACGTCCGAAACAGTGCCCCGGGCTAGCTGTGCCAATAAGTGGCCGGTTGCGGGATCGTAGGTGTCCAGCAGGCCCGCATCGGAGGCGTCCCGCCATTCGCCGGCGATCAGGTGCTGCTTTCGCGCCCGCGACAGGAAGGCGTGCGCTTCCGCGCCGGGCTGGGGAGTACGGACGAGGATGGTCATGGCCTGTCTCCGGTCGGGCTGTGCGTCCTGCGCAGCGCCTCGGCGGCAGCGAGAGCGCCGCGGATGATGGAATGATAGCCGGTGCAGCGGCAGATATTGCCTTCGAGTGCCGAGCGGATCTCGATCTCGCCGGCCTGCGGATCTGCACGCAACAAGGCGGTCAGAGTCATGGAGAAGCCCGGAGCGCAATAGCCGCACTGGAAGGCGTTCTCGGCTGCTAACTCCGCCCGGACGGTGCGGGCTTCGGGCAATGCATCGAGGCCTTCCGGCGTGACGACGTCGCGGCCGTCGAGCTGCCAAAGCATGAGCAGACAGGAATTGGCTGGCTGGCCGTCGAGCAACACCATGCAACTGCCGCAACGGCCGATGCCGCAGGCCTTCTTGGCGGCGGTCAGGCCGAGATCATCGCGCAGCATGTCGATCAGCCGCCTGTCTGCTGGGGCTGAGACCTGCCGTACTTCGCCGTTGAGCCGGAAGTCGACGTTCATGCCGCAGCTCCGACAACGTCCAGCAGCCGCTCCGGATTGAACGGCGTCGTCTCGGGCCAGAAACCGGTCGCGTCGGCCACGGCATTGGCGATCGCTGGCGTCACCGCGCCGATGCCGAGTTCGCCGGCGCCGCGCGGCCCGAAGGGGTCGCCCGCATCGAGTTCTTCGAGTGCGAAGCTGGCGAGTGTGCGGGGCACATCGGCTATGCCGGGCAGCATGTATGTGTCGAGATTGGCGGTGACGAAGCGGCCGTCCTGCATCAGCGCGTCCTCGCTCAGCGTAAAGCCGAGGCCCTGCACGCCGCCGCCCTCGATCTGGCCGAGATAGGCGGCGACGTCGAGCATCGGCCCGGCAGCCGTATGCTGGTGCAGGTCGAGCACACGCACCTGCCCGGTGATGCGGCTTACCGCCACGCGCGCCAGCGTGGCGCCGAAGGCGAAGATCAGCCGGGCATTGCCGTCAATGTAATCCGACTTCGGGAATTCGAAGCTTGTCTCGACGAAGGGCAAGGCCCCCTCGGGCATCGATCGCGCGATCTCGGCGAAGGTGAGGAGAATCTCGCCGCTGTTCGAGCCACGCTCGGCCACGCCGCCCGGCACGATCGCAAGCGCCTCGGCGTCGCGGCCGAGCAGCCTGCCGGCGGCTGCGCGGATCGCAGTGCCGAAGGCGGGCGCGGTGCTTTCGGCCACCCTCCACACAACATAGGTGCCGCGGCTCGCCGTCGTCGAACCGGATTCCGGCGCGCGGCCGGTGTCGCCGGTGATGGGACGGACGTCCTCGCGCCCGCAGCCGAGCGCTGCGGCGACCGCACCCTTGACGGAGGTCAGCAGGCCCTGGCCCATCTCGTCCAGCCCGTAGAGCGCCTCGACTGCGCCGTCGGGCGCGAGCCTCAGCGCGCCGCCGCCCGGATCGGGCGGCAAGGTGCCCAGCCCGTTGCCCTGGTAGTTCATCGCCATCCCGATGCCGATCAGCTCGGCGCCGTCGTCCGACAGCCCACGCGACTGCCGCCAGATCGGATCGGCCTCGGCCGCCTGTAACATTTCGAGCAATCGCTCGGAGGGCGCGACTTTCTGGCCGAGATAGCCGCGTGAACCCGGCCGACGCATGTTGCGCCTGCGGATTTCGAACCGGTCGAGACCGCTCATAGCCGCGAGCCGGTCCATCTGGCACTCGATCGCGTAGCTCATCTGGTTGGCACCGAAACCGCGAAACGCGCCGCAGACGCCGTTGTTGGTGTAGGCCAGACGCCCCTCGGTATGCACATTCGGCACCAGATAGGGGCCGCAGGCGTGTTCGAGCGCCGTCTCCATCACGCCCGGACCGAGCGATGCATAGGCGCCGGCATCGGCCAGGAGGTCCACTTCCTGCGCGATCAGCAGGCCGTCGGCATCGCAGGCCGTCCGCATGCGGATGCGCATCGGATTGCGCTTGGTGCCGGCCAGTATCGACTCAGCACGGTCGAGCTGGATGCGCACCGTCCGGCCGGTCTTCAGCGCCAGAAGGGCAAGCGCGGGTTGCACGGTCAGCTCGTCCTTGCCGCCGAACGCGCCGCCGGTCGGGCTGGTCACGACCCTGATCCTCTCCTCCGGGATTCCGAGAATGCGGGAGAGCTGCATCCGGTCACGGCTGCCGTGCTGGCCGCCGGCGCAGACGGTCAGCGTCCCGTCCTCCTCCACCTTCGCGAAGCCGCCCTCGGTCTCCATGAAGCCGTGCATCTGGCGCGGCGTCACATAGGTCGCTTCAACGATATGGGCCGCGCGCCGGAAGGCCTCGGCGATGTCCCCGCGCCTCAGTTCCAGCTGCCTTTGCAGATTGCCGGCCGCATGGACCGGCTCCGCGCTGGCAAGCAGCGCAGCCTGCGGATCGCAGACCGTTGGCAGAAGCTCGTAGCGGACGTCGATGAGGTCGAGCGCCCGCGCGGCCGTCTCCGCATCGTCGGCCGCGACAGCGGCGACCGCGTCGCCTGCGTAGCGCACCTTATCGAAGCAAAGCGCCGGCTGGTCCTGCACCACGATCCCGAACGCGTTCGATCCGGCGACATCGCTGTGTGTGACCACAGCAGCGACGCCTGGCAGCGCCTCAGCCCTAGAGGTGTCGATCGACAGGATGCGCGCATGGGGAACGCCGGCTCGCAGGATGCGCGCCACCAGCATGCCCGGCTCGCGCCGGTCCGTCAGGTATTCGAGACGGCCTGCGATCTTCGGCGGTCCATCCGGCCGGATATGCCAGTGCGCACCTGCCGACTCGCGTGCAAGACGGATCTCGCCGGCGAGCGGTTCGGGCTGCGTTGCGACTGCCGCCGACCTTGTGCGCCCGCTGTGGGGAAGGGCACCACCCAGGCCATGGATGAGTGCGTTGGCGGCCACACGCCTGCGGTAACGCGCCGAGCGGAACGCGTCGTCTGGTGCGACGATTTCCTGCATGATCATTTCGCGGAGTTCGCTCCAGTCAGCGCAGGCGAGCTCCGAGCCCGTCAGCCTTGTTTCCACGCCACGAAGACGCGCTGGCTCCACCACGCCGCTGCCGACTGCGAGCCGCGCCGACGTGATCCTTCCGTCCGCGCAGGAGAGTCTTGCCGCGACGCTGATCACGCCCGGAGTGAAGGCGGCGCGCAGGCCGATCTTGCGGTGCGTCCACAGGCTTGCGCCTACGGGCAGGGGAACCACGATTGCCGTAACGATTTGGGGCTCGTGCGCCTGCCGCGGCAGCCAGTCCGTGAGAGGAAGCGTCACTTCGCCGTAGCAGTCCGACACGATGACCTCGGCGTCGAGAGCCAGGAGCGCAGGCAGGAGGCAGCCGGCTCGGCCGGCGATATTGCCGCCGATGGTTGCGAGATTGCGCACGCTCGGGCCGGCCGTACAGCGGATGGCTGTGCAGAGCAGCGGCAGCGCCGAGGCGATAGTGGCGTCCCGCTCGAGCGCGCCGAGGGTGGCCAGAGCACCGATGCGGACCTTGCCCGCCGCCATCGAGACGTCGCCGAGGCCGGCGATCCGGTCGAGCGCGACCAGCATGCGCGGCTGCACGACGCCCTTTGCCCAGTCGAGCTGCAGCGCCGTGCCGCCTGAGATGATGCGCGCGCCGGTTTCCGCCGCCAGCTCCAGCGCCTCCGCGATCGTCGCCGGTCGCAACACGCGCATCCTATGCGACGCAGTGGTCATGCCGCTCCCATCGTCGTGCCGAAGCGGATACCCTTTTCCTTCAGCCAGCGGCGGTAGGCGAGCGAGGAGGATTCTGCTCGCGTCGGGATTTCTGCG
>VFQN01006056.1_pt1 | contig 14223 bp, 10 predicted proteins | sample 3512371 | NCBI WGS metagenome assembly VFQN01 (sample SAMN10412370, study PRJNA504923) | tailings metagenome | isolation source: Replicate 2 from Balatoc abandoned mine | place: Philippines: Itogon, Benguet | collected 2017-08-28
GGGGGGGGGGAAGAGGGGGGGGGGGGGGGGGGGGGGGGGGGGGGGGGGGGGGGGGTAAGAAATGAAATGGGCTGTGGAGGAAACGAGACGCCTGCAGTTGGCCGGGTGTGGAGTGCTAAAGCCGCGACAGAGATTTGCATTATGCTGAAGGTGGGGAGGGCGGGGGTAAGGGCGGGAAGGGAGCAGGTGGTGTGGGTCGTGTAGGGCGAGGACAACGGGTGCCGTGGGTCGGCCAGGTCGGGTTGAGGGTGTGCGTTATGCCTGCAAATTAAGGGGCTCCCTGCGCTTAGGCAGAGACTGTTGGGTGCTGCACCTGAAGCCTGGCTGCGCATGTGCACTTTGCGATATATCAGTTGTAATACTAGTTCCACAGCTTACTTGGTGTTAACGTCGTCGTCTTGCCCTCCTCTTTTTGCAGTACACGCACTTCGTGGCCGGGGGCGCTGAGGCCGAGTGAGCTGCACGTGGGGCGGTGGGCAGCTGTGGTGCTGGCTGCGGGCAGCCTCCTCCGCACGCGTGGCAAGGAGGACGACGTAGCAAGGTGGCCACCCGTTGGCGGTTGATAGGTGTGTGTTGGCAAACTTGGCGTGTGTCAAGCGGGAACAAGGGACAGTTGCAAAGTGGGATGTACATATCGCTGCAACCAGTGCAAGACATACAACGTGCCTGGGTATTACCGTGTACGCGCGCACGCAACTGGTGCCCCACAAGCACGTTTTGCTCGTGTCAGTTGCTGTGGAGTTGGTTGGTGGCGTCGGCTCATGGTCTCTGTACCAAGCGCCCTGCTGTTTGGTTGGCGAACAGAACGTCTGGTGACACATGACCCATGCGCTCGCATTCCTGCAGTATGGATCAGCATATCGGGGTTTATCGACATATGTGCGCACGCATACAGCTGGACTAGGCGCACCGGTGACGCGTTGTGGACAGTCTGTTGCCGGGCGGGTACATTCTTGCTGGTGTATGTGTTTAAGGGTCGTGCTGCTACTGCATTTTGAGGCTGCCTAAAGCCTAATGCGGGTGGCGCTTGAGCCTCCTGAGCCGACATGTCCAGGTCTGCACGGGGTGACTGGCGCAGCACGCTATGCTCTACGGTAGCGCTGCCGCGTGGGGAAGAGCGAGGCCGCTTACTGTTTGGTGCCAAGGCGTGCTTTCACAGTGTCATCACGTAGTCCTGGTCATTAGCGCTGCAGGTTGCAAGCGCCCGATCCCAACTCGCACGCCGGCCGACCGTTAGGGGGGGTTAACATACGCATGCTCAAATTGCGGACGTGTCGGTAATTCCGACGTGCCTTCCCATTCTAGGGGAGAATGGGAAGGCGCGCACGTCCGAAATGCCATTTTGGACATACGTTGCTGCGTGCATATGTAAACCTACCCTTAACAGCAAGCCCATGGCAAGCCAGCAAACACGCCACTGCGTAACGGCGGATCTTCAACGGTCGCACGAAACGATAGTGATGCGTGCGCACGGCGTACATGCCATCGTTGCGTCCGTGGGTACTGGTTGGTACTGTGCTGCATGATGCTGTCCGCCAACGGCCTTATGCAGGCCTTGTGTGCGTACCAACAGCGTCTTACACTGCTGCTGCGCTGGCTGATCACAGCTTGCGGTGACACGATTTTGCCCCTGCAATGTCTGAAGTACTAGTGTTGGGTCAAAAGTATGCGCTTGTGGGGTACCGTACCCAAGCTGGTCCGTCGATTGCGGTTGCGGTTGTTCGGCCACCCGAGAAGAAGCTGCCTACCGCCCTAGTGCCCCAGACTCCTGCAGCGTCATCCTTGAATATCTCGATGCACTTGAACCGCACACAACCTGTTCATTTCTTTTAATGACATGCGCATCGACAGCGTCTGGTGCCTTGTGTCACTTTCGCCCGTTCTGCTCGAGTCCGAGCGAGGCAAGGTATGCCAAACGCCCAGGTATGCCAGGCCCCTCTGTATTTTTATTACACATATGCGAGCCCAACTTGCTCACGCACCTGTTGATGGGACTACGTACGTTGCGTGGTATGATCACGCGCCAGTCCAGCGAACTGCCTTACCGTGTTGGACTGACACCAAGGTCACTTACTGACAGCCGCTAACTCTGCTCTATCAAGACACTGTATAGATGAGGACATTGCAAGAGGAGGGAAATGAGCGGCTGCCGTCGGAGCTGCAGGCCCATGTGATGGACTTCCTGCCGCCCAACGAGCAGGCGCTCGTCGGCCGCCTGGTGCACAAAGGCCTTAACACGCTCCTCAGCAGCAACCGCACCGCGCGGTTCCGCCTGCCGCTGCCCCCATCCGCTGGCGACGCCACCTGGCAGCCGCACCTGCATCAGGCCTTTAAGGAGCTCCTGTTCACCGACAAGCTCGACATGATGTCGGCCGCAGCGGCCAGCGGCAGCAAGGTCAACCTGGGGCTGGCGTGGGGCCTGCTGCGCCCCTGCCTGCACCCGGAGCTGCTGCTTCTTCCGCATGGGTTCGATTCAGAGCCCTTTTACGCGTACTATAAGGTCCCTGACCCGGGTACGGCGGCCGTGCGGGCTGGCCACGCTGCGACGGTGCTGCCTTGGTTGGTGGACCACGGCTGCCCGCTGCACCCGCACAAGACCCTGGAGGCCGCAGCGGAGCACTGCGACCTGGCGGGGCTGCAGGCGGTGGGGCAGCTGCTGGGGTACGGCTCAAAAGCCGCCCAGCGCCGCCCGGCTCTGACCCTGGACATGCGCCCCACTCTGAGCAGGGCGGCAGGGCTGTCGGGAGGGCTGTCAAGCGGGGGCACTGCCATCGCCAAGCTGACCTGGCTGTTACGTAAGGTGCCTGCCACCGCGACGCGCAGCTACCGCCGGGATCTGCTTGCGTGGGCGATGGTGGGTGCAGCGTCAGCCGGCTCCTTGCCAGTGCTGGCCTGGCTGCGGGGCCAGGGGCTGGACCTGGCCAGCACTGGCGTCAGCTACTACTGCAAGGCGGCGCTGTGTTCCGCGCTGCAGGGCGGGCACGTGGCGGTGGCGGACTGGCTGGTGGACGAGGCGGGGTGCCCGCAGCCGAGCGGGGAGGCAGCTGACGAGCTTGAGATGTGGACTGCCGCGGCGGAGGGTGGGCACGTGGCGTCCCTGCGGTGGCTGCTGGGGCGCGGACTGCCGGTATGCAAGCAGTCTGCACTCCAGGCCGCCAGCGCAGGGCGGCTGGAAGCGCTGCGCTTCCTGCACACGGAGTGCGGTGTGGCGCTGACAGTTGAGCTGTTCAGGGCTACAGCAGGCTCGCACAGCTTGCCCACCGCAGCGTGGCTGCTGCAGGCGGGCTGCCCCATGGACCCCCAGGCGTACCAGGTGGCGGCAGAGGTGGGCGATGCCGACATGGTGGTGTGGCTGGCGCAGGAGGCGAGGTGCCCCTGGGAACGAGGCACCATTGCTAAAGTACTGATCCATTGGCCCCGCATGCCGTCGGCGGCCCGGCGCGGCCTGCGGCGGGCGGTGGAGGCGCTGGAGGAGGCGGGCTGCCCGCTCCTGGGGATGGCGAGGAGTGAGGTGGGGGAGGCCCTGTACGTGGCCGCGATGTACGGCGACCTGGTGCTGCTGCGCCGCCTGCACGAGGAGCTGGGGGTGGGCCTTGGGCGCAGGGCCCTGGGGCCGGCAGCAAAGGGCGGCTGCGAGGCGGTGCTGGAGTGGCTGGTGGGGGCGGGGTTGGCGGAGGACGAGGAGGAGGAGGAGGAGGAGGACAGTCCGTGCATCCAGGCGGGGTGTAACGGAGACCTGGGCACGCTGCAGTGCCTGATGCGGCTGGGGGTGGGGCTCGGCCAGGTGCTGCACAGCGTGCCGCTGCCTGTGCTCCGGTGGCTGGTGGAGCAGGGCGCGCCGTGGGACATGGTGGAAATGTATGGGGCGAAGGACAGTGCAGTAGAGGCGAAGCAGATGCGGAAGTACGGTGACAGCGTTGCGTGGCTTGAGGCGCGGCTGGGCAGGGAGGTGTGGAGGGCGGTCAGCGACAGCGACAGCGGCAGCGGCTCGGAGGAGGCGAGTGGCAGCGGCTCGGAGGAGGGCGGCAGTGGGGATGGCAGTGTTGCGGGGAGTGAGGGTCGGAGCGAGTGAAGGGAAGGGCCAGGAGGCGGGCGGTGGGGGCTGGAGGGGGGGGGGCCTGGGGGATGGCAGTGAGCGCGCTGATGACGGAGAGGGTGCCAGTGGTTGACGCTGGTGGCTGGCTCAAGGTGCACGGGTATGCGGACCTTGTACCTTTGCTGTGCGCCACAATCGCAGTCTGGTGGTGCATGGTCGGCGTGGGTGCAGCGTGTGTAGGACGGCCATGACAGGCGGACTGGCTTGGGTGAATGTGCATGGCACACGTATGGCGTGTGATGGCCACCTTGCGGCACGCACCCTACCGGTACTCTCGCCCTGGGCCCTATGGCCAGCGGTGCACGTGGGGCGTCCGGCATGGGGGCGTAATTGGCCTTCTGTCGCTTCGTTTGCTACGGGAAGTGCTGGCTTGGGCATACGCTTTGCTGTTTGAACAAGTTGCTCCATGCTGGCTGTTTATAAATTGGGAAACGTGGGAGCTGTTCCTTGCTGGCGGCCAGGTCGGGCACTAGTGCTGTTCGGGCCGTGCTGACTGGCAAGTTCCCGGGGGCAAGGCCGTGGTCCCGTGGTATGCTGGCGCACTGCCATGCGAAGTGAAGCAGTGCACGCAGGGCAGGGCAGGTGGTGCTCTTGTACACCAGCCGCGTGTGGTTTGGACTAAGCCGCCAACCGAGCAGACCGCGGCTGGTTCTGCGTCGTCAGCGAGCCGGGCGTGCGGGACGTGGACCACGTGGTCACCACCGCCCAGCTGGGCAGCATACTACAGGTGGGGGCGGACGGGGGGAGAAAGGGAATGGGCCGTGGAGGAAACGAGACGCCTGGGCACACGGCAGTTGGCAGGGTGGAGTGCTACAGCTACAACAGAGATTTGCATTATGCTGAAGGTGGGGAGGGCGGGGGGAGGTGCTTTGGTTGGAGGCAGAGGACCTATGGCCCGGGCCTTGCGGGAGGTGGCAGGGTGGGAGTGCCAGGGGGCAGCGCGGGCGAGCAGGTGGGCGGAGAGACAAGGCCTTGCCTGTTCAGTGATATTAGCTGATGTGGGTCAACGGCAACTCCTCCATTTGTGCCTGCTTTCATCTTATCCTGACCTCACACCCAGTACTGTCCCCCATCCCTCCCCTCCCCTGCTGAGTGCAGGTGTACGCCGACTTTCTAGGCGAGCCGCTAAGCCACAAGGCACATGAACTGCTGGTGGGTGGCGGGGACAGGGGGCCGTGGGTTTGGTGTGATCGTAGGGACAGGGGAACGGGTGGCGGGGGCTGGGCCAGGGTCGGGGAGAGGGCGTGCGGTGCGCCTGTGGGTGCTGTGGGGCGCAGGTTTACAGGCGCAGTGGGCGTGAGGTCGCACTCTGTGCAGGGCGTAAGCAAGTGCGGCCAAAGGGTCTCCTTGCACTCAGGCGGAAAGCATTGGGTGCTGCACCTGACGCGTGGCTGCGCGTATACGATTTGCTTATGACCTATCGGTTGTATAGCTACTGCCACAGCACTGTTGCTCCTTAATTTCGCCTTTCCTTCCTTTCCCTTGCGCAGTGCACGCACTACTGAGGCCGAGTAAGCTGCACGTGGGGACGGCGAGCAGCTCCGCGGCGCTGGCGGTTGTTTGGTGACGCTTGGTCCAGCGGGCTCCAGCCTCCTCCGGGGCGCATGATAGTGAGGGATGACGTAGCGGGGTGGCCGCCCGGTGTGCGGGTGGTTGGTGTGCATCCTTGTGTGGCAAGCGGGAACTAGGGACAGTTAGGGAGGGTGTCCTATGTAGCTCGGTGCACGACAAACAGCTTAGGAACAAGTGCGGAAGCACACAACTGGTGTGCCGCAAGCAAGTACTGCGTGTTGTGTTGGTTGCCATGGAGTTGGTTGGTGGCGTCGGTTCGTGATCTCTGCACCCGGTGCTGCTTGGCTGGCGAAAGAAAGTTCGATGGCAAACTGACAGTAAACCCATGCGCCGACGTGCCTACAATATGGATAGGCATACAGGGGTATGTCGATCTGTGTGCGCAGGCATACTGCCGCATGTGTGTTTGTGCCGCCAGCCGGAGCACAGGCGCACCGGTGATGCGTTTTGAACAGTCCTGTTGCCGGTTGTGCATTTGCGGGTACATCCTTTGCTGGTGTGTATGTTAAATGTCGTGCTGGTACTGCATGTTGAGGCCCCGAAATGCAAGGGGCTCCAGGGCCTCCTATGCCGACACGTTCAGGTCCGTATGTGAGACATGGTGCCGGTATAGCGCGCTGCACCTGTGATAGCGCAGCCGTGTGGGCCACTGCCTTGCGCCCCGCGAAGAGACCGCTTACTGTTTATGCACTTTACATTCTAGGCATTTGCCTGATGATGGGGCATGTGATTGCATGCCGTCGAGAAGGACCAAGCATGCAACGTTTGGGCCTGTGGCAACTATTCACTCTTTCCGCATTCACAATAGTTGCCATGCAACTTAACTTCAGTATAGTTCCTCGATGCTATACTTGGGTGGTTCCTTTCCTGCGCGTGCTTTGAAATCGTACCATGTGAGGGGGGACGGACCCAGGGGTTGGTCCTGGGGACCAAGCTTGGGCAAGCAGGCTAGTGGCTGTGGTGCCGCATACCGAAGCATTGGCATGATCCTACAACATGTAATGCTGCAAAGCAAGGAAGGAACAGCGCAGGAACAGGAAGGAACCGCCCTGCGCCTGAAACTCGCCGCTGCACAGACCCTGGTTAACAAGCGTACGGCACCGTAAAGCTTAGAAAGGAGGAACATATTGAGGTACAACGTGAAGATGGGCGCAGTGTACGGTATGGATGGGAAGAGACATCGCGTGGATCGTAGGGGATAGGGAGGCGGGGAGGACAGCCGCACGTCAATGTGTCTGAGCCCTGCCTCCCGAAGAGTACGGAAGCGGCGTCATTGCCATTCCACGACAAGGGTCCTAGCCGTGCCTACGGAGGTGCTATAAGATTGCGATAACATGTCCTAAACCACCGAAGCTCTGTACATTGTTGTGCGCTTCCGTGCGCTCAGTTCCGAAAGCACAAGCCGCGACAACGTATCGTCGCTCATATGGTCCCGCGGCCACGGCCTGCACCAAGTCCGTCACGTTATTATTTTTTATCCTCGCATCGCTTCGTGGGACTCGGCAGACTCTGCTCAGGGAACGACACCAAGGTTGATACCGACAGTCGTTGGCTCTGCTCCCTCAAGACACTGCACAGCAGAGACCACTACAGATGCAGAATTATGTTCAGTTGCCTTCAGAGCTGCAGGCCGCCGTCCTCGCCTGCCTCTCGCCCAACGAGCAGGCTTGTGTCGGCCGCCTGGTCAGCAGGAACACCTGCAGGCTCCTCAGCAACAACCGCACCGCGCGGTTCGGCCTGCCGCTGCCGCCATCCGCTGGCACAGCAGCCTGGCAGCCGCATCTCCGTCAGGCCTTCAAGGAACTCTCCTTTGATAACAAACTTGGCATGCTGTTGGCCGCCGCAGCCAGCGGCAGCGAGGCCAACCTGCAGCTGGCGTGGGGCCTGCTGCGCCCCTGCCTGCACCCGGAGCTGCTGCAGCGGCCGCAGGGGTTCCGTGAACGGGTGTATTACCATTGCAGAGGCGACCTTCGTGACCCGGGCACGGCTGCCGTGCGGGCTGGCCACGCCGCAGCAGTGCTGCCCTGGCTGGTGGACCACGGCTGCCCGCTGCACCCGCACAAGACCCTGGAGGCCGCGGCGCAGCACTGCGACCTGGCGGGGCTGCAGGCGGCGTGGCAGCTGCTGGGGTGCGGCAACGGCCCGTTGGAGAATTGGGAGGGCATTGAGCTGTTCCTGTCGCTGGCCAGGACGGCAGGGCTGTCTGGTGGGCTGTCGGGCGGTCGTCCGGCCATCGCCAAGCTGGCATGGCTGTTCTCTTTGGCCCCCGCACTACTGCTGCGCCACCACCGGACGGAGCTGCTGGTGCGGGCGGCGGTGGGCGCAGCGTCATCCGGCTCCCTGCCGGTGCTGGCCTGGCTGCAAGGCGAGGGGCTGGACCTGCCCAGCACCCGCTTAGACAACCTCAAGCTGATGGCGGTTACCATCTGGAAGGCACAACCGTGGAAACTGGCGGCGGTAGAAAATGTGTGGGCCGTAGTGGTGGGCGCCGCGCTGCAGGGCGGGCACGTGGCAGTGGCGGACTGGCTGGTGGACGAGGCGGGGTGCCCGCTGCCGCGCGAGGAGGAGGTGCACGCGCTTAACCACGTGTGGCTGGCCGCCGCGGACGGCGGGCACGTGGAGGCCCTACGGTGGCTGCTGGGGCGTGGGGTGCCAGTAGGTGAGCCGTCGGCGCGGCAGGCTGCCAGCGCGGGGCGGCTGGAGGCGCTGCGCTTCCTGCATACAGAGTGCGGGGCGGTGCTGACGAAGGAGCTGTTTGTGGAGGCGGCCAGCTCCCGCAGCCTGCCCACCGCCGCCTGGCTGCTGCAGGCGGGCTGCCCCATGGACCCCCAGGCGTACATCAGGGCGGCACAGGAAGGCGATGCCGACATGGTGGTGTGGCTGGCGCAGGAGGCGAGGTGCCCCTGGGGGGATGGCACCCTGGCCCTCGTCATCAATGAGTGTCCGGACGAGCAGCAGGGAGCAGCCCGGCGCGGCCTGCAGCGGGCGGTGCGGGTGCTGGAGGAGGCGGGCTGCCCGCCCCTGGAGGCGAGGAGTGGTGAGGCCCGGGAGGCCCTGGACGTGGCCGCCAGGCGCGGCGACCTGGTGCTGCTGCGCCGCTTGCACGGGGAGCTAGGGGTGGGGCTTGCGGGTGGGACCCTGGCGGCGGCGGCAGAGGGCGGCTGCGAGGCGGTGGTGGAGTGGCTGGTGGGCCAGGGGTGTGCGCCGGGGGAGGAGGAAGGACGCCGACCCGTACGTCAGGGCGGGCCGCAACGGTGACCTGGGCACGCTGGAGTGCCTGGTGCGGCTGGGGGTGGGGCTCGGACCGCAGCTGCTGTGTGTGGCCGAGCGGTCTGGCGTGGCGCTGCCGGTGCTGCGGTGGCTGGTGGAGCGGGAGGCGCCGTGGGACGAGGACGCGGCGGAGGCGGTGGAGAAAGTCGCATGTGCGGCCAAGGAAAACAGAGATTATGGTGACAGTGTGGCGTGGCTTGAGGCGCGGTTGGGCAGGGAGGTGCGGGGTATGGGGAGTGAAAGCAGCAGCTACAGTGACAGCGAGTGGGACGAGGCCAGCGGCAGCGGATCGGAGGAGGGCGGCAGTGGGGATGGCGGCCAGGTGACGAGTGCGAGTGACGATGGTGAGGGTGGGAATGAGGGTGGGAGCGCCAGTGAGGGAGAGGGAGGCGGGCGGTGGGGGCCTGGGGGATGGCAGCGAAAGCGCTGATGACGGGGATGGTGCGGGTAACTGAAGCTGACGGCTGGGTCGGGGTGCACGGGTGTGCGAGCTCGCCTTACGCTGTGCAGCCGCAATCGCAGTCATATATGGTAGTTGACGTGGGTGGAGCGTGTGTAGGACGGCCATGCCGCACAGGACAGCCGGCTTTGGGCGAATGGGCAGGGCACACACGTAGCATGTCGTGACCGCAGTTGCGCATGGTTGTTGTGTTTACCTCTTGAAGTGCTCAAGGTAGTGCAGGCTGTTCCATGCTTATTGTTCAGTAACGGTTTGCCACAAGCTGGGGGTTGTGACTAGTTTGGGCCCTATGGCTGTTTTGGTCCATGCTTCAAGCCAATTGCGGCGGGCAACGCCGTGGCTCCCTGGTACGCTGGCGCACCGCCACCAAGGCTAAAGCAACCCCAGACACGTGCCGGAGCAGGGCAAGTGGTGCACGTGTACGCAAGCTGCTGCCCCGACTCGGTGGGTGAGTATTGCACCCGAGGAGGAAGTTTGACACGTGGGAGCGCAGAGGCGTGTACCCGCCCCGCTGTGCCCTGCTGAACGCAGTGGTGGTTGCGGGCACCTACCGGTATGCGGGATCTGCATGGCGCCTCTAGCTACAGCATGTCAGGGGCGGTTCTGGTGTACTCCTGTCGCTATGGCACGCTGCAGCGGCCCCCTTGTGGTGCCAACTGTGTGTTGGCCCTGCAATCGGTGCCCTGCCCTACCAGCTGCCCCGCCTGCTGCCGCCTTCCCTGCGTGCGCAAGCAGGGAGAGGCCGACCGCGGCTGGTCCTGCGTCAGCGAGCCGGGCGTGCGGGACGTCATTGCCACCGCCGAGCTGGGCAGCGTATTCAAGGTGGAGGAGGGGCGGGGAGGGGGGAGAAATGGAATGGGCTGCGGGGGAGAACGGAACACCTGGGCACACGGGAGTTGGCCGGATGTGGAGTGCTAGAGCCACAACAGGGCTGGGCAGCATACTCAAGGTGGGAAGGGCGGGAGGAGGTGCTTTGGTGGGAGACAGAGGACCTGTGGGCTGGGCCTCACGTGAGCGGGAGGTGGCAGGGTGGGGGTGCCAGGGCGGAGATACAAGGCCTTGCCTGGTTGCTGGTGTTAGCTGGTGTGGGTCAGCAGCAACTTCTCCTTTTGTGCCTGCCTTAGCTGCATATTTTCATCTTATCCTTCGCTCACACCCAATACTGTCCCCCACCCCCACCCCCCCCCCCAGGGGCGGGGCCTCGCCCCCCCCCCCCCCCGAGCTGCCCGAGGGCGCGAGTTCGACAACCCCCTGGGCACCGCCTCCGGCGGCGGCGTGCTGTTTGCAACTGTACGCCGACTTCCTGGGCGAACCGCTAAGCCACAAAGCGCACAGGCTGCTGGTGGGTGGCGGTGGAGGGTTGTGTGCGTTGGGGGTAGGGACAGGGCAACGGGTGGCGGCGGGCGGGCCAGGGTCGGGGCGAGGGCGTGCGGTGGTCCTGTGGGTGCTGCAGGGCGCAGGCCCACGAGCACAGTAGGCGTGGAGTCGCACTCTGTGCAGGGCGTAAGCAAGTACGACCAAAGGGGGTCCTTGCGCTCAGGTGGAAATGATTGGGTGCGATAGGTGAAGCGTCGCTGTGTGTGTGCGATGTGCTTGACCTATGGGTTGCAAGGCTGCTGCCACAGCATTGCTGCTTCTTAATTTCGCGTTTCTCTCCTTTCCCTTGCGCAGCACACGCACTACGTGGCGGGCAGCACTGAGGCCGAGTGAGCTGCACGTGGGGCGGCGGGCAGCTGTGGCGCTGGCGGTGGGCTGGTGTCAGCTGACCCGTGCCCCCGCGGGCAGCCTCCTCCGTGCGCATGCAAGGGAGAGAAGAAAGGTGGACGTCCGGTGTGCGGATGATTGGTGTGCGTGGGCGCGCGGCAAGCGGGAACTAGGGACAGTTGGAAAGGAGGTTCTTTACTGCTCTGTAGTGCAAAACACAGAGTTTGCTCGGGCAGTGCCGAGCGCGCACGCACACAACTGGTGTGCCGCGAGCAAGTACGTACTGCTTGTGGTACGGGGTGCTGTGGTGTTGGCTGGTGGCGTCGGTGCGTGACGTCTGCACCTAGTGCTGCTTGGCTGGCGAACAGGAGGTACGGTGACAAACCGACAATGAACCCATGCGCCCACGTTCCTGCAATACCGGTAGGGATAGGCATTCAGGGGTGTGTCGGACTGTGTGTGCACACGTTCGGGTGGATGTTTGCTTGTGCCGTCAGCCGGAGGAGTACCAATGGTGTGTCCTGTAGCCGGTTGTGCATGGGCGGGTACATTCTTTGCTCACGCCCTGCTTATGCATGTGCCAAGAGTCGTTGTAGTACTGCATGTTGAGGCCGTCTAATGCAAGTGGCGTGTGGGCCTCAGGTGTGCACGTGGCACTGGCATAGCACGCCACGCTCTGCAGTCGCGCTGCCGCGCGGGGGATACCCTTGCACCTCGCGAGGCCGCCTATTGTCTATGCAAGGCTGTGGTTTTAGCTCTGCCTAGTGATGGAGCATGTAAATTGCACGCCGCGAAAAAGACCCAGCCAGGCATGGAGGCGTCGGGGAAGTCAGCCGACTTGTGACTAGCACCCCGCGCTTTCCGCACGCACAAACCACATGGGGTCCGGCCCGGGAGTCTCTACAAGGTCAAGCGTTCCTTGTCTGCCCATGGCATTTGCGCGTGTGAAGAGCTCTAGAGCTGCAAGTACGGCAAACGCTGGTGGAGTAGAACAGGTCTTGCATGGGGGCAGTGCCTGTCGTGTGGCCTATCCTCGTCTGTCGTTGCACGGCCTGTCTCCCTGCGCATCCCGCCCGTGCGTTGTCGTCAGCGTTGTGTGATGCTCCGTTGTCACAGTACGCTACGGCGTGCACAGCAGCGGTGCCGTGCGTTGCAGCGTAGCTTAAATGCAAAATTTTACCTACTGCATGCAGAACAGCATTGTACAATATGTTGGGGTGCGGCGCCGCCTCACACACCCGCTGCGAGCCACTGACGCGTGACGCGCTGACGCCTGCAGCGTGCGCTGACACTGCACGTGTCCCTGTTATACGGTACTAAGTGCCCTCTCTGTGCTGCAGCACATCCACAAGACGCATGGCCAAGACAGATACGGCACGTTCCGAGCCAGTCGACAATGATGCCAGTGCGCTTGTCAGGGCAGCGTTTGTGGCGGCAACTGCCGTACTGCGTGTGGTCTGTGACCGTGAACAGTGCTCTGCTCAACGATGCCTGTCAGGGAAAACTGGGGGGCGCAGGGGGGCTGCAGCCGACGGCAGCAGTGTCCTTACAGTGAAAGGCCATTTGCGTAGGACTGAACGCCTGCACGTGGCAAGCGTGTGAGCTGTGTGTTCCTTCCACGCGCACAGAGTAACAGCATCTTCGCCAAAGACTTCACTCTGAGCGGCTCACGCGAGCACAAAAGCCAGCAGCTGCGCAGCCCTCTGGTTGTGAACTACCCAAGGATATGCAGACCGGCAGCCCTCGACAAACACGGCACGTCCGAAACAAGGCTGCTGCCTACCGGTATATACGGTAGCGCAAAAGCACCTGCACGCAGCTGCGGCTTGGACACGTTGGCAGCACGGTTTGCTCCACGTGCACCACCTTCTCTTGCCCCGGCCGCCATCCTGCATGCCCCACTGTCGTCCACTAGCTATGACCTCCTACCTACGCCCCGGCTCCCGCTCTTTCAGCGTGCACCCGTCCACGCAGCACTCCACGAAATCCCTGTTGCTTGCAGCCTGCACCGCCTTCCCTTGCGTCCCCCCCTGCGCCCTGCTCTCCCCTTGCCGATGCTCTGCTCATTGCCCACGCATGCACTTGTGGTGGTGCCCACGCCCACGACCTTGCCATGACCACGTGCTGAGCTGCTGGTGCTCTGTGCCTGTGCGTCTAGTGTACTACACTCTCTTCTTGCAAACGGATTATTCATGTCCTTTTTGGGCTGAGCCCCCGGCGCGAAGCGCATTCGGGGGGGGCGAAGCCCCCCGTGGTTGCTCCGCGCCTGCCTGCCTGCCTGCCTGCCTGCCTGCGTCCAAAGTTCCAAACCTGGGCCCAACTGCGCATACCAGATAGAAGATATAACTGTCCTCTATTCCATGACATAGGCCTGGAAGCCAGGAAAAATCGGAAAGAGAAGAAAGGTTTTGCGACAGGGACAGGGACGCGTTGGAACATGCGCTGCTGTCCGAGCTCAAAGCAATGACCGAAACTTATATAGTACGCAACTGAGCTGCTAGCATGCAAGAAGCGGTGGCCATATTGCAGGCTGTCGCAAAGTTGCGACAAACATTCAAAGCATGTCTACAACGACTCGGACGGAGACATCGTGCTTTGCACATGCTGCAGCAGCTTTTCGACTCTTCGTGATATGATGTACCGTCCGCAGCCAGGTGCACTTGCATCCCGCAACCGCTCTCGGCAAGGGGCAGGTTGGCACGTGGCACGAGGCCGAGGCAATGGGCCCGCCTCTGGGAGTTGGCACTTGAACATCAGACGCCCCTGAGCACAGGGCTCAGCCCATTTTCCCAGCTTTTGCAAAGCTGACACCGCTTGTCCAGCCCCAACCCCAACCCCCCGCCCCATGGTCGCTCGTAAGTTCTGGTCCACACGTCCAGGTCCAGCCGGTTGCCGCCAGGGGTTGCCACCCTAGGCCGCAGTGGCGGGGGCAGTCCCCCTGTCCTGGGAGGTGGCCACCCACTGTAGCAGCACTCTGCCCGCGCCTGGCCAACCAATGTTACCACCCTCTGCTGCTTCTGCGGGTGTCTTATCGCAACATTCCTTGTGAACGGCGGCACCTTCAGGATTAGGCGACGTGAACGCGCTGTGAAGTCCGCCTAAGACGAAACTCCCTCAACTG
>VFQN01006057.1_pt1 | contig 14221 bp, 20 predicted proteins | sample 3512371 | NCBI WGS metagenome assembly VFQN01 (sample SAMN10412370, study PRJNA504923) | tailings metagenome | isolation source: Replicate 2 from Balatoc abandoned mine | place: Philippines: Itogon, Benguet | collected 2017-08-28
GTGGAGGGCGAGATGGACAAGCTGGCGGTGGACGCGGCGCTGTGGGAGCTGAGGCAGCTGGAGGAGCGAGAGGCGAAGGCAGAACGGAAGGAAGGACCGGAGCTGACCGAGGAGGAGCACGTGGTGCTGGCGCGCTTCAGGGGCTACCGGGCCGTGGCGGTGTCCGTGCCCAACGGTGCGTTTGTGGGGAACACGGCAGGAAGACGTCAAGCACGCACGTTTGCAGTGCATACTGTGCCAGTCCTGACGCGCCGTAGCGCCCGGTCAGTACCCGAGCCGTGCTCAGGCTGTGACCAGACCCCTCCTGCTAGCCCTCTTCGTAGCCTCTCACATTGTTGCAGGCAACCCTGCCGCCGCCAAGGCCCCCCGAAAACCTGCTTAGAAACCCTCATCCCTTGTGCGCCATGCTATAGGCGCCCCTCCCGCCTCCAAGGCCGCCTCCACCAACCGCTTCGAGCAGCGCTTCAGCCGCGACCCCTCCGCCGCCGCCGGCGTGGCCACGGCGCACTACGCCTACCTGGCGGCGCTGGCGGGCGCGGCGGCACGTGGCGGCGGCACGCTGCTGCTGGCCACCGACGCCGACGACGCGGGGCTGGGGCTGCGCACCGAGCTGGCGCGGCGGGTGGGCGTGACGCACTGCAAGGAGGTGCGCAGCTGGGACGCGCCGCCGTCCCTCAGCAGGTGGGTGGACTGGAAGTGAATTGGGCGGGCATGGCGTGGATGTTTGGGTAAATTGTACGTGGTGGTGGGGGTTGGGACGCACTGCCGACCGGCAGCAGGTGGGGGCCAGGGGAGAAAGGGCTGTGCATGGCCGGCTGTGCCAGAGTGGTACGGGCACACCGACAGGGCTGAAGTTTAGAAGGGTTGTATTACTCGATCCCCTCAGGAGATTGTACTGCCCTGTCCCCTTTTCAAGGCCTTCCCGCTCTAATGTCGTTGTGCATTGTTATTTGCTCCCGGGAAACGCCGAGCTCCCCTTCGCACCCCCTGTCCTAACCCACCCGCAGCTACCCGGACTACATTGACCTGCCCGACGCCGCGGAGCCCGGCGCCGCGCCCTCTGCCGACGCCAACGGCCCCAACGACCCCAACGGAGACAGCGGCTACCGCAAGGACGCCAACGAGGTGCTCATCAAGGACGGGGGGCTGCGGCTGGCGGCGCTGCTGGCGGAGGCGCAGTACATAGCGCTGCCTGGGCTGCTGGCGCTCAGCAACATGAAGGAGCAGGTGGGTTAGCAACGCCCGCCTGTCGCTGTTGCTATCGTTGCCGTGTGGTGTCATTACCGGTTTGCTGCTGTTACGCGCCCTGCCGGCGCTGCCAAGCCCGGGAGCTGCCGGCTTCGCTCCGGCTTCGATTGCTGCCGTGCCAACAGCCGCCGGCTCGTGTGGGTTGTTGCCACAGCAGCTTCTCCTGCGCTCTTCTCCGCACTCCTATAAGAGTGTCCGGTTGTGGCACGGTATTCCTGATAGTAAGCACCGCCAATCCTCTCTGTCAATATTCATCCCCAGATGCTGGAGTGGTACCTGCGCGAGGGCGGCGCCTGCCTGGGGGTGTCCACCGGGTGGCCGTGCGTGGACAAGCTGTACAGGGTGGTGCCGGGGGAGCTGTGCATCGTAACAGGTGGGCGGGCAGACAGGGGAGGCCACCACAGCACCTTGGTACCGGTCGTGGTGGTGGTCGTGCGACGTGCCGGGGGAGCTGTCTTATGATGCAAGTTCACGTTGTGAGGCGCTGTCGGCAACCTGCACCACCTCGTACCTTCCGTACTCCTTCCACAGTAAACACCACACCTGTCGCACCGTACCATGTCCCATGCCGTAACCAACACCATACCGCCCTTCCTGTCCCTCCATGTCGCTTGTCCTTCCAGGCGTTCCCAACAGCGGCAAGTCCGAGTGGCTTGACGCGCTGCTGGTCAACCTGGCTGAGAACCACGGCTGGGCGTTCGCCATGGCGTCCTTCGAGAAGGACCCCATGCCGCACGCAGCGGCGCTCATCGAGAAGCGCATGCGCATGCCCGTGCGCAGGTGGGCAACGGGGAAGGCGGGGGCTGGGAATGGTGGTGGTAGTGGTACCGCAGCTGGTTGGTTGGGCGTCGGGTCAGGGGCTGGTATGTGTGAGGCGCGCAGGCTGCGGGGGCAGAGAACGTCCGCGAAGCGGGGACAGGTGGGGTACTGGTATTCGTGTATTTGTCGAGGAGCGCTGCCTTTGCAAGGTAGATGTCAGCGGTTCGCGTTCATGCACTGGCGTGTTGCTACCTGCCACAGGCCTTGCGCTGTGGCTCCGTAACTGGGTATGACTGTCCTTAACCTCGTGTTGCCCCGTCGTGGGCCCCTCCTTGGCTCCCTTAGGAACGGCGAGCTGGTGATGCCGCAGCACCTGTTCCTGTCGGGCATGGACTGGGTGGCGGACCACTTCATCATGCTTAGACACGAGGAGGAGGACTCCACGGCCGGGGGGCCCACCATCGAGTGGGTGCTGGCCAAGGCTACGGAGGCGGTGCGCAGGTGGGAGAGGCGTGCGCAATGCGCACCATGTTAGGTCTGTGCGTACCGGTACTGTAAGTGCTGGCAGTTGGGCAGGAGGAGGAGAAGGGTGGGCGGAGGGGGCTGTGGCGCAATCACCTAACTTTCTTTGTCGGTCTTCCATGTCCCTTGCTGTAAGGAATTGCAACTGCAAAATTACTGCTTTGTGCCGAACCTTGTACGACAGGTACGGCATTCGCGGCCTGGTGATCGACCCGTACAACGAGCTGGCGCAGAACACCAAGATGGACCGCGAGACGGTCTACATCAACGACATGCTGCGGCAGGTGCGCGATGGCGCACTTGTACTGCAGATCTAAACCTTTGAGTCCGAGTCAGAAGTAGGTAAAGGCAGCTCTCTAATTTGACCGCAAAATACGACCGGGCTGTACGAATTCTCAAGGAGGGTTGGCATCGGCCCCTGCACGTGTCCAGGGGGTAAGTGCTGGGGCAGAGCCGGTCACAGCCCTGGTTTGCTCATAGGCTGTTGTATGAGAGTGTTCACCCCTCCCGGCGAATCCAGTCCTCATTAACTTGCCTCACGCTGCTGTTGCCCGCCCAGGTCCGCGCCTTTGCGCGCACGTACGAGGTGACCGTGTGGTTTGTGGCGCACCCGCGGCAGCAGCGGTCGACGGCGGGGCGCGGCGCCAAGCTCCCGGTGCCCACCATGTACGACATCAGCGGAAGCGCCCACTGGTACAACAAGGCGGACGTGGGCATCTGCCTTGAGAGGTGGGACAAAATAGTTTTCGGTCAGGGCGTAACACATGCCGTAGTTGTCTGTGCTGAATTGTAGTGGTGGCGGCCCTCCCACGTCGCTGGCCTCCTACGGCCCAGCCTTCGTCACCACCTCCTCCACCCGCCCTTGATTTACAGGGAATTCCGCATCGAGGCGTTAAACGACAGAAAGCAGGCCAAAAAAGCCCTGCCCTACGTCAACGTGCACATCCAAAAGGTGCGTAACCTGCATTCTATTCCCTCCATTGTGTACGATCAAGGTGGCGTGGACTCTCTTTAGTATCACGGTAGTCTGAATGTCAACAGACAGCAAAAGCAGCTTGATAGATGCTGCTACAAGCGCACATCTACCTTGTACTAACTGGGCGACCTACCTTGGTCGCATCGCTCGTTCTGTTGGTCTGCAACCCAAGCATGCCTGAGCACGCGTGACCTACCTCCTTCACCCTACCGTAAACACCGATCACATCAACACGCCTGCGCTGCACCACCCGCCGCGCCTCCCTCTACTCTCATCCTCCCTCCACCCTCGCCCATCGCGCCGTACCCCCAGGTCCGCAACAAGGAGACGGGGCAGCAGGGCGACACGGTGCTCATGTACGACAGGGCCACGGGCTGCTACAGCGACGTCGACGTGGCCACCGAGCCGTACGTGGACTTGAAGCAGGTGGACCCCGTGGAGCGGCGCAACCGCGACACGGGGCTGCACCCCCGGGTGTACCACGACAGCACGGGCGCGTGGGAGCCGGTTGCGCAGGCGGCGCTGGACGCAGCAGTGTTGCGCGGCCCTGGGGCGATAAAAGGAGCAGGCGGAGGACAACAGCAGCAGCAGCGCGCCCTGGTCGTGCGGCAGCAGCAGCAGGAGCAGCGGTGGCCAGGGGAGGCGGTGGATGTGGAGGCGAGGGCGGTGCCGATGGTGGGCGGGGGAGGGGGAGGGGAAGCGGGAAGGCCGCCGGCTGCGGGGATGCCACGTGGGTCGAGGCCGGGTGCCGGTGGGGCGGGTGTGGCTTGGGGAGCGCCGGTGGCGCCGGTGAGGGCTATCGGCAGGGGCAGTGGCCTGAGGGGCAAGGGTGGCAGTAAGGGAGCGGCGGAGGGCAGCAAGCAGGAGCAGCTGAGGGCGGTGCGGAAGGCCACAACGACGGGCCCGCAGCAGTCCCCTCCGCCTGGGACCGTGGCCCCGGGAGGCGTGGCGGCCAGGGGAAGCGGCGGCGTCGGTGTGAGTGCGGGTCCGGTCGGCAACCCCAAGGCGACGGATGAGTTCCTGAGGGCGACGGGCATGACCCAAGAGCAGCTGGACGCTCTGGTACGGGAGCAGCGGGCAACGAACTGGCAGAGCCTGCCAGCTGACGATGGCGAGGAGGATGACGAGGAGGAGCATGGGCGGTCCCGGCGGCAGAGGCCGCTGGTGAGTGGGCCCCGCATGGCGGTGGAGCTGGACGCTGAGGGGCGGGAGGTGCAGCGGAAGGCGGAGGCGCCGGCCTCCCTGTCGCAGAGCCTGGCGGAGAACGAGGGCGGAGGCGTGTAGGACGTTGTGGCGTACCGTGCTTGTGTGCCGGATCTTGATTGTGTGTCGGTGTCAGCGGTGAGTGGTGAGATGTCCCTGCAGCAATGGTGCGCGGGGTGTGAGGGTGTATAACTGTTCCGCTCAAAGGCGACGGGGCGCAAGAGTGTGCTCAAGAGTGTAGGGATACACTCGTCGTTCGGGCGCTTTATTGCAGACAGATGTTGAAGATGATTTAAGGGTTCAAACGTGGGATAGCACAGGCACTTCAGGCATGGTCTTAATGCGCATTTCCATTCACCAAACATTACCAACATTACCAACATCACCCGGTATACAAGCACTGAAATCGAATGGCCGTGTTGCGGTGGTTGCTGGCCCATCCACGCACGCACGTGTGGTGCGCGCAAGTAACAACGAATGGTGAACAGTCTGGACGACATATGGCAGATGTCGCTCAGTGAGCGAGGTCGCAATAGGCACTCAGCGTGCTGTGGGCTAAGCCGGTAGGGCAGCACTCAGGCTGACCGCGGCCGCCTGTTGGTCCCGCACATGGTGCACCTCATGCGTGTGTTACGGCAACGTCGCCAACACCTCGTCTTGTTATCGGGACCCTATGCGGGGTGGTGCATCGCTCGGATTACGTAAAAAGGAAGGCAGGTCTGCTTCGGTGGTCAAGGCAACGGGAAGCGGCGGGCTTTTTGGTGCGGAGTCGGTAATGCTTTCTGGCTTTTGCTCAGCGTCGAAGAGGAGTCTTTGCGCTCCCGCTGTTTCAGTTGATGCGAGCACACCGTTCGCATGTCAGGGGCATGACCCATGGGTCGCTGTCTTGGCCTTGACCACGCCCCAAGGTTGTAAGCAAACTTTTGTTTTACAGCAGCAACTGCAGCATCGCAATGTGTTTACGCAAAACTGCCGCTAGTGTTCGTAATCCATGGGCCCAGCCCAGGCTTCTGGTCGCGGCGTCAGCGCCCTCCGGCCGGCCAGGTACCTGTTCTAGCAAGCTGCGCCCGCTGCGTCGGCAGCTCCCATCGCCGTGCCGTGACTCTGTCCCCGCTTCGCAACAGCCAGCTGCCGAGGGGCCTGCACCACAGCAGGTCGATGCAGCTGCGGTTCCGGCGGCCAAGGATGTTGCCGCTATTTCGGACGCGACCAGGACATGCTCCAACAGCACGCTCCGAAGACAACAGCAGGCTTTCGATTCGACCATTCTGCAGAGCTACGGCCCCAACGCGCCCGCCGGCGCGAACGACGACGTGAGTGTTGCCTAACTGCAAGGAAGGGCCGTGCATGGCTCCAGGCTGCTGCTTGCCTTCACCGACCGTTGCCCCGTGTCGCCCGTAGCACGGGTGCAGACATAGTCATGCATGCGCCTTGGCCAGGCATTGCAAGCTCGCACGGACGTGGGCACCGCTTCCTTATAATGCCAGGTGCCTAGCTGCTCATTCGCAGTACACCATGCTCCTGGACAAAGCGTAGCACGTGGTAACACGCAGCCCAGCGCCCCACCGCTAACCCACAGAGTGTTGTGGACCTGCTGCAGCAGCTGCTCCCCCCGCTGCTGGAGGTGCGTGACCACCTGGCCGCCCACTGCCCCGCCACTGCCCTCGCGCAGCAGCAGCTCCTGGCAGTGGCGCAGCAGCAGCTGGCTGTGTGGCAGCGCATAGAGGGGCACCTGACAGTGGCAGGAAAGCGCGCGGAGGAGAAGGAGGACCGGCAGGTGCAGCACCGAGAGCAAGTGGCAGCGTTGCTCCAGCTGCAGGAGCATCAACGGCAGCAGCAGAACAAGGAGGGCGTACGCAGCTGCACAGATGGCAGGGAGGCCCACCGGATGGCGTGCGCTGCATCAGGAGATGACGACATGGGCAGTGGCGCAGACCGGTCCTTCACGCCCAGAATCGTGTGCCCCCACTGCGGGGCCAAGGTGACGGTGGGCCAGGAGGAGGGGCACCTCAAGGCGTGCAGTGCAGCCAGGGGGCTGTCGGAGGCGGCACGGCAGCACAGGGTGCAGGTACTGCGGGGCCTGGCAAGGGGAGGTCCGCGCCGCGGGGGCGCCAGGGGAACGCGAGCCATGTACGTCGAGGATGGTAATGCTGATGCGGATACAGAGCTGGACCCGGACAGTGCCAGCCGCTACCGGGCCGGCCAGGCCAGCGGGTCGCATGGCAAGGTCGTCAGGACCGCTGTCAGTCCCAACGCCGCCGCTGCCTTACCCACCGCTGCCACCACTGGCAACCTGGACTCCTCGGAGGCGGGTCTTGCCGGTGGGGCTTCAATTGGTGAGGTTGACGGCGCGAGAGGGCACGGGACAGCAGTGGCGTTGGCAGGTGGGGAATGGCTAAGCCGACCGCTTCATGGGCTCAGCGGTGCTGGTTGCGACGATGGCAGCGGCCTGCGGCCGCCGCCACCGCCACCGCCACGGCAGCAGCAGCAGCAGCCGCTGCGGCAGGCTACTGCCTCTGCACTGGTCCCCGGCACCACCCCTAGCTCCCCTTGGAGCATGCACCCGGCCGCACCTAGGCACCAAGGGGAAGCGTGGCACAATGGAGCCGGCGGCGGGGCGGGGGGCAACGGCGCCCCAAGTGGCATCACTGACGGCGGCGCCAGCAGCGTTGGCGGTAGTGTGGCGGGGCCAGGCGGACAGCAGGCAGGGTGGGTTGGCACGCAACAGCAGCAGCAGCGGCAGCAAACGTATGCCGGCGGCAACAGCGAAGCCTCGGGTGCGTACCGTGTTCAGGCGGTGAGCGGCAACGGCGTGGCTGTAGGGCACGGGCACGGCATGGGAGCTGCTCCTCCTGCTGCAACGGGGTACCCGGCGCAGCCTAGCCATCCGATGGGCTACTCAGGGACCCCCGCAGGAAGCAACGGCCAGGCCGGCCCTCCACCTAACGCGTTCAACAACCCGCCGGGTGGGCAGCAGTTCCCGGCTTACACCATGCACCGCGCAACGCACCCGCAGCAGCAACCGCAGCAACAGCACACGCAACAGCCACACAACCTGTCACCACAGCAGCAGCCATACCCTGACCAACAACAGTCATACCATGCACACCAGGAGTCACAGCGTTCATCTTACACCGGCAACGGCAACCCGCCCAGCGCCTTCCCACCGCCCCCCGGGCAATGGCGGCCGCAAGGCAACCCTGGTCCAGGGGTGGGCCAAGGTCACGGCTGGGCGCAGGGACCTGCGGGCGCCATGCACGGGCCAGGGCCGGACCCTCGGGTGCAGGGTGGCCCAGGGGCAGGTCCGGGTGCGTGGCAAGCGCAGGCGCAAGGGCAAGGGCAGGGCGGGCCTGCGTTCGGATGCGGAGACGTGTGGGCAGCTGGGGGGCGTGCAACAGCTGCTGCTGCTGCCCGCCCTCCTGTTGGTTCAGCAGTCCGCCGTCCTGTTGGTGCCCCTATTGGTGCACCAGGGGATGCTGATACACAGCCCCTCAATTGGATGGAACCATCGGTCATTGATGAGGAGGAGGCGGGGGAGAGAGGCGCGCAGCCGTTGGACCCTCGGTACAAGAAAGCCCTGGAGGCGCGCATGGTGAGGGGTCCGCTGAGCCGCCATGGTCCAGCATCTCTCCGATGCCTTTCATCAAAATAATTGTTTACTGCCCTGCCGGTAAGCAAAGTTTGTGATGTGTTTTAAGGTGTGGCATAAGATGCTGTGCTTGCCGCATGCTTTGTGCCGCAGGCGGCCCAAGACGGGAAGAGGCACTATTCGCTGCCGAAGCCCTGGGAGATCACGCCGTTCAGGGGGCCGGGCTGGGATCCCACGGTATGTGTGGCCCCGGAACCGTGAGCCTCAGATATATCGTAGTCCGTGGGGCCGGCAGCTGCTTTCTTTGCTGCGGTCGGCGCGCTCTGTAGCTCTTCGTCAATAGCGACTGGCCCACGTGGTGCCCCGTTGCGTCCACGTCTCCAACACCCGTTGCATCATTACCGCAGAGGCCTGTGTACGCCACGCGCTTGCTTGGCCTAGTACAACACTTCCGCCCCTGCATTACCCGGCTTCCGCTTAAGACGCCACAAAACACCTCCACCTCCATCTGCCTCACTGTACACTCCTTGTACCTTAAACGGTGCACCATTTTACACCTCCGCTTCAATTATTGCGCAGGACCCCTGGTTCAGCTCCCTGACGCCCGACGCGCGGGACTTCTTCAAGAAGCGCGGCATTCCGGACGAAGTGCTACGCGAAAACCGCATCTACTGCGTGCGCCGCCCCGACACGAACACCGACTACATCGCCTTCCCCTTCTACAAGGACGGCACCATCGTGCACATCAAGTTCCGGGCCATCAACAAGAAGATGTTCTTCTCGGTGGGCTGCTTAGGGAACTGTCTGCCTCCTGCTCCCGGTGTCAGGGTCACAGGGTGCACATGAGACCCGTTTTGCGCCGCCACCGCCAGTCGTCTCTCAAAGTTGTCTTGTTCCGTACAGGTGACACTACCCAACGGAATGTAAGCACTGCATCAGTATCGTCGTAAGACACGGAGTGGTGGTGGTTTGCGGTCATGACATTGTGGAATTACTCAGGATACGGAGCTGCTTGTGTACGGCTACGACAACATCCAACTGCTTGCCCGTGCAACTCCCTGATGACCCACACACCAAGACCTAACCCACACGTCTCAGCCCACGCAGTCCAAGGGCACGGAGCTGCGGCTGGAACGACATCCAGCTGCTAGCCCATGCAATCCCTCACCCACATACCCAACATCTAGCCCACACGTCTCAACCCATGCAGTCCAAGGACACGGAGCTGATAGTGTACGGTAACAGCGACCTGACATGCTAACCCACACTCATCTGCCTGCTCACCCACACTCTACTGCCTGCTAACCCACACGTTGTAACCCGCGCAGTCCAAAGACACGGAGCTGATAGTGTACGGCTACGACGACATCGCAAAGGAGGCAGCCGCACGGGGCCCCGGCTTCGACATAGTGGTGGTGGAGGGCGAGATGGACAAGCTGGCGGTGGACGCGGCGCTGTGGGAGCTGAGGCGGCTGGAGGAGCAAGAGGCGGCGGCCGAATGGAAGGAAGGACCGGAGTTGACGGAGGAGGAGCACGTGGTGCTGGCGCGCTTCAGGAGCTACCGGGCTGCGGCGGTATCGGTGCCCAACGGTGCGTTCAGGGGCAGGTGTCTGCCCCTGCCTGCACTGTGTCCTCCTAAACACGCTTTTCACGCCTACACCTGCGCCGTGCTCAGACTGCGCACGCAAACCCGTTCGGGGCCCTGCTTTCATGCCCCCATGCCCTCGGTGTGATTCCCATTGCTGTATAGGCGCCCCTCCCGCCTCCAAGGCCGCCTCCACCAACCGCTTTGAGCAGCGCTTCAGCCGCGACCCCTCCGCCGCCGCCGGCGTGGCCACGGCGCACTACGCCTACCTGGCGGCGCTGGCGGGCGCGGCGGCACGTGGCGGCGGCACGCTGCTGCTGGCCACCGACGCCGACGACGCGGGGCTGGGGCTGCGCACCGAGCTGGCGCGGCGGGTGGGCGTGACGCACTGCAAGGAGGTGCGCAGCTGGGACGCGCCGCCGTCCCTCAGCAGGTGGGTGGACTGGAACGAACGTAGTTGGGTGGGCACGGCGTGGGCAGTTTGTACGTGGTGATAAGTGGTTGGCTGGACGCAATGCCGACTGGCAGCAGGTGGGGGCAGGAAAAAGGGGTTGTGCATGGCCGGCTATGCCAGAGTGGTACGGGCACACCGAGGGGACTGAAGCTTACGTAGGAAGCTGTGCTGCTCTGTCCCCTTGTCAAAGCTTCTTGCGTCCGTGTCGATCTGTAGATGACAAGAGTGTGCTCCCGAGAACGTCAAGCTCCCCTTCGCACCCACTGCTCCGCTCTGCTGCACCCCCTGTCCTAACCCACCCGCAGCTACCCAGACTACATCGACCTCCCCGACGCCGCGGAGCCCGGCACCGCCCCCCCTGCAGACGCCACCGACCCCAACCGCCCCAACGGCCCCAACGACCCCAACGGCCCCAACGACCCCAACGGAGACAGCGGCTACCGCAAGGACGCCAACGAGGTGCTCATCAAGGACGGGGGGCTGCGGCTGGCGGCGCTGCTGGCGGAGGCGCAGTACATAGCGCTGCCTGGGCTGCTGGCGCTCAGCAACATGAAGGAGCAGGTGGGTTAGCAACGCCCGCCTGTCGCTGTTGCTATTGCTGCCGTGTATTGTCGTTACCGGTTTGCTGCTGTTACGCGCCCTTCCGGCGCTGCCAAGCGTTCTCCGCTGCTGCAGGCTGCTGTTGATTTCGCTGCGGGTTCCATTCCTACTGTGCCAACAGCCTTCGGCTCTTGTGGGTTTTGGCCATAGCAGCTTTTGATTCTGTGGAAAGGTTTACAGGTAGGAAGAGCTTCTCCTGCTGCTCTCCTCCGCACCTGTCATGCTGTCAAAGCGTCAGGATGTGACACAGTGTTGCTGATAATAAGCATAGCCAATTCCCCTAATAATTGCTGTCCCCAGATGCTGGAGTGGTACCTGCGCGAGGGCGGGCGGGTGTCCACCGGTTGGCCCTGCGTGGACAAGCTGTACAGGGTGGTGCCGGGGGAGCTGTGCATCGTAACAGGTGGGCGGGCAGACAGGGGAGGCCACCACAGCACCTTGGTACCGGTCGTGGTGGTGGTCGTGCGACGTGCCGGGGGAGCTGTCTTATGATGCAAGTTCACGTTGTGAGGCGCTGTCGGCAACCTGCACCACCTCGTACCTTCCGTACTCCTTCCACAGTAAACACCACACCTGTCGCACCGTACCATGTCCCATGCCGTAACCAACACCATACCGCCCTTCCTGTCCCTCCATGTCGCTTGTCCTTCCAGGCGTTCCCAACAGCGGCAAGTCCGAGTGGCTTGACGCGCTGCTGGTCAACCTGGCTGAGAACCACGGCTGGGCGTTCGCCATGGCGTCCTTCGAGAAGGACCCCATGCCGCACGCAGCGGCGCTCATCGAGAAGCGCATGCGGATGCCTGTGCGCAGGTGGGCACGGTTTGAGGACCGGAATAGGCGGTAGGAAGACGGAGGAGGCCGTAATGCTCTGGTACCTACGCAGCGATGCAATTGGCGGGTATTTGTGTGTGTGTGTGTCTCTAGGGGCAAATGTGCACGCATGGGCGTGTTGCTATCTGTCACACGTGTGGCCACGCGACAGGTAGGAAGTAATTGTCCTCCACCCTACGCTCCTGTGCTGCGCCGTCGTGGGCCCCTTCTGGTCCCTTAGGAACGGCGAGCTGGTGATGCCGCAGCACCTGTTCCTGTCGGGCATGGACTGGGTGGCGGACCACTTCATCATGCTAAGACACGTGGAGGAGGACTCCATGGCCGGGGGGCCCACCATCGAATGGGTGCTGGCCAAGGCCACGGAGGCGGTGCGCAGGTGGGAGAATGCGCATCATGTTATACCTGTACGCACTGTGGGTGCTTAGGCGTTTGGGCAGGAGGAGGAGAAGGGTGGGCGGAAGGGGCTGTGGTGCAACCGCGCCCCTTGTTTTGTCGGGCGTTCGTGTCCCTGGCTGTACGGCAACTGCAAAAATTGTGCGGGTGCCGACCCACGTACGGCAGGTACGGCATCCGTGGCCTGGTGATCGACCCGTACAACGAGCTGGCGCAGAACACCAAGATGGACCGCGAGACGGTCTACATCAACGACATGCTGCGGCAGGTGCGAGCAGGCGCAGTTGTACTTACTACAAAAGTGTTCAGTCTGAGTCAGAAAATGATGCCTTCTCTCCGCCTTGACCGTGAAACCACGGCGGGGTCGAGTTTCAAGGAGAGGGGGAGGTGCCTTGGCGCTTGAGCCAGAGCATGTCTAGGAAGGGCAGTCCAGAAGGGCACGTGCCAGGGTAAGCGCTAGGGCAGAACCCGCAACAGCTGTACAGCCCTTGCTTGCTCACAGGCTGTTATATGGGAACGATCACCCCTCCTCGCAAATCCATCCTCATGATTTGGCCTCACGCTGCTGCTGCCCGCCCAGGTCCGCGCCTTTGCGCGCACGTACGAGGTGACCGTGTGGTTCCTGGCGCACCCGCGGCAGCAGCGGTCGACGGCGGGGCGCGGCGCCAAGCTCCCGGTGCCCACCATGTACGACATCAGCGGAAGCGCCCACTGGTACAACAAGGCGGACGTGGGCATCTGCCTAGAGAGGTGGGACAAAGGGTCTTCAATGAGGGCGTAACACATGTCAGACCAAGTTCCGAGCTACACCTTCACGGTTTTGTGTTTAGCCAGGTTAATATGTCAATCATGGGTGTTCTGATTGGTACGTAGTGATGGCGACTGCACGCCTCCTGCGGCCGAGCCTTCGTCACCACCTCCTCCACCTGCCCCTTGCTTCGCAGGGAGTTCCGCACTGAGGCGTTCAATGACAACACAAAGCAGGCCAGGAAAGCCCTGCCCTACGTCAACGTGCACATCCAAAGGGTGCGTAACGTGTACTATGCCCTGTATACTGTGTACGGTAACAAAGGCAGTCTAGACTCTTTCAGTTTTCACTGTAGTCTGTACGTCAACAGACCGCAATACCAGCTTACGTCCACCTAGGTTCCGCCACAGGCGCACATCTCACTTGTACTAAGTACCGACCGCTCGATAAGTCGCTCTGTTATACGACCCAAGCCATGCCATGACCCTGCCGCACACGCTGATCACGCATGATCTACTTGATCCTACCGTACACGCTTACCACACCAACACGCCTGCGCTGCCTCACCCACTGCTCCTCCCTCACCCTCCTCGTACCTCCACCCTCTCCCGTCACGCCGTAACCCCAGGTCCGCAACAAGGAGACGGGGCAGCAGGGTGACACTGTGCTCATGTACGACAGGGCCACGGGCTGCTACAGCGACGTCGACGTTGCCACCCAGCCGTACGTAGAGTTCGCCACCGTGGACCCCGTGGAGCGGCGCAACCGCGACACGGGGCTGCACCCCCGGGTGTACCACGACAGCACGGGCGCGTGGGAGCCGGTTGCGCAGGCGGCGCTGGACGCAGCAGTGTTGCGCGGCCCTGGGGCGATAAAAGGAGCAGGTGCAGGGTGGCCGCAGCAGCAGCAGCAGCGGTGGTCAGGGGAGGCCGTGGATGGGGAGGCGCGGACGGTGGCGAGGCTGGGCGGGGGAAGGGGAGGGGGAGCGGGAAGGCGGCAGGCTGCGGGGATGCCACGTGGGGCGAGATCGGGTGCCGGTGGGGCGGGCGTGGCCGGGCGAGCACAGGCGGCGCCGGCGCGGGCTACCGGCATGGTCAGTGGCGTGAGGGGTAAGGATGGAAGCAAGGGGGCGGCGGAGGGCAGCAAGCAAGAGCATCTGAGGGCTGTTAGGTCGGCCATGGCTGCGGGCCCGCAGCAGGCCCCTCCGCCTGGGACGGCGGCCCCGGGCGTGGCGGCCAGGGGGAGCGGCGGCGGCGGCGTGAGTGCGGGTCCGGTCGGCAACCCCAAGGCGACGGATGAGTTCCTGAGGGCGA
>VFQN01006058.1_pt1 | contig 14221 bp, 15 predicted proteins | sample 3512371 | NCBI WGS metagenome assembly VFQN01 (sample SAMN10412370, study PRJNA504923) | tailings metagenome | isolation source: Replicate 2 from Balatoc abandoned mine | place: Philippines: Itogon, Benguet | collected 2017-08-28
CACCAAGACCAGGTTCCGTCCTACAACGTCACGGCTCTGGTCTTAGACTGGTACATACCGTGCACATCGCAGAGCGGCGGCGAGAGGACGAGGCTGCGTTGCGTCAGGCGCAGTCGGAGGCGGACGCTGCGTCGCGGGAGGCGGAGGCGCAGGGTGCGCGCGCGGACGGTCTGGCCAAGCAGCTGGCCGAGGCTGCGGCGGAGGCGGAGGCGATGCGGAAGGAGCTCGCGGACGCCAAGGTAAGAGGAGTGGGCGTGCTCAAGCGGCGGCGGGTGTGCTCAAGCGGCGTAGATGTCTGCACACGAGCCCCGGAGTAGATGTCAACGCACCTATGTAGAGCGCCACACTACACCCATACCCGTCTCTCGTCTACGTGTAACTCGTCCCCCCCCCTATGCATGCTTGCCACGTGTCCAGGGCGAGCTGCTCAAGTCCCATACCACGGACGTTTCACACACATTCACTACTCCAGCCCATGCATGTTTGCCACGTGTCTTTGCTTGCCACGTGTCCAGGGCGAGCTGCTCAAGTCGCATACCGCTGACCCGTTCACACACTCAATGCCCCGTCCCATGCGTCTGCCACGTCTCCCTGCTTGCCACGTGCCCAGGGCGAGCTGCTCAAGTCGCAGCTGGCGGGGCAGCAGCTGGCGGAGCGCAGGACCGACCTGGAGGCGCGGCTGAGGGCGGCGGAGGAGGACGCGGCGCAGGTGGGACGAGAGACGACAAAGTACTGCAGTAATAATAAAGCCTACACGCAAGATGGAGAGTAGGCAAGGGCGGCTGGGGCTTGGTACCGTGGGGTGTGCACCTTCTTCCCGTGCTCGCCAGTTCCTGTTTCCCGTGTGCGGTCCACCTCGTGCGGCAAACAGCAATGCACACAACTCCCGCACCCGTCACCCCCTTCCAAAATGGCACCGCGGCCTCACCCGTCCCAAATGCTACCGGCACACCACCCACACCACCCTTGCTCCTCACCTGCCCTCCCCCTCTCCCGCCACACATTCACAAACACCCAGCTTGACGCCCTCTGCCGCAACTCCCACCACCCACACCCCTGCCCGCTGTATGTGTACACCCCTCCCTGTCGTCCTACCGCCTTACCCCCCTCCCCACTGCTCAGATGCGCACCGCCCGCGACGCCCTCCTGACCGAGCTGGACGCCCTCCGCCGTGAGGCCGAGGCCTCCCGCGCCTCCGCCGCCAAGGCCGCGGAGGGCTCCCGCGCTGCATGGGCCGCGGAGAAGGCGGCGCTGGCCAAGCGGCACGGCGCTGCGCTCAAGGAGCTGGCGGCGCGGCATGAGGCTGAGCTGCGCAAGACCAAGCGCAAGGCGCGGGGGGCGCAGGTGGCGGTGGCGCAGCTCACAGATGAGGTGGCGGTCCTAAAGGTGGGGAGTGGGGGTGCGGGTTCGGGCGGGAGGTGGGGTGGGGATGGGGGCTGTACGTGTGCGTGGGACGCGTGGGAACCGTTCAAGGCGTCGGGGAGTCACTGGAACGCTGTTGCCTTGCCCCGTGATCCCAAGGTGGCGGGGCTTCGAAGTGTGGGCTAAGGGTGCATTATCGCCAGCGGTGTGCTAAGCGGCCTGCCGGTATTCATGGTTCTGTCCGCACCGCCCTCGCCCCGCAGTTCAAGGTGTCCGAGGCCAAGCACGTGAACAACATGAGCGAGGTCATGTTCTTCAGCGGGGGCCGCTCCACCAGCCCCTACCGCGACGGGGGCGGAGGCCTGGGCCACGTGTCGTACAGCCCCGGCTCCCCTGGGACAGGGGCAGGTGCCTTTGGGTTCGGCTACGGGCGGCCCACCACCGCCCCTTCGCACCTGGCCGGCGGCCCAGCGCCGAACGTGGTCATCGTTGCCGGGGGGCAGGGGGGCGCGAGCTCGGTTGCGGCAGCGGCGGCTGCGGGGGCGGCGGCGGCGAGCCAGCAGCAGCAGCAGCAAGGACTGGGGATGGCGGCGGCGGAGCGGGGAATGGGGGCTGAGGGGGCGGGGCAAGGGGCGGGTGCGGGGCTGGTTGACTCGGCGTTGCTGAGCAGCATTGCGGCGTTGAGGCAGCGGCAGCAGCAGTACATGGATGCTGCGAGGCTGGGGCTGCAGGCCTGAGGGCTGATTGGGGTGTGTGGTGTGTGCTCCCTGCTCTTATGGGTGCGTCTCAGCATGCATGTGGGTACGTGGCTTGCTGCTGCCTCGGCTGAGCTGACGTGCATGGAAGCCTGTGAGGGGTGGGACGAGGGTGGACAGGCTGCGGGCACGGAGCCGGATGCGTATGGGTGGCGTAGCAGGGGCAGCAAAGCATATACGGTGGAGCGATTTTGACACAGGGGGGGCTTGACGTAGGGGTGAAACGCGGTGCCGGGGTGCTAAACTGGGGTTGAAGGGCGTCTGGAGGCGAGGCGGGCGTACACAGTGTTTCCGTCTGCTGCCGTCAGTGTGGAGCGCACCCGGCGCACCACATGAATTGGCATACATTTCAAAGCATCGCTGACTCGTTGGCTGCCTGAACGTGCGCCGTAGAAAAGGACTGTTGAGGGCCTCGGGTATTGCTGTAACGTTGCTGAGTGCCGTACTGGGCAAAGTCTTGGCACTTTCCCACACCGTGGGCTGACACACACACAATGTAACGTCCGGAGACATCGTGAACTATGGGCACCTTGTTTTGCAGGTGGCATCCTGCGAATGCCCTAGCATACCCCAGGGCCAGCCGCAAGCCAGGCACAGGCAGAAGGCGGAAGGGACGCTAAAGCCCCAGCCCCCATCCTCCCGATCTCGTGTCCTGAGTGTTGGGGCTTGGAAGCCCCATACGGTATGCAAGCCGTGTACCGGAACAGTCAGAGAGAAACCGCACGCGCTGTGGCCTTGATTTGTTAGGGCAAGCCACGGGGATTGGGGCGCATGGGAGAAGGCACTCGGGGGTGGCGGAGAGGGACGAGGGGGAATGCGCGATTTTCAGACTCCAGTTAAGCGCGTGCTGAGTGACAGACGGGAGCGGAGTGCGTAGGACAGGACCCGACTCGACGGTGCGAAGTAGACAGCACACTGACCACCACTGAACACCTGAGCTTGAGACGTTGGACAAGCCGCCTGGACAGGATAGTCACAGGTAGTGGACCTGCAGGGGAAATGCAACGCACAGGATGTGCCCTCGACAAAGCGTCATTCGGGCAACGCCGTACAAGAGTGACCGCGCACGGCAGCCACTACGGTTCACCTTCACACCTCTGACTTACCGGTATGTACTGCGTCTTTCCGGCTGGCAACCTATGGACAATTTGCTTCGCTTCTGGAAATTCGTTGGGGCGCGTCACGTGCTTCGCGTGTTGTAGCCTGCTAGGTGGGAATCTCTGAGCGTTTAAGACCCAGGGGCACTCCCCTGCTCGGACGCCTGGCATCGTGTGACGCGCTGTGGTGGTTACGTGGGAGTACGGAAGGTCCTGGAGTACGACACAGCTGGCAATGGCATAACAGGCAGGGAAGCTGCATGTCTGCGACACTGCTGTAAGGGCTTAAGTTAAGATGGAAGCGGGCCATGTCTCGTGGAAGACCAGTCCCATCCCCAGCGCTTCCTTGCTTGCTTGCTCACCACACACCGTGCGCAAGTGCTCACTTGCGCTCTGGCCTACGGGTATCCCAACCCAGACCTCTTGATGGCCTGTCTCAGGCTGTACCAACGCCTGCGAAGGCCTGAGGTACACCCGTGCCGCTAACCCGCACGTCCGAGTCCTTAGCACGCCGACAGAGCCCCCACCTGGAGGCAGCAACCGGTCTGAGCTTCCCTGCAAGCTACACTCCCATGCCATCGCCGCGTCCAGTTCCGTACCCTTGTACAACCATACCAGTACCGTACCACTCATGCAAAGGCCCTGGAACCACTGTGCATCAGGCTCCTATCGTGCCTGCTCAACACCACCACCCCGCTCCGTGCCACAGCCCCACCACTCTCGCGTCGCTGCTCCCTCCACCTGTCTGCCCACACCACCGCTCATCCCAAGGCCGCCGCCGCCGCCACCGCTGCACGTGCCTCAGCGGGCGGCACCAGCGCCGCCAGCATGCCCGGCAGCTTCTCAGCCGCGATCCCACACCGGCCAAGGCAGCTGCTCGCCAGCCTGCACGCCTCCCCTGCTGTGGGCTCCCAGCCCCCCAGCACGCGTGTCACCACCTCCACCCCGTCCCCAAAGCCCGCAGCCTCCATCGCCGCGCGTGCTTCAGCCAGGTTGATGCATCGCGGAGCGGTGTTGCGTCCGGTGCCCCCTCCCGTTCCTCCGGCCCCCCGCTTTCCCACCGCCGCAGCCGCCGCCGCCGGGACGGCCCTGGACCCTGCTCCTACATCTGCTGCGCACTTGCCGCCGGCTGCAGCACGGAACTCAGCTGGGAAGGCCACCGCGGACAGCACCATTGCCGCGGACAGCTTCCCCCGCATTAGCTCGTACTGCCGTGCACTCTGATCATCTTGGTTATCCTGGGCAAAATGCTTGGCCCACAAGCACTCAACCTCCACCCCCGCCCACAGCCGCACCGCCGCCCCCAGCAGCGCCATCAGCCGCACGTCCCGCAGCAGCAGCTGCCGCCACGGCGTGTCAGGATAACCACCGGCCAGCACAAGCCTGTCACTACCGCTGCTGCTGCTGCTGCTGCCGGCGCCGCCACCGTCGCCAGCCGCACCTCCGTCGCCAGCCCCAGCATCCGCCCCGTGCTGCTCCACCGCAGCCCTGATGTGCTTGGCGAGGACCAGGTTTGTGCACTCCAGCGCGGTGTGGATGGATGGTGACATGCAGCATAAAAGCTGTGCCGATGCCTCCGACGCGGCGTCCCCAACACCCCTACGCCCGTGCCCCTGGCCCCCGCCGCCCTCCTCCCACCCGTCCAGCTCCGCGCACAACTGCACGCCGGAAGAAACCTGCGGCAGAAGCTCCGCCGCTGCATACGAGTACCGTACGGCTTTCTGTGCTTGCTGGCACGCATCTGCGCCGGTGGAACTCGAAGCCACGCCTGCTCCCGCCGCCACCTGCCCCTCCTTTACCCCGGTGTGCTGCTGGTCGCTGCCGACCATGTGCTGTCCGCAGCCCAGCACCTCGTACGTCAGATCCTTGAGGCGGCCCTGGGCAAATGTCAGAACATCATCCGTCACCTCCCCCAGCCACTCCACGCTCCTGCCCCTGCGGCCCCCCGCCTTCCCGCCCGCCCCCACCACAGCCCGCAGCTCCCCCACTGCCAGCCGCACCCGCCGGCCTGTCGCTGCCACCAGCTCCCCCACCTGACCCAATCCCCCAAACAGCATGAGCTCGCTCCAGCGCACTTGGGACATGGCATCGTCGTCCTGCGGCGACCACAGGGCCCTCGTTGGTGCCCGCCCCCATGCGGGTCACCAGCCGGGCCATGCAGGGCAGCACGCCCGCCTCCAGCGCCGCAACGGTGTCCGCAGACGGCCGGGCAGGCGGGCCTTCATCTGCGAGGTACATGTGGCGGGCAGCACGCTGAGACCCGGGTGACAACCGTCGACCAAACAGGGACGCAAGTGCTGATCCTACATGTCGTGTCGTTTGTGTTGCCATTGTTGCTAGGATAGCGGACGTCGGATGGTAGCTGGCGCACCGGTGCCCGCTGATGTCCACACCTCCATGCATCGGCACGTGGTGCATCGGCATGTGGCTGCTTTAATGGAACGAGCAAAGAGGGGCGCGCAAACCGTCAACCATGGACAGGCCTGCGCCACGTGCTAAGCCACGTGCAGGGTCCTTAGCTTGCCAACAGCGTAGAAACCCAACTCCATCCCCAACCGCCAAAGATTGTCCGCCGCCACAAGATGGTATCAAGTACATCAGCCTGCCGTACATGAATGCAACACCAGCCTGCCGTACATGAATGCAACACCAGCCTGCCGTACATGAATGCAACACTTACCCCTTTCCCTGCGCTGAATTTCATCGTCCTCCTCGGGCACCCCGACCGTGAGAGCCTCGGGGTGCTGTGCGGCCGCCATGTACGTCTCCCACCACGCCCGCAGTTGCTCCCGCGTGCGCCGTGGCACCCGCTCCCGGCCCTGCACCGCCTGCAGCAGCGCCAGCCGGGAGCACGCCAGCGCCTCATACAGCACCGCACATCCGCCCACCTTTGGCAGCTGTGGACCGATGCCGCTGCAGCTGCCGCTGCCGCCGTCACCCCCGTCCGTGTCCAGGCGGGCTCCTGGGATGACCTCGCCCCAGCGGGCCAGCACCCCCTTCGCCAGGCGCAGGCACTGGGCGACGGTTGCGGAGCGATTGTACGGCGGAAGGCTGCAGGAGCCAGCGCCCGGAGGGTCCGGCCCATTGTATACTTGGCCGTCCTCCTCGGGCACCTGTTTCCCTGCCCCGTCCCTCTGCTGCCGCGGCGGCACAGCCGCTGAGCTGCGTCCGTCCCCTCCCTGGCCCGCACCGCCACCCGCCAGGGGCACAGCAAGCCCCTCATTTCTGAGCAGCCATGTCCAGGCCTTAAGGATGTACACCGCCGGACGAAGGCCGACCGCGTAGCCACGCTTGGCTAGGTCAGCGTCGAACGACAGTGCGGCGGGGTCCACCTGCTCCTCGTATTCTGATACGCACAGCCCGTCGGCCGGCAGCACGATCTCTGCGGGCCGCGCCAGACCGAACGCGCTGCCTCCGTCCAGCGCTGCGCACAGGAACGCCATGTGGGTGGCGGCCAGGGCGCCGCCGCAGGGGCGGCACACGAGGCCGGCCCAACCCACGCCCATTATGAGGGACATGTTGGACAGGGTGAGCAGGGAGCGGGCCTGCAGGGCCTGCGCCTCGCGCTGCTGCGTGCTGTCCCCGCTCGCCATGACCGCACTCGTGCCCAGCAGCAGCAGCCGCGACCAGTGCTCCAGCACGAAGGACGACTGCAGCTTGTCGGCTGTCCAGTTAAGCATGGAACGGGCTCCGGGGAAAGGTAGTTCTGCGCCGCCGCTGTCGCCACCGCCATTGCTGCCCTTGCCGCCGCTGGTGCTTCCCCTGCTGCCAACGGAGCCACCACTGCTGCGGCTGCTGCCGCCGGTGCTGTCAGTGCTGCTGCCGCCGGCGTCGCCGCAAACCTCACAATCGCTGCGCTTCTTGTTACCGGCGCTATTGTCGCTGCCTTTGCTGCTGCTGCTGCTGCTGCTGCCGGCGGCACCGCTGCGTGTTCTGCCGCAGGCGGTGTCTGCCGAGGTGTGCTGCGATCCGCTCACGGCCATGCCCAAAACAACGAACAGGGCGATGGGCTCGCGGACAAGCTCCTCCAAATCTTCCAAGCTCGGTGCTTCGCGCCAGTATCCGTGCCGCTTCAGTTCCCCCTGCTGCTGCTTCACAGGGCCAGCATTGTATCCTGTCTGCTGCCCTTCCCTGGGCACTGCTGCAGCAGCTGAGATTTGTGGCTGGTCTGCGCCCGACGCCCCGGCAGAGCCGGAGCATTGAAAGTCCGTGGCGAGCAGCAGAGCCGCTGCCGGCCTGAGCTGCTCAGCAGCCTCCTCGAGTATCCGGGAGTAGCACTCGAGCGTGTCCATCCCGAGCAGCACCGGGCCCAACACCTGCCAAACGAAGCCAGGACACTTCGCGTCTTCTTGGCTGATGTTTATAAACTCTTTGAGGATGATGTCCCGGACGCTGGCGTAGAAGGGGCCGCAGCCCTCGGCCTCGAATGCCTGCCGCAGTAGCCCCGCGAGACAGGTCCCGAAAGTGGCTGTATTGCCCGCCAGCTGCGCCCACGCTTTCTCTGCAGGATTGCACGACTGCTCGTAGCGCGATAGCAACTGCTCCAGCTCTGCGCTGATGGCCGTCACCTCGACTGCCTCCTCATCTGTGACCGGCTCATTTAGCCCTGGACTGCCCTTGGACTCGTTTCCATATATTTTTTGCTCAACAACGCCTAAAAGCTCCTTCATGAATGTGATGCTTTCCTGCCGCTGACGGGCAACAGCATCGCTCCGCGGGGCCATTGGCCGAGGCCTGAAGGGCTTGTCCAGGCAGCGGAGCCAGTTTACGACAAATGTGCGTACCTAAGAACCTTCAGCTTGTATGCACTTGGCCATCTGTCTCCACGACGAGCGGTCCAACGTTTAGCTGTCGTCACAGATTTTGGCGCGAAAGCAGGGGAGCCCTCTCACGAGAACCCGATCCCGAGTTCGCCACGAAACAATCCACGGGGTCATTAGATCATCGTGCCTTCGCTGCGCAAAGCCGAAGTTACCGTTATTTGTTGCATTGGTAATGTGCGCAGGCGTCGCAGGGGCGCGCTGCCCGACACCCACAATGCACATGCGTCCGGATCTCCCTTGCTTCCAACGGACAACTCGCTTCACGTCGCACGGATATCATGCCTTCCAGAATTCAGTGCTGCAGCCTGCCTTCAGAAATATAAGCTCCGCCAGTGCCGGTCACGTCGGTCAGTCCTGCATCAACAGTGCAATACCAGACCCGTCCAGACGACACGAACCTAGATGCCCATGCGCTCTTGACCTGTGAAGCACCTCGCTACGCAGGAACACCAGGGGAGCTTCCCTTTGCTGCATCCACAAAATTGTACCAGCTGCACCTATCGTCCTTGTGCTCCGTCAGACGCTATCCCAGAACGCATTCACCACCAGCAGTCCATCACAGCCACATCCATTAGCATGTATGGTGCTTTTCCAGCACATCCCGTCCATCCCACACCCCATGGCGCGTCTACCCCTGCTGCCCACACCCGTTCGTTTGGGCGCCCACCACAGGCCGAAAAGCGCCGTACAGTGCGGCATTCAGCGTGTGGCGCCGTCGTACGTTACACATCCTTTCCTGCCGTACATCACATGAGGCCAAAGCCCTCGGCGTTCTGCAGCGCTAGCAGCAACCGCTCCTGCATGGCAACGAAAGCGTGTGCCAGGTACCGGGGTGTGGGTGCGCACACACAGGACAGGCCCACATGTGCACGATAGGGCGCAGCATCAAGGCTGTTCGCAATTGCGGCCCGGGGGCGTGCATAGGCCGATTGCCCCGTACGTGGAGGAGTACCGGTATCGGCAGCGGACGGAGCGGATGCCACCCATGTCCTTGTTGGGGTGTTGTGGGGGGCGTGGGCTCGGGAAGCCGTACCCCGTACCCTACCAGGCGAGCGCATGCTAGCTGTGTTTGCATGGACAGGCGTGTGGGTAATGAGGCTGTTGCTACTAGAGAGTGTGTCGGTGCAGGGCGTGTGCGTGGGGGCCATGGTTGGCAAGATGGTGGTTGACGATATGGTGGTTGGCCAAGTTGGCGTGTGTGCGCCGACGTCGAGCAAGGTGCTGAGTACACAGCCCAAAGAGATAGTGCTCGCCCGCAGCAACGCCCACAGCCTAACCCGCACGCTTACCTGCAGCACCTCCTTGCTGTTGTAGTGCGGCAGCAGCAGGTGGTTGAAGCACGTGTGCGCGGAGGGCAGCCGGTCGCAGTGCGCGCCTGGGGACGTGTGGGTTAGGGGCGGAGCAGGTAAGCATGTGTCGTAATTTGCCGCTTCGCGCGAAAGGATGTGAATTGCGCGTGCACGGAGGGTCGCTGGCCGTGGTACGTATAGGTGAGCGCAGGCGCCTGGGGATGCGTGGGTTAGCGCACAGCAGGCATGCGGCTTAGCATGGGCGACGGAGTGCAGCACCATCGCGCTGCCTTTCGGTGGTGTAGCAGTTTGGGCGTGCAGCACCAGTACACCGCCACACGCCGCAGTAGATACAGTGCACGCCGACGCACAAGCCCCAGAGCGCGGGGAGACCCTGGGAGACACACGCCCCCACCAGCTGCAGCCATGCACGCCTTCTTCCCTCCAAATTGGTTGTAACCGCGTCCATACGGGCCCAGCATCTCACACTGGCGTCCCTATGGACCCCGGCTCCCAGGCTAAGCAAAGCTCCCCTAGGGCACCCACGTTTTAAGCCCCAGCCACACACCTTCACATGCTAAGCAGGGCTACCCTTCCTACACCCACGTCCACAACCAGCACCCCACACACCTCCACACCTTGACATGCATCCCGGCCCTGCAGCCCCTGCGCCCACCTGCCCTGCTGATGACGAAGGGTGGGTTGAGGGCCGCCAGCCCCTTGATGGGCACACGGTCCGACCCTGTGACGAAGAACAGCAGGCGCTTCTGGTCGTGGGGGTCCAGGCCGTGCACCACCTGCCAAAACCACACGATGGGCTGCGGGACAGCGGGGCAGGGTGGCAAGGTGGCAGGGGAGGTGTGCGAATCAGTGTGGGGACCCGGTGTCGGGACGGCAGCTAGCGCGCTTGTCGAGGTCCAGGGGATATCCTCATATCCGCAGTGCTCTTGGGCAGGCCCGTGCTCAACCAGGGCCGGCATATCCGTACGGCATGCACACCAAACGACCTCGTCGGGGCCGGTGTGTTGATAGGTGTGAAGCGTGACACGCGTGTTATCGGCTGCCCGAGCTACCACACGGCCCACAGGCAGCCGTGCAGGGCACACGCCCTTGCCAGCGTTCGCCATGTGTGTAACAAGGAAGTTTAAACCAACCGCCAGTCCACGCATTGCCAATTCACGTTACGCGATGTTCGAAACACACACCTCAGAGTTCTTCGTGTACCCATCCTCGTAGCGTGTGGCTGCCTCCAGCTCCCTCAGGTCCAGGCTGCGGCTGCCGCACACCAGCAGCTCCAGCTCCTGGGGTTGGGGAAGGGACAGAAAACTGTGTATTAGCGTTGGTGTGTATTAAGGTGTCGTGCACTCCAGCTCCATCAGATCCAGGCTGCGTCTGCGGCACACCAGCAACGCCATTTTAGAACCATGGAAGCAGCCGAGAGCTGTGTATTAGCACCGCTGCACGGGTATGTGTATTACTGTAGCATTTGGTGCACACCGCACACCAGCAGCTCCAGCTCCTGCGGCAGGGAGGTGGGTTGCTGCAACGGCGCGATCGCTTACGCCAGGAGTACAGTGCCGACCAGCTCTCAAGCCCCCTCTCCCTCCACTCCCAAACCCTCACCGGCGTGCCCAAGCAGACAGCGCTACCCCGCGCTCGACGTAGTTCACTGGTGACATAACGAGTCTGAAGTGTAGCAGCATTCTTCTCAATCTAACAACTTCGCGATTTCCTGACGCACGACGTGGTGCTAACCTGCGCGCTGAACCAGGACAGGGCTGCCCCGCTGCACAGGCGCAGGAAGCCACGGCGGAAGGGCGCGAACTGGGGCTCGATGACGTCCTGGTGTGTGGGAGGAATGGCAGCCAACGGAGGTCAACGAGCCTCCTAAAACCTAAAACACAATGCCAGCAGCAGCCGCAACGCGGCGGGTTTGGATGTGCTAGCTTACTCATGCTAATGAGACCCGTGCACGCTCTCTACCAAATTTGAGGATCATAACATTAATGGTTTTGCAGTGCAACACAAAGGCCAACCCACGCCGGTTGAGTACGTGCTGCCCTGCACCGCAAACGTTCCGCATTGCTTTTCGTCGTACTACCTGCAGCAGGTGTCGTACGTACAGCTCCACGTACTGCTGGCGGTTGGCGGCGGTTACGGGTACGTCACCGCCGCCGGGCAGCAGGTCCACGGACTCCACCTCGCCGAACCCCATCTCCACGTCAACCTAGGGTTGGAGTGAGGGTTGGGGTCGGGGTCGGGGTCGGGGTGGTACATGGTGCATGGTGGTACATGGTGCAAGCGGCGTCTTTACGTGGGGCAATCAGCGCGCGATACAGCCACCTCGCCGAACTCCATTTCCACGTCCACCTGGAGTGGGGTTTAGAGCAACCGGGTGAGCGAAGTAGCGTATGGGTGGTGTCGTGGCAACGTGGCAAACACCCTGCACGCGGGTTTCCAACTAAAGGCCGCCCTTCCGCGGTACGACAGTTGGCACGGGTGGTAGCTACGCACCTGGAACACCAGCCCCCGCCCCTCTACGTGGTGCCCGGTGCATCACGCCGATATGTTATGGGAGTCTGTTTGCCACCAAGTGAACTCCACACCCCACACCCACGCCCACGCCCACCTGGAACACCAGCCCTACCCACACCCACGCCCACGCCCACCTGGAACACCAGCCCTACCCACACCCACACCCACGCCCACCTGGAACACCAGCCCCAGGCCCTCCACCTCCTCCGGCTGCATCACCAGCAGCTGAGACAGGCTGCGGGCCACCTCGGGGTGCAGCTCGGACAAGTCCTGCAGGGAAGGATGAGAGACGCGCACCGTGTGTAACCTTGTGTGTTAAGTGTGTATTATCTTATGCATGAGGTCACCTCGGGGTGCAGCTCGGACAGGTCCTCAGGGGGAGGGGTACGGGCACACGGCAGAGCAGAAAGGAAGGAGGGCCTCGTTGCTGGGACTACATGTGCCGGGTGCACGAGCCTAGGTGAGGCCATCTCGTCGTGTAGCTCGGAAAGGGTGGGGGATGAGGGGTGCGCAGACGCTTATTGCAAAAGCATGGTAACTTGCTCAGGGGTAAGGCGGGTACAATTCCAAGTGCAGCTCGGACAGGTTCTAGGGGGGGTCAAAGGCAGCGGCACCCTCACGGAGGGCCTTGTGTTGCTGTTGCTGCGCCTGCTAGTGGCACTACCACACGGTGAAACCCAACGCTCGCTTAGGGAGGGTTGGTTTCACCGTGTCCCTCAGCACAAACACACGTGATAATCCCTGCCGTGCAAACGTGCAGCCGTCTGTGTCGGCCCTCGGTACCCAACCCCTCACTCGCCCTCCCCAACACCCCGACCATCATGTCACTACGCCGCCGGCCCTTCCATCCCAACGTCCCATCAGCCGCAGCCCGCCCAACGCACCTGCAGCCCCAGCTCCTGCTGCCCGGCCACGCCCTGAGCACCCGCAGCCTCCCCTCCCCCTCCACCACCGCCTCCCCCGCCTCCGCCTCCGCCGGACCCCCGTTCACCCCCGCCTTGGCCTGGCGTCCCTCCACCAGCCGCCCCGCCGCCCGTTGCGCCTCCACCATTAACAGCGGCCGCGGTGGGGTCGGATGCAGTGGTGGTGGTGGTGCTGCTGCTCCCTGCCTTGCAGGTGGCCCCCATGAGCTTCTTGTACAGCACTTGGGGAAACTGGAACTCCAGAATATGGCTGTTGTAGATGGCCAGGCCTGCACAGGGATAGATAATGAAAACATCAAACATATATTATATCCCGGCTCTGTATGTGCTACTACTGTTTGGTGCAGGATGTGGCTGTTGTAGATGGCCAGGCCTGCGCACAATGGAGCCACGGCATGTTCTAACACTGATAGTCAGCGGCAGTAACACATCTACTTCAACGTGGTGTCACTGCTAGTACCGTGCGTGACAGAAGCGGCTGCTGCAGATGGCCAAACCTGGGGCACAGAGTGGAAAGGAGGAACACCCTTACACGTGCTAACCCACGCACCTATGACCACCCCCACCAGCTCGAACTCCACCTCCATGTCAACCCACCTGCCCCTCCCTGCACCCGCCCACAACGCGTTAACCCACACACCCGTCCACCCGCTAACCCACGCACCTATGACCACCCCCACCAGCTCGAACTCCACCTCCATGTCCAGCCGCGAGGGGCGGAACCAGTGCAGGTGGCGCTCGGGGTCCGCCGTGAACATGCCGTAGTCAGGGTTGAACAGCTGCCGTACCTGCGCGGTACAGTGTACGGCATGCAGTACAACACGTAGTCAGCAGCAAAGTGAGGGACTCCCTTTGCCGGGTGAGCTTATGAAGGCTTGTGCGATAATGCGCGCTAGTGGCGCGCGGCCTTCAACGCCAGTCGGCAAAACCAATAGATACACCGGAAGCAAACATCATCCACGGGCCATAATACGTACGTTGTGCCAACAGCCCCCGAGCCCCTCTACCCTCGTGAGGCCCGCCAACCCCTTACACACTTCCAAAAATCCACCGCAGTCTCAAGCTCGCGCCCCGGCGGCAGCTAGGGTAACTCCTCGACTCAAAGGTGCGCTGCCCCACGTGCCCAGTAGTTGTCGCACTAATCCACCACCTAACCCACGCCCTAACCCACGCACCAGCAGCTGGAAGAACTCCTTCGCCACGCCGCCCTCGTCCACGCCCTCCTCCCCGATGAATTTGACCTGGCAATGGAAAGGCAGGACAGAGGCCAAAAGCATTTCCGTGAGCCACACCCGTGTACTGAAACGCAACGTGGGCATGCAAAACGCTGGGGGGGGGGGGGGGGGGGGCCCGGGGCACAACAAGGGGGCGGAAAAGGGTGGGAAAGGGCGGGCCCGCGGAACAGGGGAAAGGCACCAGGGTGGACAACTGGGGAGT
>VFQN01006060.1_pt1 | contig 14210 bp, 12 predicted proteins | sample 3512371 | NCBI WGS metagenome assembly VFQN01 (sample SAMN10412370, study PRJNA504923) | tailings metagenome | isolation source: Replicate 2 from Balatoc abandoned mine | place: Philippines: Itogon, Benguet | collected 2017-08-28
CACCGTGCGGAGATGGAATGTAGTGCTCCTGCCATTTGAGTATTCCGCAGTCATTGGGGGGTCTGGGGGGCTTGCCCCCCAGGAAACAAAATTGGAACCATAATTTTTCAGGCCAAAATTATGAGCAGTACTATCAGAATTATGACTCCGAAGGCCGAAAATTATGAGCGGTCAGAATTTTCCGCGAAATAAGACCGGGACACTGGCTGACATTACAGACGTGCTACCGTTGAATTCAGCAGCTGTCAACCGCCATACCGTCAACCGGCCTTGTTCCCTCAGCAACGGATGTGTGTGGCAGCCTGCGATGGTCAGTCTCCAGGATTGGCATCAAGGAGTGAAGCGGTAGACGCGAGGAGAGGGCTAGGGTAGCCAGAAAACCCATCATGCACGTGGATTGGAGCTGGGCCCCCTGCATGCCCCCATGCCCCCATGCCAGGCTCTAGAACCCATCCTGTGAGGGACCGTTGCGGACGCAAGAGCAAGTGCGTTGCAGAAGCATTACTACATTTACAACCAACTTGTTTTCTCACAACCTTTCCACCAAGGCCCTCCTTCCTTTGCTTGTCTTTGGCGCCAAAAAGACTGGCTATACTGCGCAAGTGCCGCGACGCTCTCTGCCAGCGTACTTCCTGCACCAAGATGTCGGAAGGACCACGCAACAGTTTTAAAATTGTTTACGACGAGCTGAATCAGGTTAGCTCTTGCCGGCAGATCAGCTCCCCCTGCAAACGACGCACGCCACCTTAGCCCCGGATTCACACGGCATCCCTCTCCGTGCCCTGCGATCCACACGGCAGGCCTACCGTACGCCATGCGCCTCCTTGAGCACAGAAGACATCTTTGTCAGCGTGTGCGAGGCCGCTTGGTCGCATCTGTAAGACGACGAGGCCACTCTGACAAACATCCGCTCCGCCTGCCGCCACGGCCGGCATCTGCACGACCGAATGTACACCAGCCTGACCCTGGACCTGTCGAAGACCACCAAGGTCCCGTTTGCGGACAGATGCACCACCCTGCGGGGATATGTGCAGCGCGGTGCCAGGTTCGAGGCTGCTGTGGTCAAGTCCAACGCGGAAGGCTCGCACAGCCGGCAGAGGAAGCAGCTGTGAGTGACCCTCCGTGTCGTGCTGGTCCACGCTTCTTAAGACTGTGGCGGGTAACTTGTGCTGCTGGTGTCCCTCCATTGACCTGTGCTTGTGGACAGCAAGAGGTCCGCGTCGTGCTGGTCCACGCTAGCTCAGATGGCGGGAATCTGCTTTCGTTGCTGGGGTCCATCTGTAAAGCTGTGGCTGTGGACATACAGCAAGAGGGTGGCGACGCGCATGCAGCACGACGCAGCCCAGACATGTGCAGGCTTGTCCTGTCGTGCAACATGCGTAGCTATGTACTAGAGCTGTGCAGGCTCGTCCTGTTGTGCGCCCCGTACCCTGCTACAAAGGTGTCACCTCCTTCCCTCCTTATCTACCCGCCTCAGCCAGGCCGCCCTGCCCACCTTTGGAACGCTGCACCTCACAACCCTGGAGCTCCGCGGCATCTTCTGGATCAACCCGTACATTGCATCCATTATCGCCTCCTCCTGCCCCGCCGTCACCTCGCTGACACTCGACAATGTGGCCCAGGGGATCAAAGACGATGAGCCGGCATCGGAGGAGGCAGAGGACGACGCAGGCGAGGGGCCAGCAACGACGCCGCCGGCCAGCTTGACCCTCTCGGACATCCCACGTTACGGCGAGGCGCTTGCGCAAGGGCGCATCCACCTCCTGCAGGAGATGGGCCCGCGCCTCAGGGCGCTGACCTTGAAGGAGGCGGACGGATGGTGTACTGACAGCCTGCAAGCGCTGCGCCACTGCCGGGCGCTGAAGGACCTGTACATCGACGCCGGGGAGAAGGGCCTCGTCGACCTGGAACGTAAGCAGGTTGCATCAAATCACTGCGGTGCTTGCTGCTTCGGTGTGGACAGACCGTGAGGAGATAACGTGAACCCATGTGTCACGTGCTCGAGCTTTGGCCAGCGGTGTGGTACTGCAGCAGGTGGCTCGAGCAGCACTTCGCCTGCCCGCTGCATCCACAGGACAGCGCCACAATGTCGTTGCCACGTGCATAGAAATCGCAAGGGTTGCATCTGCCCGAACCCGTGCTCACCCCCCCCCGTCCCGCTCCCGCAGACCACAGCGGCATTTTGGAGAGCGTCTCCCAGCTGACGCAGCTGCAGAGCCTGTACCTTCATATCAGCTGCCGCGCTCCCGAGCAGCCGCTCGCAGACATCCCCGCCCGTCACCTTCGCAGCTTCAGCCACCTCAGCTCCCTCACCGCCCTCACCCACCTGCACCTCAAGAGCAACCCCTGCAGCATGCTACTCAATGCAGAGCAGCTCGTGTGGGACCAGCTGTGGGCAGCACAGCGAGAGGCACTGGCCGCAGCGCTAAGACACATGCCGCACCTGACCAGCTTCAACTGCTCCACCCGCCCCTTCCGCGTGTCAGACCTGGCGGCCCTGACGTCCCTCAAGCGCGCGTACATTAGGGGGCTCACGCACCCTGCACCGACGGGGCAGCAGCAGCCAGCGGCCCCGGGGCCTGGTACCTCTATGAGGGGCCCGCACCAGCTGCGGGAGCTCACAGTAGGGGCCGGCGCGTGCTCTCTGCGGGCGCTGGCGTGCTTGGGCGCCTTCCCGCTCCTACAAGAGGCCACATCCGGCGGGATGTCGACTGACTTTTGGTTTTTCACCCCGGCCGACGTGTCCCCTGGAGGCACGCAGCTGCTCCCGGACACCCCTCACATGGTGCGGCAGGCGGTGAAGACCCTGGCGGACGTGTGGGCGCGGGCAGGTGACAACGGCGGTGGCCGGCGTCCTGGCACGGAGCCACGCGGCTTATGCATTACCAGTCACGTGGACCCCCTGCTGCTGCCGCCTGCGCCTGCGCCCTTCCCGGCCTCCCCCACGGGCGGCCACGCGGCGTGGCTCCGTGAGCTGGGCCCCCTGAGGGTGCCCGGGCAGGGGGTGCGGCTGTGGGGCCTGGCGCTGGCGGCGGGGGACCTGGCGGCCATTGCCGACACCTTCCCGGACGCCAAGGTGAGGAGCGTGAGCTGTCTCTCGCCCCGTGCTGCTATAACAAACGCCATCTGCTTTTGCAGCACATTGTCCCCACCGCATCACCACATTTGGTTGGCAACACCGTCTCCCCAACATGAGCTCTTGAGCTCCTTGTGTCTTAGGATTTTGTAGAACCGGCAACGCACTGTAACGCACTAGAAACTTATGCAAGCAATCGCTTTTAACGTGCCGTAATGTGCATGACACAACTGCCTTCCTTTCCTGCCGTGTCCCTTTACTGTGCCGCAGTCGCTGGACCTCCGGTACAGCCACATGCAGCTAGCTGTCCTGCCGTGCCTGGGCCGCATGCGGCAGCTGCAGCGGCTTACGGTGGACCTACGGCAGGGCGGCGCGGAGTCGGTGGAAGCGCTGTGCGCCGCCCTGTTTGCCACGTGCCAGTGCTGCAAGCGGCTGCAGGTGGTGGAGGTGATGTGCGACGACCCGGCCGCGCTGCAGGGCCTGTGTGGGGAGGTGCAGCGGGCGGTGGCGAGCAGCGGCCGGGGGGAGGTGCAGGTGGTGCCCGGAGACGCTTGACTAAACGTACCTGGGGCAATGGCGCTGGCTTGCCCATGCAGGCCCAGGCTGGCTCCATGGGTCTGTGGCTTGGCAATACGGTAGAGGTGATGGCGGTCGTAGTTGCACCCCGTGGACGCAGTTCTTAGGCGTCGTACGGTCGTTATGGGTGCAAATTAAGGTTGCTTTTGGGCCAGCAAATGGGCTGCCGACTGAAGCGCGCATGCAACAGGCCATCCTTCATCATTACTTGGAGCAGCCCAGAGTTGGCCGTTATGATTGCTGGTATGCGTCACAGCCCTGTCTGCTCCTGTCCGAAGCATGACCCCACAGCGCCAGGCTTCTTTTTGTAACATATGTGACCGTCATTGCAAGAGACACTGATGGCACCTGGTCTGCATGGCGGACGGTACAGGCATGCGCCGTGGAACGCAGCGTCTGTCACCTGGCCTCATCCTTTGAGCAACAGGCACCCCTGCATGGCACAGTGGCAGTCTGCGATTGGCGGGATTCAAATCACAAACTGTAAGCTGATGCGTTAGACGGAGAAAAGGGAAACATGGTGCACATGGTTGCGGTAGGGCTCCGCTACAAGGTGCCAGGGTATCCTCCCCCTGCATTCACAAGGTAGTGGGCTCGAGCTCCAGAACCACGCCGTAACCATTCCTTCCTCGACCTACCGTAAAGCAACGCGATCAAATGTGTTGCAGCTACAAGTTACCGTACGCATCATTCTATTAATAGTGTGCGTAACTGGTGACATCAAGTCCTTGCACTGCTTGAGAGGCACCCAAAACTGCAAAAGACGAGCCCTGCCATCTATCGCGCAAGGTGCCGCGACACCTTCCGTGAGCAAAGTAACTTGCATAAAGATGCTCGAAGGACCTGGCAACAGTGCCAGAGTCGTTTACGACGGGCCGAACCAGGCAAGCTCTTGCCGACCTGCCAACTCGGTGCCCTGTGCAACGCTATTTACGCTGAACACGCTACGAAACCCAATTACCATCATGACAACCACCCCTGGCATGACAACCACCCCTGTGATTCCAATCTTCACTGCAGGCCCACCGTACGCCATGCGCCCGCATGAGCCCAGAAGACATCTTTGTCAGCGCGTGCGCGGCCGTGGGGCCATACTTCCGCGACTACTGGGACACCCGAAAGCAAATCCGCTGCACCTGCCGCCACGGCCGGCAGCTGCACGACCGTATGCGCACCAGCCTGACCCTGGATCTGTCGAAGACCACCAAGGTTCCGTACGCCGACATCCGCACCACCCTGAGCGGGATGGTGCAGCGCGGTGCAAGGTTCCAGACGGCCGAGGTCAAGTTTAACACGAAGGGCTCGCACAGCCGGCAGAGGAAGCAGCTGTGAGTGACATCTGTGTCCTCCTGGTCCATGCTGTTTCAGATAGTGAGAATTTGCTTGGTTTCTGGTGTTGCTTGCGCCCAGCCATGAACCTGTGGCTGTGGACCCCAAGAGATGGCAACGTATGTGCAGCCCAGATTTGCCTCGGTGAGAACCGGCTACCAAACGCAGCCCAGACCTGTGTCAGGCATGCCCTGCTGTGCAACCAGCGTTGCTGCTTAACTGTGACTGCCACCTCTTCCCGTCCTCCTGTCCCCGCCCCACCTTACTGCACTTGCGGTCAAGCCTACTTGGCAGTGTCACAACATGTCACCTCCCTTCGTTACTACCCGCCGCAGCCAGGCCGCCCTGCCCGCCTTTGGAGGCCCGCACCTCACCATTCTGGAGCTCCGCGGGATGTACTGCATCAACCCGTACATCGCAGCCAAACTCGCCACCTCCTGCCCCTCCGTCACCTCGCTGACCCTCGACAGCCTGGCCCAGGGGGTGGTGGAAGATGAGCCGTCATCAGAGGAGGACGAGGACGACGCAGGCGAGGGGCCAGCAACGCGACCGCCGGCAAGCTTGACCCTATCGGACGTCCCGTGTGAGGGCGAGGCGCTTGCACAAGGGCGCATTCACCTCCTGCAGGAGATGGGCCCGCGCCTCACGGAGCTCACCTTGTTGGAGGCCGAAGGCTGGTGGACTGCGAGCTTGCAAGCGCTGCGCCACTGCCGGGCGCTGACGGACCTCTACTTCGACGCCGGCGAGAACGATCCCGTTGACCTGAAACGTAAGCAGGTCACGCTTCTTACTGCGTGACTTGCTGAAGCTGTGCCCAACAGTCTGGCACTGCAGGTACGTCATGAGCCGCACTGGTGCGACACACCTTGCCCGATTGTTTTGGCCCCCGAGCAACTCAGACGCTGCATCCACAATGCACTGCCACCGCATCGCCGCTGCATGCGTCATGATTGCCTGCGTTATGCAACTGCCTAGACCCAAGCTCATCCTGTCCTAATCTTTGCCCGTACCGTTCCCGCAGACCAAGCCGACATTCTGGAGAGCATCTCCCAGCTGCCCCAGCTGCAGAGCCTGCACCTTAATATCAGCTGCCGCGCTCCCCAGCAGCCTCGCGCAGACATCCCCACCTGTGACATTTGCAGCTACAGCCACCTCAGCGCCCTCACATCCCTCACATACCTGCACCTAGAAAACCACCCCGGCAATCTGCCGGCCGGTCAAGAGCTCATGTGGGACCAGCTGTGGCCAACGCAGCGGGAGGCGCTGGTCGCAGCGCTACGACACCTGCCGCACCTGACCAACTTCAGCTGCGCCTCCCGCACCCTCAGCGTGTCAGACCTGGCGGTCCTGACGTCCCTCACGCGCGTGTACGTGAAAGGACTGACGCCCCCTGGACCGGCGGAGCAGCAGCAGCTAGCGGCCTCAGGCCCTGGTACTGCTGTGATGGGCCCGCCCCAGCTGCGGAAGCTCATAGTAGCGACCAACTCGTGCTCGCTACGAGCAGTGGTGTGCTTTGGCTCCTTCCCGCACCTGCGAGAGTTCATGATCGGCATGTCACCTGATTGCTTGTGCTTCGGCGCGGCCGATGTGGCCCCCGGCGGCTCGCAGCTGCTCCCGGACACCCGCCACATGGTGCAGCAGGCGGTGAGGGCCGTGGCGGACGTGCGGGCGCGGGCAGGTGTCAACGGCGGTGGCCGGAGTCCTGACGCAGAGCCACGCGGCTTGCGCATTACCACCGATCTGGACGACCTGCTGCTGCCCCCTGCGCCCGCGCCCTTCCCTGCCTCCCCCGCTGGCGGCCACGCGGCGTGGCTCCGTGAGCTGGGGCCCCTGGCGGTGCCCGGGCAGGAGGTGGAGCTGTGGGGCCTGGCCCTGGCGGCGGGGGACCTGGTGGCCATTGCGGACACCTTTCCGGAGGCCAAGGTGGGGAGCAGACGCTGTCCCTTGCGCTGTGATGCCATGCTGAAGGCTGCACTACGTACCAACGCCATAATTGCTTTTGCATCACCATATGAGTCAACCACGACGTTGAACCAACATGGGTCCCTTGCATAAGTGGCTCCGGTCACTTGGTTGATACTGCGGAACAACAGCGGTACAAGCCTCAGCCCATTGTTCTGTATGTAGATAACTGTTCGTCCGATACGGTCATGTCATTCCACTGCGCCGCAGTCGCTGAGCTTTTGGTCCAGCCGCGTGCAGCTGGCCGCCCTGCCCTGCCTGGGCCGCATGAGGCAGCTGCAGCAGCTTACGGTGGACCTACGGCGGGGCGGCATGGAGTCTAAGGAGGTCCTGTCGGCCGCCCTGTTTGCCACGTGCCAGTGCTGCACGCAGCTGCAGGTGGTGGAGGTGGTGTGCGACCACCCGCCCGCGCTGCAGGACCTGTGCGGGGAGGTGCAAAGGGCGCTGGAGCATAGCGGCAGGGGGCAGGTGGAGGTGGAGTTGTGCTGGGGATAAGCGACCGCGCGTACCTTGGCGATGACCTTGGCCGCACGCAGGGCCACGCTTGCTGCATGGGTGTAGCAGTGGGATAGCGTCATATGAGCATGGATACCGGTACGTCGACACGTTAGTACAGCCGAGCAGCGATACTATGACCCCAGCCTTTTAGGTTACGGCCTGGTCGCAAAAATCGGCATAAGAGGGCCTGCGCTGGGGCCCGCCGTGGCACTTCTGGCGGTACACGGTCTTTAGCGCCAGAGCCGTGATGCAGTAAGGCTAGGAATAATGCGGCCAGCGTGGCGAGCAGACAAACAATGCATCATACAGGAAAGGCGCTTTGCTTAGCATAGCGGTAAGGCGTACTTCGAGGATGGGAATGCTGCAGTGATGTGCTTAGTGGTGCCTGGTGGTGGCGGTCGTTGGTGCACCCCGTGGACTACGGTCCCCAGAATTTGTATGGTACGGCTGCACACCCTCAACTTGGTTTCGGGGCAGCAGGTAGCCTGAGAAATGTGGAGCATGTGTACCGTGTGTCGTTTCTTGGTATAGCTCAGGGTGGGCCTTCTGACTGAGTTGATTGTCGTACGGTGCCGTGTGTGTGCTTTACTTGCCCTTTGGGTGCACCTGCCGCTCGTAGAGGTCAGCCTCATGCCAGCATTGAGATGTATTATTGATGTAACAGTCAGTGACTCGGGACTGGCCTTGACTTCACCCAGCTTCACCAGGGGAATCGGATCCCCCCCCCCCCCCCCCATATTGTGAGACGCTGTATGTGAGCAACCGTCTCATGGCTGGTGTACGGACAGCCATCCTGCGACGTTTATAAATTGTGCAGCAGCGTACAGCAGGATACAACGCGACTGAAGCGCCATGCACATGCCCTGGCCTGCGCTGTGCCGCTCAGGCAGTCCCTGTAGAGTGGTCGCCAGGTTCCTCAGTAGTCCCGACACCACGTGCCCCGTCGCCCAGCAACCTCCGCCCCATGCCAACTGCAAGCGGTGGCGCCGCTGGCAGCACATCCACGAACGGCATGCCCTGCTCCTCTTCATTGTTTCCACAGCTGCCCGTGCCCACGACCTCCCCCGAGGCTGCAAGGCTGGTAGCAGCACGCGAGGGCACAAGGCGCGACAGCGACCCCTGACCCATGGGTCGGTGGGTCAGCCCCAGGCCCGAACTCGCGCCTTGGCCTTCATTGGCAAAGCCGCGCCCGCTTCTGCTGCCGTTGCCACCACCGCGGCCCACTGCGTCAGTCAAGCAGGTCTACGGCCATTGCCCCTTTCCAATCAGATGCGATCCACACGCTTGCGGATAGCGTCGCGATACAACAACGGATGTTCTACATGCGAGTCATGCAGTACCAAGTGCAACTTTGCACACACCCAGCGATGCCGCTCATCCTGCGTTCCCAGAACCCAGCCCTCCACCCAGTACTTGGCGATGGGGATGGGGGAGACCAGCTACCACATCAGGAAGCACATGCGGGACTCTTTCTGCCGCAAATAGGGTAACAGGGCACCAAACCACTACCGGAACCTGCCAACCAGTGCCAACCAGTGCCAACCAGCACTTGCAGCCAGCCATCACGCCTGTCTCTTGGTGACCATGCCCCTGGCCGTTGCCAGGACTGATACCAGCCGCCCACACACCGCCGGTACCCGACCTACAACTCTTCAGACTAGCCGCCCAACCTTCTCGTCTCACATGTACTAACCTACGCATGTAGCAGGGGAGCCCCCCTGGCTTGTAGTCTGCTTATGATGGAGTTCTATGCGAGGCACGGCCAGATGCGCAAGCAAGCAGCCATGTATAGACCAAAACTGGCAAGGATACAGACGAATCTCCAGACTCCCGTGCGCAATGGCATGATCGCAGCACGATTGCCATCTCATTGGTGTTGGGGAATAGCCACCTGCTGACCATGCATAACAATTTGCAGTGCAAGCCGCGTCGCTAACACACGTGCATGTGGCCCATACCAGAGCACCAACACGCACCGTAGACCTTACGCGCCCAGTCCATGGGGGACACGCAGGTACGCTCGCTACACATGCAAAAAAACCAAATAAGCAACGGCATACAAGTGTTGTACATGCGCACCTACAACTGACATAGATACTGATACAAGATGACACGGTAAGAAGCATTTGGCAGCATGGTGCTCGGGCTGCGGCTAAGCACCACGCGCTCCTGGCTGATCCGCAGCCTCTCCCCTCTCCAGCCGCAGCACCCTGCACTCCGCCCTGTGCCCGCCACGCCAATGCGCCCCCTGGCAGTCCTTCCCGCAGTACCGCACCGCCCGGCACCCGCCGCACTGCTTAAGCGGCAGCGACCCCTCGCTCTCCTCCGCGAAGTTGGTGCACCGCGGGTTGCCGCACACGCGCAGGTGCGGGAACGAGCCGGCAAGGCTAGGTGGCAGCGCCAGCGGCGGCGGCAGGGCCCCCGACGGCGGCGCTGGCGGAAGGTGTCCCCCGACGGCGCTCGTATCCCCTTGCAGTAGCAGGCGCGAGGCTTCGGTTCCATCCGGCAACACCGGCTCCTCTTGGGTGTCCAGCACGGCCGGGTCGTCGGCTACCCTCAACACAAACTCAGCTGCCGACGCAGCATACTGCTGGAAGCTCCCGCCAGGCGCCCCCTCACACGCCTTCTGGTGGCCGCCGCTGCCGCCGCTGCTCGCCGCCAGCCTGAGCAGCATAAGGGCTGGGACCACGAGCTTGGGCACGAGCCGCAGCCCCTGCTGCATGGCAGCCTCCAGCGGCGCCGCCAGGCAGCCCGCGCACGCTGCGTCGGGCTGCACCCCAACACCACCACCAGCACCTCCCCCTGTGCCACCACCACAGCCGCCACCACCGACGGCACCGTTGCCGCCTTCGACGCCATCACCGTAGCTGACGCCTGGCTGCTGCGGTGGTAGCGGCGGGGGCGCCAGCCAGCCCCGAGCGTAGCCGCTCAGCGCCTCATGCCTGGACAGGATGACCACGATCGCAGAGATGCACGAGAGCAGGGTCATCCTGCTCCTATCACCGTCCTCGCTCTGCGGCAGCGTCGCCGCCAGCGCGCACGCGGCCGCCGGCAGGCGGTGCGGCTGGCAGGCCAGCAGCTGCGCGGTGCACAGGGCGGACGGATCGCGCCACAGGTGCACCATGCAGTACAGCACCCGGCCAACCGCCTTCAAGGACGCTCGCCGCACCCGCGGCGCGTCAGGCACCCCCTTACCCTCCCCCTCCACCGCCCCCTTCACCCCTCCCTCGCCTTCATCCGTCCCTTCCTCCGCTCCCGTCATCCCCAGTCCCTCCGCCGCCGCCGCCGCCGCTACATCTGCCGCCAGCGCCCACGCCAGCGACGTCCCCAGGCTGCATGCCGCCCGGGCAGCCAGCGCCAGCGTTTCACGTGCCTCCCCCCCGCCCCACGCCTCCCCCTGCCAGCACACCGCGCCCCCTCTCATGCCCTGCTGCTGCTGCCCCTCCGCCGTCGCCCCTGTCGCCGCTGCGGCCCAAAGGCTTGCACCTTCGCCTGTCGGCCCCACCTCGCCCATTGCAGCACACAAGGCCGTCAGTAGCTGCGACGGCCCATCCCCAACACCCCGCCGCCCCTCCCCTCCCACCGACGCCCCCGAGCCCTGTACGCCCTGCACCCCCGACACATCCTCCTCCAGTCCCCTCGCCTCCTGCAACTCCCGGCTCAGGACACCCGCCTGCTTTGACAGCGTGTGCAGGAGACCAAGCTGGTGGTGTGCCCCCTCCGCACTGCAGCCGCCGCCATCCGCGTCGGTGCCGTTACCATGTGCACAGCTGCCTCCGTCGCCGCCGGTACTCCTGCTGCTACTCCCGCCGCCACTGTTCCTGCTGCTGCCGCTGCCGCTGCTCTTGCTGCTGCTGCCGCCGGTCCTGCTGCTGCCTCGCGCCACAGGGGGCGGCAGCAGCGGCACAACCCCATGCCCCGCGGCGGCCCCCACACACAAGATCGCTGCCAGCAGGCGCGCCGTTGCGCGGTCCCCCGGCGCGCTGCATGCCACGCCCGCCGCGCCCAGGCCCTCCTGGTCGCCCCTGCGGCTCAGCAGGAGGCGCAGCAGTCGGTCGAGGCTGGTGGCAACGCCGCAGCGGAACAGGCGGCGGCGCACGTCGGCCTGGGCGGCGGGCGTTAGGGTCGTGAAGCCTGCGGAGTGCGCCGGCCGGGCGTTGGAGATGGAGACAGCGAGCGATAGCATTGGCGCAGCAGCAGCAGGGTGTGAGCAGCCAAAGGCAACCGGACAGGTACAACCGCATGCTACCGTGCAGGGGAGTGGCGGCGTGGTTTGTGGCTTGTGGGACAGGAGGGAAGCCAAGCGATTGGCCACACCGCACGACCAGGTAAGCAGCAACGCGCGTAATTACAGCACCCGGAACGCACGGACTGGCACAACTGAGAGCCCACCATTTTTAAACAAAGCACGACAGGCAGCAACACAGAGTCTTTGCGCTCTGGCCGTGCAAGCGCAGGGTGTACAATGGCGCACCTGGCTTGGCCCTTAGGCCACGGTATCCACTGTGTCCACCCACCGTGCTGCTCGTGCCTTGCCAAGTAGTCCAGGAAGCCCATCACCGACACGGCACTGTCAATCACGGTGGACATCTGTGGACAGTCGGCATGTCATGTCATACGGTTGATGTGAAGGCTTGTACTGTTGTACATTGCGGCAAACATGCTAACACAATGTACACCATTACTCAATAGTTATTCGTGTGGGCGGCGTGCATGCACGTGCATGTTTGTCGATGGGTAGTCGGTCACGCGCCAAGGGAGGAGCAAAAGCGAGGCACGGAGCCTGTTCGGCAAGGCAGCAGCCACAAAGGTTGGATCCCTGGGCCCACAGACACAGCAACTGACACCATTCTCGCAGCACATTTGCAGCCAGATTGCGACGTCGCGCGTGCCCCCCCTCACCTGCTCCTCAATGCAGCTCCGCTGGGGTCCCGGCTCGGGGCAGGCGGCCAGGCGCAGTGCGGCTGCACCCGTTGAGTCCGACAGCGCGGCCAGCGCCCAGCCGGCCGCCTGCAGCCAGTGCGGCAGGCAGGCCTGGGCCGTGGCGGCGGGTAGCGTGGTCCCACTGCCCAGCGCGAGCAGCAGGTTCTCCAGCAGCAGCTGCAGGCCAAGGAGGAGAGTGGTGCTAAGGAGCGCTACTGGGGATATGGGGATTTGCGAAGAAGCATAGTGTGGGCGGAGCAAACACCGGGTTGAGACGGGCAAGCGGTTTGCGCTGCAGGCACGTGTGGGCACCGTGCGTTCACGGCTTGTCGCACCGCGCCAACCCTGCAGCGCGTCCGTGTCGCGTGAGATGAAACACACATTGGCTACAGTTGCGCTCTGATCCCAGCATGCGTGTTGCAACCTACCAGCGCGAGTACATAGTGTTTAGTATACATACACCGCTCTTTCAGGCTGCCCCAAATGCATAAACCCAAATTTAAGGTGCCAACCACACGGCCCGACCAACCATGCATACTAAAGCTGCAGCCCGCGACCCATACCTCATCCATGGCGAACACACACGACGGCATAGGTCCATAGCCCCCGTCCAGTCCCTCCCCGCGGCCCAGCCGGCACAGTGCCTCCGCCGCACGCGCCGCCAGCCGTGCCGCCAGCAGCGGCGGCGGCCGGGCTGGCCCTCCCGCCGCCGCCACCGGATGGACCTCCTCCTTACTCCAAGACCACAACGCGACTGTTGCGTCCAGCGCCTCACAGTGCTCGCTTTCCTGAGCACACGTGCTCCGCTGCGGCTTGCCGCCCCCACGGCCACCCCGTCCTCCCCTCCCCGACGACCTAAACCCCAGCAGCTCACCCCGCTGCGCCTGCTCCCGCGCAAACCACCAAGTCCCGCTGCTGCCGGCCCAGCCCTCCTCCGCCTCCGCCTCCCCCTCCTCCTGCTGCTGCTGCTGCTCCAAGCGGACCACCCCCTCCACATCCCCCGTCCACTCCTCCAGCCCCGCCCCCATCCCCGCCTCCGCCGCCAGCTGGTCCAGCAGCGCCACCTGCAGCCGCCGTACAGACACGTGCCCGACCACCTGCACCAAGGCACCCGCCAGCCGCCGGCCCTCGCGTCCCCTGTGCAACGCAAGCTCTGCCCGCAGGGCGGCCAGCTTGGATAGCGACCGGGCCATTGTTGCCGCGGAGTCTCGCGCGTCCTTGCACACATCCGCCCGTGCGCCGAGCGAGAGCCCTGTGATCGCCAGTGGGTTCGGGCTGTCCGCCAGCGCAGCTGCGGCAGCTGCGAGAAGCTGCGACCCCGCGAGGGCCTCCACGATGTGGGTGGCCGCGGGCGCGACCGCTGGCCTGTGTTCGAGTGCAGTGGGGCTGCTGAGCAGCTGGGCGAGGGTGTCCACAGCGCAACTGACGGTCCACGAAGCCGCGGAAGCTGCGTTGCCCAGCACCAAGGCGTTGGTAGTTGCATGGTAGTTGTATCCGGGAAACTGCCGTACTGCGGTTTCGGAGTGCAGCGTCTCCGCGACGGCCAAGATACCCTTTGCGGCGTCGGCCACGGCCTGAATGAAGTCCGGCTGCATGAGTCCCTCCGTTATCCGCTGGCCGAGCGCGCTGGTTGTCGCATTCATGCTGCCGCCGCCTATTGCCAGGGCAGCTATTGTCTGTGCTTGCTTGGCCAGCAAGAGCGCCGTGCGGCCCGCTGCATGGACCACGCGGATTGCCCGTTGCCTACATGCATGCAAGCGTGGCGGGAGGGGTACCACATGTGAAGGAGGCACCAGAGGTCGGGGGGGGGGGGGAGGGGGGGGTATGTACGTGTGCGAGTGATTGG